>Ga0066376_10004539_pt1 | contig 12036 bp, 10 predicted proteins | sample Knorr_S15_td_Bot_FD_77009 | JGI IMG/M metagenome (GOLD analysis project Ga0066376, IMG submission 77009) | Marine microbial communities from Southern Atlantic Ocean transect - Knorr_S15_td_Bottom_ad_5009_LV_A | ecosystem: Environmental > Aquatic > Marine > Oceanic | place: Southern Atlantic... | reverse complement strand
GGAAGCGACGGCGTTCGTGCGTTAGGCCCGCTACCTGTTGAGGGCTTTGAGAAATTCGTTGCCGCCGGACATGATCCAGCCGTTCAAGCTTGTGTAGAAGAACTTCACGCCCTGGTCCCTGAACCTGCCGACGTTATGTGCACCCACGGTAGTGCCTGCGATCTTTCCTGCAGCGATGATCTTTGTGATGGATTCGTCGATCGTCCGCTGCACGTCCGGGTGCTCATCGTTGCCGATATGGCCCATCGACTGCGCGAGATCGCTCGGCGCAACATGGAATACGTCGATATGCTCGACCGCCAGTATGTCGTCCAAATTGTTCACGGCCTTGATGTCTTCGATCAGCACCACGATCATCGTCTGATCGTTCGCTTTCTTGACGTAGTCGGTGACGCCGAAGGCCTGGCGCGGGCCGAACATGCCGCGGGTTCCGATCGGCGCGTACTTGGCCGCGTTGACGATGTCCCGAGCGTCCTGTGCCGTGTCCACGTGCGGCACCGTGATGCCCATGGCACCCATGTCCAGCGTGCGATAGATGGTGTTGTAGTCGGTGCTTCCAACTCTCACAAGTGGCGTGACGCCCCAGAGGTCCGCGGCGCGGGACAGATCACCGATGGCCTCGAAATCGACCGGGCCGTGCTCCGCCTCAAGCCAGACGGAGTCGATGCCGATCTGGCCGATAAAATCGACCAGGTATGGAGTGTCTACCCCGGCCAGGCAGGTGACGATCTCGCCTTTGGCCAGCTTTTCCTTGGCTCGATTGGGTCGCGGTTCAGCCATGTGTGATAACTCCGATTTATTGAGAAGCGTCTAGACCGGTACTGGTTGCCCCTCTCCCGCCGGGAGAGGGGCACTTGCATCAAGCGTGAGGGAGAAGTCCCGGGAGCGAATCCCCGTAAATTAACCCGTCACACCCTTTTTCACTTCGTCTGTGTAGAGCGTAGCTCCATTGCTTATCCACTCGTTCAGGTTGGCGTTGAAGAAGCGGACACCCTTCTGGATGTAGCTCGCCACACTGGCGGTTCGGCCGACGTGGCCCGGGATGCGCCCGGCGTCCACGATTCGCTGGATTGAGCGATCAATCACCGACTGCACATCGGGATGCTCGACATCGCCGAGGTGTCCCATCGACTGAGCCAGATCACTCGGTGCAACGAGAAACACATCGATGTTGTCGACGCTGACGATAGCGTCGAGGTTCTCAACGGCGACGATGTCTTCGATCAACACGCAGACGAAGGTCTCGTTGTTCGCGTGATCCAGGTAGTCCGCCACGCCGTATCCCTGGCGGGTGCTGAACATACCTCGGCTGCCGAGCGGCGCGTACTTCGCAGAATCGACGACTAACTCGGCCTCTTCACGGGTGTTGATATGCGGCACAACAATGCCCTGCGCCCCGCAATCGAGTGTTCGGTAGATCGTGTTCGCCTCGGCACGCCCCACTCGGACCACAGACGCCATGCCCCACAGATCGCATGCGCGAGTGATGTCCTCGATATCTGCGAAGTCTACCGGGCCATGCTCGGCCTCGATCCATACACCCTCGACACCCGTCGTGCCGATGAAGTCCGCCATCTGGGCGGTGTAGACGCCACCGACCGCGGTGACAACACCGCCGGACTCCAGAATTGTCTTCGCCGGGTTTCTGCGCATCTCGGGCATACGACCGTTCCTTATCGATATTGATGAAGTGGGCGGGCGGAAATAAATGACGGCAATTACGATTGCCAGCCGCTTGATAAGCCGCAATTTCTTCCGCCCACTCAGTTATCTGTAGCGCAATTGTGGCGGGATTATAGCGGACCGCGATTAGCGATGACGATTGGGTTCAACTGGTGTAGAGGCTGGTCAGTCGGCTGAGGCCGTAGAGCTCTCAGGCTCGGCACTCTCCGGCGGCACCAGCAGTTCGCCCAGGTTCCGGATGCGTCCGTTAAGCAATGCCGGCCCGATAGCAAACGCGGACACCGCCAACCCGCCGATCGCCACCGCCCACGCCGCCCCGATGGAGACCGCCAGCGCCCCGGCGAACATCCCGCCAAGCGGCATGATGTTCCATGTCATGCCGTAGAAGCCCATCACACGACCCCGCATCTCGTTTGGCACCAGCATTTGAAGCGTGCTCATGATCGAGATCATGTAGACGGACGAGAACAGTCCCAGGAAGAAGATGAGGAACAGCGCCAGCGGGTACGAGCCGATGTACTCGGCCGTTAGCGCCCACGCCGCCAAGGTGATCCCCGTTAGCACGGCGCCGCCGATCAATATGAACCCCGTGTTGCCAGAGGAAACTCGAGTTCCGAGCCATAGCGTGACGATCAATGCGCCGACCCCGCTCACGCTCATCAAGACGCCCTGTCCATCTGCGCCTACCTTCAAAATGTCGTCCGCGAACACCGGCATCAGGATGATGTAGGACAGCCCAAAGAAGCTGTTGAAGAAGGTCATCGCGATCAGGAATGAGAAGACAGAATTTGCCTTGATGAACTTGAGGCCCTCAACGATATCGCCAAATGCGCTGGACTTCCTTGCGGACGCCCCGGCACGGGCCTCGTCAGGGACTTTCAGGAACACGACCACGATGGTGAACACAAACATCAGCACCGCAGCCAGCACAAATGCTGCGCCGGTGTCGATGACGGCAATCAAGACACCCCCAATCGCGGGCGCAATTATCCGCGTGCCCTGCCAGATCGAGGAGTTGAGCGCCACTGCGCTCATCATCACCTTGCGTTCGATCAAGTACGGGTAGATCGACTGCCTTGCCGGCTGGTTGAAGGCGTTTATGGCCCCGGCGAATACGGCAATGGTCAAGACGTGCCACGGCTCGACGACCCCTGCCAGGGTGATCACAGCAAGTAGGCCAACCAACGCCGCCGAAATGGTCTGGGTGACAATGATCAAGCGTTGTTTATCAAATCGGTCAGCGACCACACCACCGGCAAGATTGAGGATGATCGCCGGGATTGCGTTGGCGAGTCCTACGTAGCCGAGATAGACGGTCGAACCGGTCAATTCATGGATCAGCCAGAACTGGCCGAACATGGCGATCTGGAAACCGCCGACGGCCGATAGCATGCCGAACCAGTAATTTCGGTACTCGCGATACCGAAAGGCGGGTGGCAACGATAGGCTGATCGGCCCGAATTTCCGGGGCCGATCAGCCTCAGCTGATTGCTCTACGTCAGTCTTGTCCAACGTCTATGCCTCACTTACGGTCCGCCTTCTCAGAGGGGCCGATTGTCGGTGATTCTACAGCTTCGGCACTGGAGGCAATTTCGCTGATTACCCGTCTACTTTTTCGGACCACCACCCTGGTTGCCGGAATTTCCTCCACCTGAGTTGCCGTCGCCGGAGTTGCCTCCGCCGCTCGAACTACCGCCGCCTGAATTTCCAGAGTTGCCGCCACCGGAATTACCCGGATCACTATCCGAGTTTCCTGAGTTACCGCCGCCTGCGTTCCCACTACCAGAGCTGCCACTATCGTCCGTGTTTCCTGATCCCTTGTTCTCAGACTTGCCCCGGGCTTTTGTGAGAGCGCCGTTGATCAGATCCTGATCGTCTGGATCGCTCGACTTCACGAGCGCCTCGAGCCGTTCCAGGCGCTTCTCATTCACCTTGCCACGCAACTTTGCGAGTCCAACTGCCAGCTCCGGGTTGTCTTCGGCGGCCAGAGATAGCGCGTCGAGTCGGTCGATGATCTCGTCCTCAGACACCGTGTTTGTGATCGTCTTCGGCCCACCGCCACGTCCCGCCTTGACGATGAAAACGAGGTCGTCGCCAACCTCTCCTGACGAGCCATCAAATTCTTCTTCTGTACCGTCTCCCTTGAGGATCTTGATCTTGCCGTTGCCTTTAGATTTAACCACCCCACGTTGGTGCGATCGAGTCGCCTTGCTCGGAATGACAGTTACGCGTAGTGCGCTCACGGATCGGAAAGTTGGGGCTATCGGTGCGTGAACTGCGGCCGGTTCGGCAGTTCCATCACTTGTCCCATCGTCAGTGCCATCACCGGTGCCATCGCCAGTCCCATCCCCGGACCCGTCGCCGGTTCCATCACCGGTGTCATCGCCCGTTCCATCGCCAGTCCCATCGCCAGTTCCGTCGTCAGTGCCATCCCCGGACTCGTCGCCAGTTCCGTCACCGGTCCCATCGCCAGTGCCGTCCCCGGACTCGTCGCCCGTTCCGTCACCGGTTCCATCATTAGTCCCATCGCCAGTGCCGTCACCGGACCCGTCGCCCGTTCCGTCGCCGGTTCCATCATCAGTCGTGCTTGGCAACGATTCCGGGTCAACGGGAGCCTTGTCCAGCAGGACACCGACACGGTCTCCAACCCTGATTTCTTGCGTCAGGCCTTCTTCAGCCGGCGGACCGGCGAATGTGATTGCTGCGCCGCCGATTGTGACCGTTACGTTGCCGAAGTTAGTCTCGACTACCATCGAAGAGCTGTCGTAAAAACGGACGATCCCAGAACTACCACGTCGGACGAGTTGGCCTGCGGGTTCCACGTGATCGGCGGATGCCAACTTCTGAAATCCCGGGGCTAACAAACCCTGGCCGAGAGTGCCGAGCACGAGGGCGGTCGCCAGAGACGTTCGGGCGATGAGTCGGATATTCAAAATCATGTGTCTGATTACCTGTTAACTGGAGTAAATCGCCGGGATGGGTCAGAGAATGGTCGGGTGCTCCGGCCTGACTACTCTCGGATGATGACCAGGATTTCGCTGAGCTCGTCGCCCGAGGCGACGCTGGCAACGATCTCGATCACGTTCACGGCCTCTTCAAGGGCTACGGTCACTCGGAATCGACCGTCAATATCGAGAACTGCGATTGTGTCGTTCACGCTCACAAGCGCGTCCAGCGAGGTTCGCCCGACTACTTCAAATTCGTCTTCCGCGGTTACAGATTCCAGGCTTTCAGGCGTTTTGATCGCCAGAAAGAACTCGCCCACAGGACTCTGTGTCGGCGTGGGTTCGGGTGTTGAAGTAGGCGGAATGGAAGTGGGCGTCGGCTCCGGAACCTCAGTTGCGATGGACTCAGGCGTCGGGCTGGGTGAGGGCTCAGGCGTCGAATCGGCCGAGTCGTCTGACTCATCGGGTTCTGGGATGAGCGGGACAGGGGCGTCAAGGGGTTCGCCCGGTTCGGAGGTGATCAACTTGACCACGGGCTTGAACAGGAAGCCGCCGTTGCCCTGCTCAACAAGTGACCTATCGAGATCAAAATCGATCGTCACCCCGGTCACGGCGCCCGCTTCGATTTCGAAACCACCAACCAGTTTGAGTGTGCCGCCAGGAACACGTGCTGTGAAAGATCCATCCGGGGTTACGAGTTCGACCTGACCGACTTCGAGCCGGATCTGGCCGTATTTGCCGGCCGCAAGTTCACTTTCGCCGAGTACCGCTTCGACACCGTCTAACGCCACCAGATCAAATGTCTTTGGACCTTCTACGACTGTTATCCACGAATCGGAGTCATCTTCGGCATCCTGGACATTTACCTGTACGGAACTGGCCGTGATGAGCACAGCGGTGGCGTCGCCCGGCGCGTCGGTAACGCGAACCTAGAGACTTCCCCTGCCGGATTCGTCAGGTGTCGTGTCTCCCGACGGGGTCGGCGCCGGGGCTGTTGTGGGCGCGACTGTCGTCTGGGGAGGTGAAGTAGGCACGGATGTCGCCTCTTCGTCGTTTCCGCTGCACGCTATACCTGCTAAAGCGACCAGAAGTACGACGGACAACAGCGCGGCCCGGACATTGAATGCTCTCTTTTCGAAGCGATCGACCGATCGAAAGTTCAAGATCGTCTCCATCGAGGAATATTGATTGTCCACGCCGCGCCGTGTCTCGGCCCCGGCATTACTTCTGGACCACGTGATAGCGAAAAATTCGGAACGAATCTGTGAAAAGATTGTCCCACGTATATCACGGCAGCGATTGGTACCTACGGGCAATTGGTGCGATCTGGTTTTACCTAACGCACCTGATGAACGAGTTCGCCACCAACGTAAGTTCTAACCACGGAGACATCACGTACCGCCTGCGGATCGACATCCCGGAGGTCTTCGGCCAGTAGCGCCAGATCTGCCAATTTGCCCGGCTCAAGGGAGCCCTTCAGGTGCTCCTCGAAGCTGGCGTACGCGCCGTTGATCGTGTGCATGCGTATCGCCGTGTCTAGCGTGACGGCGTGTTCAATCCCGCACACATCCCCGTCCTGCGTGGTGCGGGTCATCGCCTGAGATATGCCAAGCAAAGGCCGGTGGTCCGTCACCGGCGCGTCGGAGCCTCCGGCAACAATCACTCCGCGGTCGATCAATGTCCCGGCAGGGAACATCACGTCGGCCCTATGTCGACCGTAGTTGGCGATGTAGCCGTCGCCGAATTCCCAGAAGAACGCCGGTTGCATGGATGGCACGATGCCCTGCTCGATTACACGCTCCTGTAGGTCGGGCGGCAGAATCCCGCAGTGATCGATCCGATGCCTCAGGCCGCTGCGTGGGAACTCGGTCTGGGCGCGTTTCATCGCATCAAGCGTCTGTTCGATGGCCGCGTCACCGACCGCGTGTACCGTGCACTGCCATCCTGCCCTGTGAGCTCGTCCGATCAGGTTGTCCAGGTCTTCCTGCTCCCAGTAGGCGATTCCGTGGGTTGATGGGTCTGACGTGTACGGCTCACGGGTGGACGAACTCGGGCCGGAGGACGACCCGTCCGTCATCACTTTGAACGCCCCGATCCTCAAACGCTCGTCGCCGAACCCGGTGTGCAATCCAGAGTCGAGGATCGGCACGAGCGGGTGGTCAAGCGTGTTCACGGTCACGAACGCGTAGAGGCGCACGTTCAATTCACCCGCTACGACCATCTCCTGCGCCTGCTCCATGTATGAGCCGAACAGCCCGCCCGCGTCCTGGACGCTGGTGCAACCGGCGCTCAAGTAGAGGCGATTGGCTTCCAGCAGGTGCTCACGGAGATCGTCCGCCGGCGGCGGCGGTACGTTGCGGAACGGGATGTTAGCGCGTTCGTACGCGACTCCGGTCATCTTGCCCGCCGCGTCACGATCATATCGGCCGCCGGCGGGGTCCGGTGTGTTGTCGGTGACGCCCACCTCCTCCATCGCCTTCGTATTGAAGGCGACGATGTGGCCGCAGGTCCGTGTGAACAGCACCGGATTGTTCGGGGCGACGGCATCGAAATCGGCCCGGCCGGGGTGTCGCTTCTCAGCCAAGCGGGACTGGTCGTAGCCGCGGCCGTAAATCCAGGTTCCCGGAGCCTGCATCTCGGCACGTTCTCGTACTGCCTCGACCAGCGCAGCGATCGACCTCATCCCCGGAGCTTTGCAGTCGATCTGCCGTTGAACAGCGCCCAGCCCGGAGAAATGGCCGTGGCCTTCGATCATCCCCGGCAGCAGCGATTGACCCGCTAGCGTTACGCGCTCAGTGCCCGGGCCGGCGGTCGCCAGAATATCCACATCCGACCCAACCGCCAGAATCCGACCGTCCGAGATGGCGACCGCTTCAGCGATGGTGTTATTGGCATCCACGGTATGGACCGTGCCGCCGGTGAATACGAGATCAGCTACCTGGCCGGGCATATACGTTTCTCCAACTATCCTGCGTCCCCGATTAAAGCCCCTGTGGGGCCTCCCACCCGCCGGTCGACGCCTCTATCACGCTCGCAAGCGCTAGCGCCACGTCTTCCCGCCACGGCCGCGCCACGACCTGTACGCCGATCGGAAGTCCTTCAGGTGAGGTTCCGACACGCACTACGACCACCGGCCACCCGGTCATGTTGTAGACGAGGGTGTAGCCGCCGACGGTTGTCGCCTGAGCGTCCTCGTGCAGCGGGGCGGGGAATCCAGAGACGGGGCAGACGATGGCATCGTACCCGTCCATGAAGATCAGCATCTCCGTACGGAAACGATCCATTTCATCCTGAACACGTGCCATCTCGTCGGCGTCGAGGGCACCGCCACTTCCGGCGATCCTTCTTTGCAGGATTGGCCCGACACGGGTCGTGCCGTGCAGTTCAAGTAATACACGGGAGTACGCCCCGCCGTCCGATGTCCGCGTTTCATCGAGCAACTCGGACATCTGGACCATGACCGGCGGCCGGTCCTCTGAGACGGCCGCTCGAGACTCACGAAGCGCCTCCGCAGCGGTCTTGACCCCCGCCCTGATCTCGGGGGACGGCGTCAGTGTGCCGTTATCGTCGTACGTCGCCACACGCATTTCTGACAGAATGACGTCGGCCGGATCGAGGATCGGCATATCGACGATGTACGGGTCTCGCATGTCCGTTCCGGCGATCAACGGGAAGGTCAGAGACAGGTCCTCGACCCGGCGTGTTAGCGGCCCGATGGTCGTAAATGCGTCTCTAAGACCGCCCGGCGGGACGATGTGTCCGGTCCGTGGCACCCTTCCGGATGTGGGTTTGAGTCCGGCGATCCCGCAGTAGTTCGCAGGCCCCCGAATGCTTCCGCCCGTGTCGCTGCCGAGATCGAGAGGTGACCCACCTGCCGCGACGATGGCCGCCGCCCCGCCGCTGCTGCCTCCGGGGGTTCGCGACAGGTCGTACGGGTTGTTCGTCTGGCCGTAGATCAGGTTGTCAGTGACCCCGCCTACCGTCAGCTCAGGCGTATTGGTCTTCCCGAGAAGGACGCCGCCCGCTGCTCGAAGCCGGGCGGCCGGCGGAGAATCGACATCCGGGATGAACTCGGACCGGCCGGTCGTCCCGCCGGTGGAGATGATTCCGGCGGTGTCGTGTGAGTCCTTCAGCGTGAACGGCACCCCATGCAACGACCCGCGGTTTTCGCCCCGGGCCAGCTCGGCATCACATACGGCGGCCTCGGATAGCGCCCGCTCTTCGCACAGTTGCACGACGGCGTTCAGATCAGGATTGACTACTTTGATGCGTTCAAGATTCGCGGTGACTGCTTCGACTGATGACACCCGCCTGGTGCGGATCATCTCGGCGATTTCCGTAGCTGATGCGCTGAGCAAGCTGTCCATGTGAAGTTCCTTTGTTTGAATTCTCGGAGGAGGGGTCGCGAAGAACGTCTAGAGAACTGGTGGTTCCCAGCCGCCGGTGGCCTCTTCGATCACGGCCGCCAGGGCCAGCGCAACGTCTTCTCGCCACGGCTGCGCAACGATCTGGACTCCGACAGGCATTCCGTCGGACGAAGTACCGCCACGCACCACCGCTGCCGGGAGACCGCTCAGGTTGTGGGCGGCCGTGTATGTATATCGGAGCCCTTCTGCGTCTTCGTGCGTCGGCGCCGACTGTCCGGCGACCGGGCAGATAATGGCATCGTAGTCCTTCATGAACCCGAGCAGTTCGCTCCGCAGCGCGTCCACCTCGTGCATCAAAGCTGCGTACTCCTCCACGGAGGATCCGTTTTCTGGAGGACCGTCGGCGCGATCGGTCAAGAATCGAGAAGGTTCTGAGGTGCCGGATTCCGAGAGGAGCTTGCGTGACAAGTAACCGTCATCGGCCCCAAACGAACGGTACGCAATCTCGGCGGCGCGTGCGACGGCCCCCGGACGGTTGCCCTCCACCGTGGCTCCGGCATTCGCTACCGACATGGCGGCGGAGGTGACGATCTCCTGAATTTCAGAGGTCGGCGTCTCGAGGGTGTTGTCGGTGAAGAACGCCACACGCAACCCCGCGATGTTCACTTCGTCAGGATTACAGATCGGCATCGGCTCTACGAAGGGATCGATCCAGTCCGGACCCGCGATAATTGGCAACGCCAGCTTCAAGTCTTCGACGCGTCGGGCAATCGGCCCGACTGTGCCGAATCGGTCCAGCGGACCTCCCCACGGGAAGGCGTGGCCGGTGCGAGGGACACGACCTGCAGACGTCTTCAGACCGGCGATGCCGCAGTAGTGCGCAGGCACCCGAACGCTGCCCCCGAGGTCCGATCCAAGCTCAAGAAAAGCACCGCACGCAGCCACGATCGCCGCCGCGCCGCCGCTACTGCCGCCCGGTGTGCGAGTCACGTCGTACGGGTTGTTGGTCTTGCCGTACACAAGGTTCTCTGTGATGAAAGACATCGTGAACTCTGGCGTGTTGGTCTTGCCAAGAACCACCGCACCGGCGGCTCGGAGCCGTGCAACCGGAGGTGAATCGGCATCGGGTGTCTTTCCGGCCCTGCCGGTCGTGCCACCGGTAGTGACGATGCCCTCGGTGTCGTGCGAATCTTTGAGTGTGATCGGAACGCCGTGCAGCGGACCTTGCGACTCGCCACGCGCCGTTTCGGCGTCACGTGCACGCGCCTCATCAAGGGCCCGGTCGGCGGCCAGCACCACGACCGCGTTTAGCTTTGGGTTCACCTCGTCGATGCGCTCAAGAGCGGCGCGGGTAATCTCCTCGGATGACACCGCGCGGTCATGAATGGCCCGGGCGATCTGTGTCGCTGACCGGCTCAATAGCTCGTGCATCTGCAATCCCTGCGCTGGAACACGTCGTTTATCTACGGGGGGGCTACTTTACGCCGAACCTGCATTCGCGATACGACCGATACAATGCCGATTGATAACGAACTCACTGGTCAACCGGTGACTCACCGGTTTAGAAAGTTTTTATGGACGCTGAACTCGTAGTAATGCGCATCCTCCACATCGGGCCGGGAGTCGTGTGGGTCGGCAGTGCCTTTTTTGCCGCATTCATCCTGAATCCCCGATTACGGATGCTGGGACCAGATGTAGAGATGAAGGTCACCGCCTCCATTAACAAAGTCTGGGGGCCGGTCGTACACGGCTCGGCGGCGATCACGATCATCGTCGGATTCCTGCTGATCTCTTCAACGCCGGGCCGAGAATTTGGTGAGTTATTCAGCAGCGATTGGGGATGGGCGATCGGGATCGGCATAATCGCTGCGTTCGTGGCGCTTCTATTCGGAGGACTTGCCGGGTTCAGCCAGGCGAAAGCGCGGCGGCTTGACGCGTCCGACACGGAAGGGCTGGCGTCGCTGGCTATACAAACAGGTGTTTTCGAGAAGCTGCACGCAGCGTTGGCGCTTGGCGCAGTGGCGGCGATGGCCGCGGCACGATGGGTTTAAAGACGGGTTTTGAGACGGGTGCAAACGGGCTTAAGTAGGGGAGATTCATATGACCGGAATCTGGCCGGGCACTACCCGGTGCGTTGCGATGCTGACGTTCGATATGGACGGTCAGTCCGCAACGCTGAACCGCAACCCGGATCTTGAGGGCCAGCCGAGTATTATGTCGATGGGTGAGTTCGGGCCAAACGTGGCCGTTCCTAGAATCCTGAACCTGCTCGACGATTTGGATATCAAGGCCACATTCTTTATCCCTGGTTGGATAGCGGAGCGACACGAAGACACGGTGCGCGATGTGGCGAATCGCGGCCACGAGATCGCCCACCACGGATACCGGCATGAGCCGCCGGCGACGCTGTCCGGAGACGGCGAAGAGGGCGAAGTTCTCGATCACGGATCGGAGATCTTGGCACGTATCACCGGCCAACATCCGCTCGGCTATCGCTCGCCGTCGTGGGAGCTCAGTGCCAACTCACTGGACTTGTTGAAAGAGCGCGGCTTCGTTTATGACTCAAGCCTTATGGGCAACGACATTCCGTATTTCGTGGACGCCGAGGCCGGGCGGATGGTCGAGCTGCCTGTCCACTGGTCGCTCGACGACGCGCCGTTCTACAACTACTCACCGGTAGCCGGACGGACGGCCCCGATGTCGACCCCTCCTGCCGTGCTGGAGGCCTGGAAGTGGGAGTTCGATGGAGCTCTGCGCCTCAACCGTTCGTTCATGCTGACGATGCACCCGCACATTTCAGGCCGACTGTCCCGACTGGTAGCGCTGGAGAAGCTGGTTGAGCACATACGCTCCCACCCGGGAGTCGAGTTCATGCGCTGCATAGACGTGGCGCAACGCTGGACGGATGAAGGGGTGCAGTAGCCGAGCGTTTCGAAAGGGATTCCGATTACATCGAAATCCTATTAAATCGGGAGTTGGAATTCTGGAAAAATGTCCAACTCACCGCTCATTGATACCGGCCTTCGATCGCCACCGGTTCG
>Ga0066376_10004537_pt1 | contig 12037 bp, 13 predicted proteins | sample Knorr_S15_td_Bot_FD_77009 | JGI IMG/M metagenome (GOLD analysis project Ga0066376, IMG submission 77009) | Marine microbial communities from Southern Atlantic Ocean transect - Knorr_S15_td_Bottom_ad_5009_LV_A | ecosystem: Environmental > Aquatic > Marine > Oceanic | place: Southern Atlantic... | reverse complement strand
TCAACTTGACGGAGCTTGTTGAGGACCTGCTCCGGACTATGACCTATCCTTGGCATTTCTGCCTCCCTTCAAAACGTCCAGTATCTGATCTTTCAACTGGATACGTTTGAGGGGGTCAGGTCATCATCACCTGGGCACCGCAGCGAAAAAGTCGCTCATTCAACAGGTTTTCGACTCGCTGGTGCCGGGCGGGTGGTTTTTCCTGGTCGATGCGATGGTCGATCAGTTTGACGATGATGTATTTGCGATGGGACGCGGGAGGGAACTGCGGTTACGAGCAGACAGGATAGATGCTTCATCGCATGCATCTGAGGTTTTCGATAAATTCGACGAGATAAAAGGTCGGCTGGCAGAGGGCTCGCCGGAGCGTGATCGAATTGCTTCGGTCCAGAATCACGTTGGCTGGATGGAAGGAGCAGGCTTCACGTCCATCGATCATGTCTGGCACCACTGGTTCGAGCACTTTTTTATCGCTCGCCGGTGACGATTCGCTGGCAGCGATGAAAATCAATGGGCCGGTTCAGGAGTCGGTATCCGATGTGTCGGGAGGCGTGCCCTCGCTGCCCTCGGCGTCTTCTTCGGCGACTACCGTTGCGCCCATTGCGAGGGCGGCGCGCACCATGGCACTTTCCTGCGCCGCCGATACTGGCTGATCGGTCTCGGTGGAAAGTCCGTTCCCCGCGGTGCCTTCACTTTTATCGCCAGTCTCGTGTGGTGACCTTATCTGGAGGTCCAACTCCGAGCCGTATGCCTCCGTGATGGCAGCTTTCAGCGCATCTTTAGATCGCTGGTCCTGCATCTCCTCCATGAAGTTGTTTTTCAGGGCGTTGCTCTTGAAGCGCAGCGCAATCTTACCGTCGACCGGTTCCGGCGCCTCGATATTTCGGAGCAGCGACCCGACTACGAAGCGGCGGTTTTTCGTGCGTCGCATCGCCCACACTACCTTCCCCCACCGTTCTTCGCTCGGTGTGCGTTCACGGCGTGGAGCGGGCTGCTCGGTTGACTCTCGACTCGCGGTGCTGGCAGCGGGCGCATAGGACTGTTGCGGCGCGGCCTGTGGTCTCGCCGGTGCGGCCCCTGAAGAAGCGGGGGCGCTGGCGGCAGCGGGAGCCGCAGTTGCGGCCGGCCTTGTGGTCGCCTTCAGCACCGCAAGTTCAAGGGGAAGCGGCGACGACGAATTTGCCTTCATATCGGCCTGGCCGAGCGATGTCAGGATATGCAGAATCTGGTTCAGCAGGGCGGGTTTTGCTGCGGTCGCCATTGTTTCAGAGAACTCCGACCCCTGGCTGATCGAATCTTCCACCCCGGCCTTGATCAGCAGCGCGACCCGAAGTGCGTCGACCGTGCCTGTGCGCAGGGCACGGAGGTCGGCACCCCGCTGGGCCTCGCGGTTGATGATTGTGAGGGCCTGGGCGGCGTCTTTTTCCAGCAGTGCCGTCGCCAGTTCGGTGCTGGTAGCGGTATCGCCGAGGCCCAGCAGCTCGCGCGCCTGGTCTTCCGTTATCTCGGTCGGCTCACCGTCGTCGCCCGGTTGCCCATATGAAATCGAGAGCTGCTCGAGCAGGTTTTCGGCGTCGCGGAGGCTGCCCCATGCGATTCGGGCGATCATTTCGAGAACGCCGGGCTCTGCCTCGATCTTTTCAGCCTCGCAAACCTCGATCAGCCGTTCGATCACGTCGTCGTTAGACAGCCGCTTGAAATCGAACCGCTGGCACCGGCTGACGACTGTCGCCGGCAGTTTCTGCGCGTCGGTCGTGGCCAGGATCATCACGATGCGCGGCGGCGGCTCTTCCAGCGTCTTGAGCAGTGCGTTAAACGCCTCGGGGGTGAGCATGTGTACTTCGTCGATTATGTACACCTTGTACTTGCCTGAAACCGGCTGGAACTGGACGCTGTCGCGCAGTTCTCTGATGGCGTCGATGCCGCGGTTGGAGGCGGCATCGATCTCGATCAGGTCAAGGTACCGGCCTTCATCGATCGCTTTAGAAACCTCGGAATCCGCTACCGGCTCACCGTCTTCGGTGATTTCAGAATTCAGCGCTTTTGCAAGGATTCTCGCGGTCGATGTCTTGCCTACGCCGCGTGGGCCGGTGAAGAGATAGGCGTGCGACACGCGATCGGAAGTGATTGCCCGTTTGAGGGTTTGGGTGACGTGCTGCTGCCCGACCACTTCGTCGAAACGAGTGGGGCGCCACTTTCTATAAAAAACCTGGTTGGTCGTCACATCAAGTCCAGCTCAATAAGTATTCGCCCGGGGAATCAGTCCCCGAATATTCCGGCCAGTATCACGTCGGTCTTGCCAAACATTATCTTCTCTTCGTCCTGTTCAGCGTGGTCGTACCCGAGCAGGTGCAGCACACCGTGAACGGTCAACATCGCAAGCTCCGTATCGACCGGATTCCCGTTTTCGGCTGCCTGGCGCTCCACCTGTGGCAGCGAAATCGCGATGTCCCCGAGCCGCTCCGATTCTATGTTGTCTGCCGGTCCGTTTTCCGAGAAATCGGGCCATTCATCTTCGATTCCTTCGCCAATTCCGTTGTCTGCCGCCTCGTTGAACGACAGGACATCTGTCACTGCGTCTTCGCCCTTGAACGTCCTGTTCAGTTCCCTGATCCGCTCATCGCCGGTGATCATCACGGTCAGCCGGTCTGGCCCGTCGGCGTGTTCGGCATCAAGTGCGGCCACCGCGGCGTCGATGACGAGCTGGATTTTCGGTTGATCGATGCTCAAATCTGCGAGCTCGTCCGGGTCGAAAGTTACCTCAACGCGACCGTCATCGGAGCGGAACGAATCGGAGTCGACAGGTGGCATCAAAGTGGGGCCATGCTAGCACGTCGGCCCATGAAAACCGGGCGTGGCGTCAGATGGTTCGCGAGGCGATGGCGGCTTCTTCGGCGAGCACGCGAATCTTCGAGTAAAGGGGGGCGTATCGAGGGTCGACCTCGGCGAGATCGCCGGCCTCGAGCGCGGCCCGCGAAATACCGAGGCGAATCTCGGGCGACCCGAGGTGACCCACTTCTATGTACGTACGCGCCTCGTAAAGGCTCGGGATGAGTTTGTCGCTGATCGTGCGGGCGGCCCAGCGTTCGGCGGGGGGCGCGCTCAACTCCTCAGCCATCTGCACGGCTTCTTCGAGCGTAATGAGAACTTCGGGACCGGTGGGCCAGAGTTCTTCCGCTTCCTTTATTGGCATCTCGTCTATTTGCCCTGACTCAATCGATATTTTTTGAGCAAGAACCAAAGTAACACTACAAGTGCGGCGCCGAAAACATCTGCTACGACGTCCAGCGCCTCGGATGCCCTGCCCTCGACGTTCGATTGGTGCAGTTCGTCGAGAACGCCGTATGCGAGTGCCGTAAAGAGGACCAGGTACGCGGTCATCCCAAAACCGAGGCGTTTCGTGGTGATGATTGTGCGTAACACGAAGATGCCGAGTACGAAGTACAGGCCGATGTGGGCGAACGAAGTTGCGAAAGGCAGCCATGAAGTGGCGGCGCTCACGCCTTCGTAATCGATCGCCGGCCTGTCGGAAAGCGCGTAGATCACCGCCATCCACGCGACCGAAAGCGCTCCCCAGAGCCACGGGCGGTCGAGTCTGGCAAGGATTGGCAACTATTCAGCCTGTTTATTGGGGATTCGGATGCCTTCTTTAGATCGAGTGAAAGCTCCCAGGCAGAACTCGTTACCCTCGGGATCGATCATTGTTACACCACCTCCGCGCCGAGGCCCGCTTATCAATTTTCCGCCTAATTCAATGATCGCATCAACCGCCTCGTCGACATCATCCACATTGAAATCGAGGTGCATCTGTATTTTAGCGGTCTTTTTCTCCGGTACCTTTTGCAACACAAGCATCCCGCCATCGGGTAATTCGCCTACCGAGAGCCAACCCCCTCCGCTGCGTATCGGACCGGGTTCTTGCTCAAGGATCGCTCCCCAGAAGACCGCTTCCAGTTCAAGGTCATTCACGTCTAACGTGACACCCACATTCCGGATAAATCCTGTAGAACTCATGAAAGTGACTTCTTACTACTGTGACCACTCTGAGTCGAAGGCCAGCGACATCGGGTACCACCAGTCGTTTTCTTCGGCCTCGGGCACTTTTTGCTGGTATTCCATCATCAGGTCGTTCCATTCTTCAGCACGTTTCGAGGCCGTGTAACCCTGGAAATCCTTTCGGGGGTCGAAGTCGTCGGGGACGGTGCAGTACATGAACAGGTGGTTTCCGCTGCGGAAAATCTCCATTCGCTCGATCCCGATTCCCCTGAGCGCTTCCAGGACCTCGGGCCACACGTTGCGGTGGTATTCCTCGTATTTTGCGATGAGTTCTGGATCGTTTTTGAGGTCGAGGACCTGTGCAATCGACTTTGACATTGGTTTTCACTCCATCGTTCGTCCGGGCCCGATTAACTGATTTTGGTGGGCGCATAGCCTACACTCTGGCGCGTTCAAGCAACTCGTAATCCGCCCCTGGGAGGCCTGCAATGAAGCGAATCGGATTCGAAATGAGAATAAAGCCGGAAATGGCCGATGAGTATAAGGAATGGCACGCGAAAGTATGGCCCGAGTTGCTCGAGGCGCTGCGCAAGCACGGCTGGCGGAACTATTCGATATTTTTCAAGCCCGATGGCCAGCTGTTCGGGTACGTCGAGGTCGAGGACTCGTTCGAGGCGTCGCTCGCAGGCATGGCTGGCGAGGAGATCAACCAGAAGTGGCAGGACTTGATGTCGCCGTACTTCCAGCTACCTGAAGGAGCACATGCCGACGAGAACATGATCGAGTGGGAAGAGGTTTTCCACACGGATTAGGAGCCACGTATGACAACTCGACGCCTTAGCTCGAACTCCATCGACATGCGTGACGCGTTCGAGGCGATAGAGACCTACTTCGATCGCGGGTGGTCCGACGGCCTGCCGATCGTGCCGCCGACCTTTGAAGCCGTGGCTGCCGCACTTGAAGCGGCAAACCTGGCACCGGATGCGATCCTCGGCGTTGAACCGACCAAGGGCGCCGTTATCACCGCTGAAAAGGCCGCGATCAACGCCGTAATGGCCGGGTGCCGACCGGAATACATGCCGGTGGTTGCGGCGGCTGTCGAAGCGATCACAGCAGATGAGTTCAACCTCCACGCGATCACGGTTTCGACAATGGGCGCAGCGATTCTCCTCGTCGTAAACGGTCCGATCGCAAAGACCCTGGAGATAAACTCCGGTGTTTCGGCATTCGGCCCGGGCCACCGCGCCAACGCAACGATCGGTCGTGCGATCAGGCTCATTGTGATGAACGTGCTGGGCACGCGCAGCGATGACGGTCTCGACAAAGCTACTCTCGGGCATCCCGGAAAATTCAGTTGGTGCATCGCCGAAAACGAGGCGAGCCTGCCCTGGGAACCGCTGCACGTGACACGTGGCCACGACATAAGCGAAAGCACAGTAACTGTGTTCGCGGGACTCAGCGGCCTTCAGTTTGGTGAACATGCGGCCAACACTCCCGAGGGAATCCTCGACGCGTTTGCACAGCGGCTATTTGCCATCGGTCCCGGCAGTCACGAGGTTGTGCTGGTCATATGTCCCGAGCACGCGGAGCACTTCGCACATGCCGGGTGGAATAAAGGGCAGGTCGGGCGGTACCTTTACGAAATCACCCGAAAACCTGCTTCGGAGTGGACGAACGCTGGCATGCCCGTTGGTGTGCGGCCGGAGAGCGGAGCGGGATCCGGGAGTGGTGGTGAAGAGTTAGTCAGTGCCCTGCGAACGCCAGAGTCTGCTGTGCCGATCGTAATCGGCGGCGCGGGCGGGGCGTGGAGTTCAGTGATTCCGATGTGGGGTTTGGGCGCAAAGACAAAGGCCGTGACCCGCGCGATCAAGGCGGTCAGGTAAGATTTCACATCAGGAGTCTGAAATGGCAGATCAAAACACACTTCGAGTTCTCGACCCGACCGTTACTCTGTCGATCGCCACCGAGCGCATGGCAGATCGGCCGGATTCGCTTGCCGGCAAGAGGATCGGCCTGCTTTCCAACGACAAACTCAACTCGGAAGCGCTTCTCGACGCCATATACGACGTGTTGGCTGAGCGTTTCGACGTTTCGGCTTCCCACAGGACCAACAAGGGCGATGCTTCACGACCGGCCGACCCGGATTTCCTCAGCGATTTCTCGAACGAGGTCGATGTGGCATTACTGGCAAACGGCGACTGAGGGAGTTGCTCGTCGTCCAGTGTGTACGACTCGCTTAAGCTCGAAGCCCTTGGCGTGCCGGCAATCGCGATCTGCACGGAGCCCTTTGAATCGGGTGCACGGGCAATGGCGAACCTCGGTGGAATACCCGACTACCCGTTCGCGCTGATCCAGCACCCGATAGGCAGCCTGACCTCTGAGCAGATCCGCGAGCGCGCCATCGAGGCTACGCCGCAGGTAATCGGCTCCCTTCTGGCACGGCGGGGGTAAACCGATCTCGTTATCGGGGTCTTGCCAGACGAATCGGTTGCCATGATCACCGGCGGCCGGTATCCATCTGCCAGCCAGGAACTGCTACTCGGCGGCATCGCTAAAATCGGTAATTACGGTGAGAATGCGATTTCTCCGCATGCCGTCTGAATAATTCTTCCAGTTGATTAATATTCGCGAGATTCCGGCAGTTCGGCTGTTGTCGATCAGGCCGTCCCGGTATCAACCACCTGACGCGAGTTGACACAGATGCGGCCAAATCTGGACGCATGTGATGAGTAACTCATGCAGGGAACAATCGCGAAACTTCTGATTGCTGCCTCGACCGTGCTTTTCGTCGTGGTTCCGGCGGCCTGTACTCCAGATAAACCGGATGATCTGCCGCCATACCCCGACCTGGAAACACTCGACGCCGAGGCAGGGATGGCCTATCCGGACACCAAAGCGTTCGCCGCTTCCACTGGAACGTTTGACAACAGCACACTGACGCTCGAACAGGTGTTGAATCAGGCCCGACTCGCTGCGGGGGAGATTGTCAGCTACAAATCCCGCGGGACACTCACATTCAGAAGTTCGACATCGGGATTTGAAGAGCCGATAGAGGAATTCAGTGAACACGCGTCGAACGGAAACTACCGATTCGGCTCAGAATACCCGGATCCGTATGACGATGACATTCATCTCAGCGAATGGCGCTCGGTTGGTACTCAGAATTTCAGTTTTAATTCGGGTGACGGTTGGAAAGAATCGTCCGAGCCGCGATCTGAGCCGAGTGTTATTTCAGCATCCGGTCATTTTCTTTGGATGCTCGACGAGAACGACATTGAACTCCGCTCAACGAATGAACGCACCGAAGATGGAGTGGAGGTATATCGTCTCGTGTTCTCCGAAAAGTACGAGCAGCCCGTGCGGGGTGGTGAATACATAATCGAGGTGAGGACGAACACCCTTCTGGTCAGCAAGGAGTCGTTTCGAATCATCGCCTGGCTCCAGGACGCACACGGCGATAGGTACGCTGTGAGTGCTGCGAGCGAGATCGATGCAGATACCCACTTCCGATGGGGAGAGGAGTTCAGGATCACGGAGTTCTACGACTTCAACGAGCCAGTAGTCATCGAAATTCCCGACAGCTATGTTCCGTGGTCAGATGACGCGGTTCTCAGTTCTGTCCTCACTCCCTGAATCTCCGGTTTGCTCCACTGAGTTTGCAGCCCCGACTCGCGACTAACACATACTGCTGACGAGGTCGCGGTTGGCGTGCCGTTACACTGGCCGCACCAGCCCCGCAAACTAAAGGACATGATGCGATTTGCCCGCGGTGATCAACTTCGGGCTGATATTGACTTCACGGGAGTTGCGGCGGCTGTAGGCGAGGACGCTCCCGCGTTAGGACAGGCACATGCCGGGCGAGGCGGTTTTTCATGACCATCATGGGCCTGTCACCAGCAACTGAACCTCTGCCAGTCCAGGTTCGGAGTCGGCTGATCGGCCGGGATCTTCCATGGCCGCCACTTACCCATCGACTGCGCTCGGGGCAGTCTAAAAACTCCTCCCGGAACGTATTTCGTTGCCTGAAGCGCAAGCGGCCTCCCAATGTGCTGAGCTTGATTTGCCCGTCACATCGGGAGGCCCACGTTCGACCGCTGGCGAACATTGCGGAAGCGCCTTGTTAGTCGGCCCCGGCAGGTACGGATTCGCCATCGGCAGAGGCCTTGACTGGGATCGACGCCGAGTCGGGAGACTCATCGTCCAGGCCGGCCTGGACTGACCGGCTCCGCCGGGGGACCAGTGCCAGTGCCACAACGATTCCCAGGCCGACGAACCCGGCGGCCGCCAGGAACGCTACGTTCAGCGCGTCCACGAACGATGCGTTTGCCGACTCTGTAATTACCACGGCCACATCGGCGGGTAATCCGTCGGCGATTGAGCCGACTACGCCGATGCTGTTGCCGATCGCCTCCGACACGCTATCGGGAACAAGTCCCGCAATGGCATCAGTTACGTTGATCCTGTAAAGGCTGGTGGCGACGCTGCCGAGGATCGCGACCCCAAGCACGAACCCGAGTTCTCTTGAAAGGTCATTCATCGCCGATCCGACCCCGGCATCGTTCACCGGGACGGAAGCCATGATCGTGTCGGTCGCAGTCGGCATTGCCATGCCAAATCCGATGCCAAACACCATCATTCCGGTTATCGGCACCCAAATGGCAGTATCGACTTCCAGCTGGCTGAAGATAGCGATTCCGGTCATCACGATCAGCCCTGCGGCAACGATGGTGAACTTCGGACCGATCGAAGGCACCGTTTTTGAGGAGATCCCGGTCCCCATAATCATCATTGGCGCAACCGGCGTGAGAGCCAGCCCGACGATCAGCGCGGTGCGGCCCTGAACCAGCTGGTAGAACTGGGTCGTGAAGAAGAATATTCCTATGACGCCCAGGAAAAACAGCAAGATGACCACGAACGACCCCGTGAAGTCGGCCCGCTTGAAATAGTGCAGCGGCAACATCGGATGGGAACTTCTCGCTTCAACAACCGCGAACGCAGCAAGCAGAGCTGCACCACCGATGAGCGAACCGAGGATTTCACCCGAGGTCCACCCTGTTTCACCGCCCTGGGTTATCCCGTAGACCAAGGCGAGCAGACCGCCCGTGGCCAGAACGGCGCCGGCGTAGTCGATCGGGCGACGCCTTTCGTCTCGGGATTCCGGGATGAATTTCAGGCCGATCAGCGAGAGCACCACCACAGGAATGTTGAGCCAGAAGACGGCCGACCAGCCGATTTCGTCGACCAGATAGCCGCCAAGTGTCGGCCCGACGGCTATCCCCATGGATCCGATTGCTGTCCAGATTATGATCGCCTTCGCACGTTCAGCCCTCGGAAACACGTCGGCGATGATTGAGAGAGTAGAGGGGAGCGCGAATGCCGCGCCTAGTCCCTGGACACCTCGCATCACCACGAGCGTAGTCGAATCCTCGGCAAGCGCGGCGCCTACCGCGCCCAGGCCAAATACAACCATGCCGCCGGCCAGCGCGTTGCGCCGGCCAAACCGGTCGCCCAGGCTGCCACCAACCAGCAGCAGGCCGGCAAGGATCAGGCTGTACATATTCACGACCCATTGCAGGACGGAGTTGTTTGCGCCGAAATCCCTGGCAATGGCGGGCAGCGCGGTATTAACGACCGTGCCGTCGTGAAAGATCATGAATGTAGACAGGGAAAGAAATCCCAGAGGGAAAGAAATCCCAGGATGACGTTCTTGCGCAACTTGCGCCGATCCGGTGAACTCGTCTCCGAGTTCGGGCTTACTGCAGTAGTTCCAGCCCCTAAATTGCTCATTATGCTGTCCTCAATGTTCTGAATTCGCTCGTTGCTAACTGAGTCGACTTAGACCCGGTTGATGTTGTTGTCGTGTTTGCCGACGCCAGAGAAATAAATCCGGCTGGCCGACCTTTTTTAATTTACGCATGTGCTCGTTTTATATTTAAATCGTGTTTCCCTTCGCCAGCTAATCTTCAGTTTGAGCGGATTTCGGCTGTGTCACAAATGTGCCATCCAGAAAAGACTCAGCAATTTTCTGCGCTGGCCCCATGTCCTTTTCGGGTTCCCAAGCTGCCATGACGGTGAGACCGATATACATCGAGAACATGGCGTCCATCACCGCTTCGGTTGGCAGGTCGGGATCGATTCGGCCCTCGGCCTGGGCGCGCCTCACCGTTTCCACTGCGAGCGGCCTGCTGGCTTCGATGAGGTTCATTTGTGATGCGTGGATGCGTTCGTTGGTAAGCGCCTCCGCCCACAGGAACGTTGCTACTCGGGTGTCGACTTGTCGCCCGGGACCGAGGCTCAGACTCATCGCATACCTGAACATCGTTATCAATTCGTCGAGCGCGTTCTCATCGACGACGTTTTCTTCCCAGGCGGCAAGATCGTACTGGCGGGAACGCTCCCGGAGACCATCGACGATGTCCTCTTTGCTTTTGAAATAGTGGTAGACGGCCCCCCTGGACAGGTCTGCCTCAAGGCGAATGTCCTCGAGCGTGGTTGTGTGGATGCCAAGCCGGGCGAAGCAGACTTCGGCGGCACGGATGATCAACTGGCGTCGCTGTTCCAGGTATTCTTCTGTGACCTTCGGGGACATCTGTCTGCTCCTTTCAAATAATATCGGCTGATGAGCCGGTATTGCAGATTATATGATGCACCTGGTCGTCGATAGATGCAACATCAGTTCGATTTCAGGCCAGCCCGGGTGATTTTCACGATGCGCGCCTTTCCAGGAAAAGGACTGCATCGAGCCGATGGCCTAGTGATACCGGGAGGAACCTAGCGACCTGCCGGTTGAGAGCGCCGTGAGCACTACTGGGCGGCTCGGACTGTGTGGACCGATGATTTGTGAGAGCGTGGCGTCAATTCACGCCCTTAATGAGACGAGAGGCACCTGTAGGCATTCAGCCCGCGCCGGAATCGGCAGCCCGATGCGAGTTGGCACAGATGCGGCCAAATCTGGACGCATGTGATGATTAACTCATGCAGGGAGCAATCGCCAAACTTCTGATCGCTGCCTCGACCGTGCTTTTCGTCGTGGTTCCCGCGGCCTGCGTATCGGCAAAAGCTGACGGCTTGCCACCCTACCCCAACATCGAGGCCATCGATGACGACGCGGTAATGCTTTACCCCCGTAAATCGGTACTCGATAGCGACACCGCACTGCTCGAACAGGTTCTAGTCCGCACCAGACTGGTTATGGGACACGTGGTCACCTACAAAACTAGCGGGACAATTGTGGACAGGGATTCGAAAGGGAGGGGGCCAGCGATCCCGTCCGAAATTTCGCCGAAATTCAATCGTCGGATCACTGGCGATTCGGTTCCGAATATCCAAATTCCCAGTTCATGGAATCGCGCCAGGTCGGCTCCCAGATTTTCTACCGCAGCGACCGAAACGGCTGGCAGGAAATTAGACGAACATATTCTGAACCCCGAATTCCAGCCCCGTTATCTGACGTATTTCTCTCGTTCCTTTACGAAGATGGCATTGAGCTGGTCTCAACCACCGGCGTGACTGAGGGCGGGGTACGTGTTTACGAAATTGCGCTTAGCGAAATTTCTAAACTCCCCAGTAACAACGCCGGGGGCACCAAAGATGCAATGCGAATTCGAACAACCACGGTATTGATCGACCAGGAAACGTTTCGTTTTGTCAGTCGTATTTATTACACGCGCTGGGATTACTCTGCGGCTCCCCAATACGGGCGATCCGACAACGTTGATTGGGCTGAACTAATTCACACCGAACACTTTTTCGACTACAACGAGCCGGTGGTTATCGAAGTACCAGATGAATATTTACCGTGGTCAGATGACGCCGTTCTGAGTTCGGTGCTCGGCGACTGACTCCCGACGTGCTCCGCGGAGTTCCGATTGTGGCGGGATGGAAGTCCAAACGAGGTCTTGCGCCGAGCAAAACGTGACCAGGGTGAGAGTCGATTTTCCGATTCAGCCGGGCTACGGCTTGCCTTCGACCCCGCTTCGACATCAAAAGGCCGTTACTGCCCTGCCTCTGGTAGAGTGCCCGAAGTCGGAGCGAGCGCGCT
>Ga0066376_10004536_pt1 | contig 12038 bp, 8 predicted proteins | sample Knorr_S15_td_Bot_FD_77009 | JGI IMG/M metagenome (GOLD analysis project Ga0066376, IMG submission 77009) | Marine microbial communities from Southern Atlantic Ocean transect - Knorr_S15_td_Bottom_ad_5009_LV_A | ecosystem: Environmental > Aquatic > Marine > Oceanic | place: Southern Atlantic... | reverse complement strand
TTACAGCCCGGAAAGCCAACCCGAAATTCGGCCGTAAAGTTAACCGATTTTTCCAGTGGGAAATTGGCGCCCGTTTCAGAGCGTTTTGCCCTTGCGGGGTTGTGACAAATGGTGCATACTACCGGAGCTGTTATATCTCCTGGTGGTTCTAGCGAAGCGGCCCCACCCGTTCCCATCCCGAACACGGTAGTGAAACGCCTCAGCGCCTACGATACTGCTCTGGCAACGGAGTGGGAAAATAGGTCACCGCCGGGAGGTATTTCAACACAGTAAAGCCCGCAAGGGCAAAACTCGGAATGCCCCCCACACTTGTTGCACTTTCCCAGTCTACGGCCCCGGTCAGTCCAGCCAACGGACCCTCTTAGATCATCCAGTTAGGGCGCCTCCCCACGCGATTTTGGTCCGGTTGGACGCCAGCATTCAGCAGGTTAACTGCTCAATTGTGCCTTTACACTTAGTTGGGCCTCCAATGCAATTGGATGCGCGAGGGTCACGAGGGTGGAATCCCTGCCAAGACCCCGTCCCCGCCACGAACGGGACTGGTCCACAGGATATCTCCTCGACCACTAGCGCTGGGTGTTTGCGGAAGTCGTGTGGCATGAACCTTAATCGGCAGACCAGCTCTCTAATAAAGAGCAGGCGTTTCGTAAATGGCAAGCCTCTCTAGAAGGAACCACGGCGAAATGGGTTCCTCACCTTACTCCCATCAGGAGCGTGAACATGGGCAGTAGATTCGAGAAGTTCTCCGAACGCGCACGGCGGGTGCTATCGCTGGCACAAGAAGAAGCCCAGCGTTTTAACCATAACTACATCGGCACCGAGCACATTCTTCTGGGCCTCGTCCGCGAGACAGAAGGCGTTGCAGCCCGGGTGCTTTCCAGTTTGTCGGTAGACCTGAGCAAGGTCCGTTCGGCGGTGGAATTCATCATCGGCCGCGGCGAGAAACCAGCCCAAGGCGAGATTGGCCTCACCCCCCGTGCCAAGAAAGTCGTGGAACTGGCCGTCGATGAAGCCCGGCGGATGAACCACACTTACATCGGAACAGAGCACCTGCTCATCGGCCTACTGCGCGAAGGTGAAGGCGTGGCCGCCGGCGTCCTGGAAAGTCTGGGCGTCACTCTCGACAAGGTACGCGCCGAGACCCACCGCATCCTTAGCCATACCTCCGGCACCGGCAGCCAAGGCAGCCGGTCCACTTCCAAGACTCCTACCCTGGACCAACTGGGCATCGACCTGACCGTCGCCGCCAAAGCCGACAAACTTGACCCGGTCATCGGCCGGGAGAAAGAGATCGAGCGGATGGTCCAGATCCTTAGCCGCCGCACCAAGAACAACCCCGTCCTTGTTGGCGAGCCGGGCGTTGGCAAGACCGCCATCGTCGAGGCCCTGGCCCAACTGATCAGCAGCGGGGATGTCCCCGAAACATTGCAGGGCAAGCGCCTGGTCACCCTGGACATGGGCGCCCTGGTTGCAGGCACCAAGTACCGCGGCGAATTCGAAGAACGGTTGAAGAAGGTCATTGAAGAGATCAAGTCGGCTGGCAACTGCGTCCTCTTCATCGACGAGATTCACACCATCGTCGGCGCCGGCGCCGCTGAAGGCGCGGTCGACGCTTCCAACATCCTGAAGCCTTCACTGGCCCGCGGCGAGATTCAATGCATCGGGGCCACCACCCTGGACGACTACCGCAAGTACGTGGAGCGGGACCCGGCCTTGGAGCGCCGCCTGCAGCCCGTGCGGGTTGAAGAGCCCTCGAATGACGACACCGTCGCGATCTTGATGGGCATCCGGAGCAAGTACGAGGACCACCACAAGGTTGATATCACCGACGAAGCCATCCGTACTGCGGCCCTCTTGGCCCAACGCTACATCCCTGACCGCTTCCTGCCGGACAAGGCCATTGACCTCATCGACGAGGCCGGCTCCCGGGTACGGTTGCGCGGCAGCGTCACCCCTGCCGCGGTGAAAGACGCCATGCAGGTTCTGGAGCAGGTCCGAAAAGAAAAGGACGAAGCCATCGCCTCCCAGCAATACGAAGCGGCGGCGGAACTCCGGGACCGCGAACTGCGCCAGAACGAGAACCTAGACACCCTGGAAAAGAACTGGAAAGAAGGCGAGAACGCAGAGCGGCGGGTTGTCACTGAAGACGATATCGCTGAAGTCGTCAGCATGTGGACCGGTATCCCGGTGACGCGGCTGGCGGAAGAAGAGACCGAGCGGCTCCTACAGATGGAAAGCGAGCTGCACAAGCGGATCATCGGGCAAGACGAAGCCATCGTCAGCGTATCCAAGTCGGTGCGCCGTGCCCGGTCAGGCCTCAAGGATTCCCGCCGGCCCATCGGCGTGTTCATGTTCCTTGGCCCCACCGGCGTCGGCAAAACCGAATTGGTCCGCGCGCTGGCCGAGTTCATGTTCGGCGATGAAGACAACATGATTCGCCTGGACATGTCCGAGTTCCAAGAGCGGCACACCGTGGCACGTCTGATCGGCGCGCCTCCTGGGTACGTTGGCTATGACGAGGGCGGCCAACTGACCGAGGGCGTTCGGCGCAAGAACTACTGCGCCGTGCTCCTTGATGAGATTGAAAAGGCCCACCCTGAGGTCTTCAACATCCTGTTGCAGATCTTCGACGCCGGCCACCTGACCGACGCCCGAGGCCGGAAGGTGGACTTCCGGAACTCCATCATCATCATGACCAGCAACCTGGGGTCGGACCTGATCAAACGGGAGACATCTCTCGGTTTCGCGGCCAAGACTAGCGAAGCTCAGACCGACGACAGCGCCTACGAACGGATGAAGGACAAAGTGATGGAGGAAGTGAAACGCTTCTTCCGGCCTGAGTTCCTGAACCGGATCGATTCAACCGTGGTGTTCCACCAGCTAACCAGGGACGAGATTCTGGAGATCGTCGATCTGATGATGGACCAGGTCCGCACCGAGCTGGAAGAGAAAGAGATTGGCTTGGAGATCACCCAGGCGGTCAAGATGCACCTGGGAGAGAAGGGTTTCGACCCGGTCCTGGGCGCTCGGCCGCTGCGGAGACTGATCCAAGACGAGATCGAAGACAGCCTGTCTGACGAGGTGCTCAGCCGGCGGCTGGTTGCCGGTGACGTGGCGATGATCGATTACGTGGACGACGCCGTCAAGATTACCTCCAAGAAAGCCAAGGCCAAGCCCAAAGCAAAAGCCAAGGCTGAACCGGAAGCAGAGGCGGAGACGGCCAACACCGGTGACTAACATCACCGGCCCGTAACGCCAAAAGAACGGAACTACTGACAGAAGGCCCCACGATTGTGGGGCCTTCTGTTGTTATAATTGCCGCAATTCTGCCTATGTAATCTCTCCAGTGAATTCTTTAATCGGGTGGTGCGGTGTGGCTAAGGTAAAAGAGCGGCGATCGGTTTTCATGTGCTCGTCCTGCGGCAACGAGTTTGCCAGATGGAGCGGTTTCTGTCCCGCCCAAGGATGCGGCTCTCAATCTCCTCTGGTCGAGATGGCCGCGGCCCCGCCAACACCCAAAGGCCGCCCCGGCTGGCTCGCCACAAAAGCGACCGAAGTGGTCGAGCTATCCTCCATTTCCTCCAACGACCAACCGCGAGACCCCCTGCCTTCCGCCGAGCTGAACCGGGTGTTGGGCGGCGGTGTCGTCCCAGGGTCGGTGGTCCTGCTGGCCGGTGAACCCGGCGTCGGCAAGTCGACCCTTCTACTACAGATCGCCCAATACGTGGCTGCCAAAGGCCAAAAGGTCCTGTACGTCAGCGGGGAGGAGTCGCCTCAGCAGATAAAACTCCGCTCAGACCGGCTGGGGTTCGCCGGCGAGAGGGTCTTGATGCTGCCCGAGACCGACTTGGCCTCGGTCATCTCGCAACTGGACTCGGTCCGCCCGGCTCTGGCCATCATCGACTCGATTCAGACGCTGTACAGCGACGACGAGACCTCCGGCCCCGGCAGCGTGGGGCAGGTGCGTGAGGCGGGGCTCCGGCTCCTCCGGTGGGCCAAGGATAGCGGCATCCCAGTGTTCGTCTCCGGCCACATGACCAAGGACGGCTCTTTGGCCGGGCCCAGGGTGCTGGAGCACATGGTGGACGTGGTGCTGTACCTGGAGTCCCAGGAGGACGGCGGCTACCGGATCCTTCGGGCCGGCAAGAACCGGTTCGGCGCCACCACTGAGGTCGGCGTGTTTGAGATGACCGAAAAGGGTCTGACCGATGTGTCCGACCCTTCAAAAGCGTTGCTCTCCCAACGGGCTGGGGGCTCCATCGGAGCGGCCCTGGCGCCGGTGGTCGAGGGTAGCCGCGCGTTGCTGTTGGAGGTCCAGGCGCTGACTTCTCCGTCACAACTGCCTGCGCCCCGGCGCGTCGCCAACGGGGTGGACTACAACAGAATGCTGATGCTGGCCGCGGTGGGTTCCCGGCGCGCCGGTCTGGAGTTGTCCGGCCAGGACATCATCGTGAACGTGGCGGGAGGCTTTAAGATCAGTGAACCGGCGGCGGACCTTGCCCTGGTGCTGGCCATGGCTTCCAGCCTCTACAACTGCCCGCTGGACCCCGATATGTTTGCCTTCGGTGAAGTCGGCCTGAGCGCCGAGATAAGGGCCGTTCCCCAGGCGCAGCGGAGGGTCACAGAGGCCGCGCGTCTGGGGCTCAAGAAGTGCATCCTGCCTGAGACATGCTTGGAGGGCCTGAAGGCGCCCGAGGGTATGAAAGTCATCGGAGTAAGGACGTTGCGGCAGGCGATCAACGCAGTGCTGTCCAAAGACCGGAACAAGGGCCAGGCGAATGACAGGACATCCGCGTTGGACTGGGAGTCTGAAGCAGCGCTGGAGCCGGGCTAAACTCTGCGTTCAGAAAGCACAAACGCCTCATTTCGCTCACCCTGAGCTCCGACTGAGGTCGAGAGTCTCGATGAAATCGGACCTGTCGAAGGGCCGTTCGAGTTGAGCCTGATTCCGACCGTAAGCATGACTGCGGTACGCCCTTCGACGGAGCTCAGGACGAACGGGTTTAGGGTTTGTTTACCAACCTGATTCGTTCAGGATGAACGGATCAGGGGTTTGTTTACCAGCCTGGTTCGCTCACTAAGAGCGGGACCATGAGCTCTTCTAGTGAGTGTGGCTCTCGGATGAATGCTGGTCGGCCGGTGAGAACTCGTGGTCTTCGCAGGCCACCCAACGGGAACCGTCCTGGTAGACCTCTTTCTTCCAGATTGGGACCACCTCTTTGATGCGGTCCACGGCTGCATGACAGGCGTCAAATGCCTCTTTCCGGTGGGGCGAGCCGACGGCTATCACCAAGCTGATCTCTCCGATGCCCACCGTCCCGATGCGGTGGCTGATGGCGATCTGTTCCAGACCGAACTCGGCCATCAATTCCTGACGCACCTCTTCCAGTTTTTTTAATGCCATCTCGTCGAAGGCTTCGTACTCCAGAGTCAGCACCGTCTTGCCCTCGAAATTATCCCTGGTGGTGCCTAGAAAGGTCACGACCGCGCCGTTGGTGTCACGGCGCACTTTGGCGGTGATCTTTTCCGGGTCTAGAGTTTTTTCGGTTAGCTCTATCATTTCGTAAACTCCCCAGACGTTGGGTTACCCTCCGCTGACGGGCGGAATGAGGCAAACGTCGTCGCCTGGTTGGAGGATTATATCCGAGTCGGCGTAGTCGGTGTTCACGGCCACCACGATCTTCACTTCGGGCGGCGCCAGGTTGGGAATCTGCCGCCTGATCTCGTCGGTTAGGTCGCCCACCGTCGCTCCGTCCGGCACGGTCACAGAAACGATGTTCCCGCCGGCGCGCTCCCGGTACAAGGCGAATAACCTAACTTTGAGTTCCATGCGTGGGGCACCTCGCGCCTATTAAGGCGCTGAATAAAAAAGCCCGAGTAAAACTTCGAGCTTTAGTAAATATTATCCTATAGCGGCTCAAGCGCGCCAGTCGCGGCGGTTGTTCACCAAGGAACCAGGTTCCAACCCGAGAACAGATCAACGACTTTTCCGTTGAGCGCCGCCGTTTGGACTCTATTCATCCTCAACCAATAGATGCGCCCCGGCACCATGACCTTGATGGTGTTGGCGTTGATGAAGGCCGGGCGTGGGTCGAAAAACTCCCAACTCTTAGTGTCGTTATCGAAGGCCCATACCCGGATCAGGTTCTCCCCCTGGGTCAGCGACCCCAGGGCATCGACAGGCAGCGTGGACGGTTCGGGAGTTGGCAGTGGCTGACTTACCGGCGTGCCCTCTAGCACTGAAAAACTGATCACGCCTGTTATTCCCCCAGCCGTGACCGTGATGGTTCGGATTCCTGGAAGGAACACCGGCATGGCGAAATATGACACGGAGTTCCCGTCGTTATCCGTGGAGGGAGACAGCGAATTGGACACGTTGATGTTACCCGCCCTGACGTTGGAGATCAGGACGTTGGGCGGAAACCCCTCGCCAGAGACAGTCACCACGGTCCCGGGCACGCCGGAGGACGGCGAAAGAGTGATGGTCACGCCGGGCACCGAATGGATCGCGACGCCAGCCTGGTCAAAGCCCAAAACCCCAGCCCTGACTACGTTGCTGGACGATATATCAGCCGTACCGGGCACCGTTATCTTGGCGATGAATCCACCCACCGTGTTTGCCGAAACTACCGTCAGAGGAAAGCCAGCATATGATATCGGAACCTGACTATTGGCCTTGGTGATCGGATTTGCAGCGGGAAAGTCTTGACCGATGACGGTGATGACGGTCTTGATTCTGCTCGATGTGGGGTCCAAGGTGATCCTGGGAGTCCTCATGTTGATCTGGGTCGTCTTCCCGAAACCTTGGTCATCCAAGACGCTGATGGAGACCGGACCGCCGGCCACTGTCTCAGCGGTGATGGGGATGATGATAGTAGCGGTCCAACTGCCTTCGGCGTCGAAATCAATGGGGTAACTTACGTTCGGTGATTCCAGGAGCAGCGTGCCTACGAAGATGACGCTGGCGCCGAATCCGGTAATCTGATGCGCGCCAGACGCACCAGCTCCACCGGCGGTTGTCGACGGGGTGAACCCACTGCCCAAAAGCGTCACTGTACGGTTGGGAACCGTAGACTGTGGAACAACGACAAGGGTCGCGGCAAGATTAGCGGACGCCATTGTGGGGACCGAACCGGCCCCTGGCGTCGCAAGAAAGACCGCCAAAACCATGAGGAAGACCAGTTTTGGCCGCAAGTCCACCGCCTCCCCTCCCGAAACCGTCTGAAACTATATTAGCAGGCAACAGCTTGAGGTCTAAGGGGCGGCCGAGGCCGGTTTGCCGAAGAACAAACCCATAGGTTAACGCCTAATGCATCACCAGCCCGCCGTCCACGTTGAACGCCTGGCCGGTGATGTTACGGGATCCCGGTCCCGCCAGGAACACCGCCATGGCCGCTATGTCCTCGGGGTCGTTGGGTCGTCCGATGGGAATCTTGGCGTCGCGGGCTTCTTCCAATTCACGCATGGTCTGGCCGGTGATCTCGGACCGGCCGGACATGGTGTCCGCCGCCATGGTGGTCAGCGTCGAGCCGGGGCAGATGGCGTTCACGTTGATGTCATATTTGCCAAGCTGCAGGGCCGCGATGCTGGTCATGGAGATGACCGCGCCCTTGCTGGCGGCGTAGGCGGCGTTGGAGGTCCCAGCGTAGCCCTTGCCGGCGATGGAGGCTATGTTGATGATGCGCCCGCCCTGTCCCTGGTCGATAAGTTCCCGGGCCGCCCGCTGCATGCAGAAGAACACGCCCTTGGCGTTCACCCGGTGGATGCGGTCCCAGTCTTCTTCCCGCACATCCATGATGTCGAGGTACTTGGTCACCCCGGCGTTGTTCACCACGACGTCCAGGCGGCCGAAGGCATCTTTGGCCTGCCGGAACATGCGGTCGATGTCCTGGAGGTCTCCCATGTCGGCCGGCAATACGACGCTCTCCCGGCCCAGTTGTTTCACGGCCACGGCGGTGTCCTCGGCGGTGGTTGCGTCGATGTCGGACACGGCGACATTGCAGCCGGCCTCAGCCAATTGCAGAGAGATCGCCCGGCCCATGCCTCTACCGGCGCCGGTAACCAGAGCGATCTTATCTTCCAGTTGCATGATCAACCTCATTCTCAGTAGTAAATCCCGATTTGGGGCGAGTGTAGCCGTGCCCAACATAGCTGTCAACGGAGCCCGTTCGTTGACAGCCCATCCAGCCGAGACTACACTCCCGGCAGCTTTGAATCTGAGCTTGGGGAGGCACGGTATGGCAGTTGATACGCATGTCGATACAATCGTAAGGGGCGGCAAGGTTGTTACCTCGTCCCAGGTGTTTGAAGCCGCCGTGGCCATCAAAGGCGAGAAGATCGCGGCCGTGGGACCGGAACACCTGCTTCCGTCGGCCGACCGGTACATCGACGCCGAGGGCAAGTTCGTCCTGCCGGGCCTGATCGACTCCCATGTGCATCTCGACGGGCACGACGACTACGCTCTGGGAGCGCTGGCGGCGGCCCACGCCGGTTTGACCACACTGGTCCCCTTCGGCAATTACGCCCTGGAGGGAGACGAGACCCTGGAGCAGGCCGTCCGCCGCGTCCAAGACGAGGTCGGCACGGCGGCGCTGGTGGACTTCGGGTTCCACTTCATCCTGCAGAACCGCCCCAGCATCCTGGCTTCCCTGCCCCAGGCCATGGAGTTGGGCGTCAAGTCGTTCAAGATGTTCATGACCTACAAGAAGCGGCCAGGCCGGATGTGCGACGACGATTACATCTGCGAGGCGATGGACATGGTGGCCAAGGGCGGCGGTGTCTTGCAGCTCCACTGCGAGAGCGGCAACATCATCGAGTACCTGGAGAACAAGCTCATGGCCGAGGGCCACACCCATCCAACGGACTTCCCCACGGCCTGCCCCGATTGGGCCGAGGAAGAGGCGATCAACCGGGCGATCAAGATGGGGGCCGCCACCGGCTGTCCCACCTATGTGGTGCACTTGAGCACTCAACTGGGCCTGGAACGGATCAAACAGGCCCAGGCGCAGGGCCAGAAGATCTGGACCGAGACCTGCCCCCAATATCTGCTTTTGTCCGACGCCGAGATGGCGAAATTCGGGCCATTGGCCAAGATTGGGCCTCCCCTGCGCCCCGAGGATGGGCCCGACCGGGACGCCCTTTGGAACGGCTTGCGGCAGGGCCAGATATCCCTGGTGGGCAGCGACCATTCGCCTCATCCCGAAGAGCTGAAAAAGCCGGGCTGGGACAACATATTCGTGGACTCCACCGGGGCGTCGGTGCCCTTTGGCTCACCCGGCATCGAGACCGTGGCGCCGTTGATGTACAGCGAGGGCGTGGTCAAACGAGGCTTTCCTATCTGGTGGCTTGCCAGGGTGATGTCGGAGAACCCGGCGCGCATCTTCGGCCTATACCCCCGGAAGGGCGTGATTCAGGCCGGTTCCGACGCCGACCTGCTGATCCTGGACCCCGGCGCCGACCGGGTGGTGACCGCCAAGGACCACCACAGCAACGCCGGCTATACCCTGTTTGAGGGCTGGAAGGTTAGCGGCAGGCCGTGGATGACCCTGCTGCGGGGCCAGGTCCTGCTGAACCAAGGCCAGTTGGAACAGAAACCAGGCTACGGCAAGTTCCTACCCTGCGAAGGCCCCACCACCCCTCTAGGAGGGCCAGTAGACTAACCGCCGCCGGTGCAACCGGGGTTATTTCGGCGGAACCTAGAGACAAGCCTGCTTCACATTCCGCTCATCCTGAGCATGTCGAAGGACGCCTCTTGAGTAAATCATGGCTAACGAAGAGCAGGTGGTTCGACGGGCTAACCATGAGCGGAAAATAAAGGCCAACTTCGAACAACGGGTTTTCCTCGAAATTACGAAAAGGGGCTCCGCCGTTAATTCGGCGGAGCCCCTTTCACGTCCGTTTCCAATGCTCGTATTGCTGCCTAGGCCACTTTCGCTCCTTGGAACTCGGGCATGACCTCTTTGGCGAACATCTCTATGGACCGCAGGACCTTCTCGTTCGGCAGTCCGGGGAACCCGAAATTGCCGAACACGTGGTTGATTCCGGCAGCCTGGGTCTCCTTCAGACGCTCGATCACCACCTCGGGTGTTCCCACCAGCGGCGGTAGTCCGGCGTGGCCAGGGTCGTCGCGCCGGTCACGGTCAGTCTGGCGGTTGGCCCAGTGCTCATAACCCGGAGGCACGTTGCCGTTCTTGTCGGTGGGCATCCCGATGGCGCCGTTGTTGCCCTCGGAGTTCAGGATGCGTGAGGAGAACATCTGCAGTTCAGCCGCGTCCCGTTCCGCCTCTTCTTGGGTCGGCGCAACGTAGATTCCTTTGGCCATGGGCGGGTCCAGGTGCTCGTGGGGATGGCCGTACTCGTCCATCTTGTCCCGCCAGGCTTGGATCACCTGAGGGGCCTGGCCCAATATGTCAGTAGGTCCGCCGGCGATGACCTGGATCTGGTTCTTGGCCGCGAAGTCGATGCTGGCCGGCGAGGTGCTCACAGCCTGGAACAGCGGCGGATGGGGCTGCTGCAGTGGCTTGGGCAGGACCCACAGGTCGTCCACATCGGTAAACTTGCCGTGAAAGGTCAGTTTCTCTTCGGTCCAAGCCTTCTTGATGACCTCAACGGCCTCAAAGAACCGCTCGCGGCTGGTGTTGATATCGATGCCTAAACCGTCGAACTCCTGGCGCTGGTAGCCGGAGCCGATGCCCAGGTTGAGGCGCCCGCCGCTAATGACGTCAAGCATCGCGGCTTCTTCCGCCACCAGGATCGGGTTGTGCAGGGGCAGCACCACGACAGCGGTGCCGATGCGGATGTTCTTCGTCCGGCCGGCGACCAGCCCGGCGTAGGACCAGATGCCCGACAGCAGGCCGTGCCGTGAGAAGCGGTGCTCGCCCAGCCAGACCTCGTCCAGGCCCAGTCGGTCGGCCAACTCGATCTGCTCCAGGCTTTCGTCGAGAGACTGTTGCTGTCCTTTGCTCTCGTGCCAGGGAACGATGGTGAAGATTCCAAACTTCATCGGTGGATCTCCTTAGTTAACTTGATGATTCGCGGATTTTGCCATGAGGTCCTTCCGCGGAAGGATTGGAGCAAGGATACACCTGGTTAGGCGCGGGGGACAAGAATCCGCAAGCAGCAGACGTTAGTTGGGGGATACCTGTTCGTCGCCGCTCACCTCGGTGTTCCCGCTCACCTGTTCGTCGCCGCTCTCCTGGGTGTCCCCACTCACCTGGGTGTCCCCTTTCAATGGAACGTGGGCGTTGGAGGACCAGCCCAGCAGTCCGGCGGCAAAATGGAACACCGCGTAGGTCTCCAGTCCGAAGGGCAGGTAGCCGCCATACCCCAAAAGCGGCATCTCGAAGATACGGGCGAAATCGAAGATGCCAACGTTGTACTCCCAGCTCGCCTTTGCGTCGTTGTTCCACATCTCCCAGAAGAACCCGCAGACCAGCGCACCAAGGGCAAAGGTGACGACCAACCGCCAGTCCCCGTTCCTCACTTGGGCAACGATGCTGGGCCTGCCCATGAGGCAATTGATCGGGTCAAAGATGAAGAACAGGCTCAACCACGTCAGCGGAAAAAGGGCGGCCGGCCACAGGAGCAACGCCACCAAGGATAGAACGCCGAGAACGGCCACCAGCATGACCTGCCGGCGGTCCGAGACCAACGCCGGTAGCCGCTTGAAACGTTTGATGAAACCCATGGAGCCGATAAGCTCAGAGACTTCGAAAACCGCGGGAATCACCACCGAGAACGCCAGTGACGATTCCAGGTAGTCGAACACATCCGTATTCTCTTCCGTGCCGATGTAGACCCAGTTCTGGGTGATGGAGTTGATCCCCTCAAACGCCCACCAATAGGGCATGGCAACGACGAACATCAGCGCCATGATCTTGGGGCTGCGGACGATCAGCGATGTGCCGGTGCGCCGCAGGACCAGACCGTCGATGGCCAGAATGAACCCCAGCCATAGTGGGAAGAAGGTGTACTGGAGGCCGACGTCGCTCTGGGCCCAGGACAGCGGCCAGGCGATGCAGATCAGGAGGATGCCCAGC
>Ga0066376_10004532_pt1 | contig 12045 bp, 10 predicted proteins | sample Knorr_S15_td_Bot_FD_77009 | JGI IMG/M metagenome (GOLD analysis project Ga0066376, IMG submission 77009) | Marine microbial communities from Southern Atlantic Ocean transect - Knorr_S15_td_Bottom_ad_5009_LV_A | ecosystem: Environmental > Aquatic > Marine > Oceanic | place: Southern Atlantic... | reverse complement strand
GCCGGGACTCAGAGGCATGGTCTGGGACGGTTAGCGTCATTCTATGTCCCCGCTGGCGGAATTACCGCGCGGGGTCGGCGGAGGCCGAGAGTCTGTGACCCCCGGGTGTCTCGGGGAAGGTCATCCGCCGGAAGGGCACTTGGGAAGACGGTTCACGCGGGGGCGTTGCGGCGAGCTTGTATCGCGGTGATGATTTCGTCCGGTTCAGGGAACCGTTCTTCCGCTTGTTTCGAAAACAGAAGATCGCCGTCGGCCACGACGTCGAATTGCCCGCGGGCACCGACGACGACCTCGGTGTCAATGCCGAGCGCATCTTTGATAGAGGCCGCCAAACTGGTGGCCTTCGGCAAGTAGTTTCAAACCTTGCAGTAGCTGATCGAGATATGCATCGCGCGATGTTACTGCAGCCCTGGGATAGTGGCAATTGCGCGGCCCGCCACGACCTGGCTGCGAAGCGGCCCGCGCTTGCATCCCGCGGAGTGCTTGTGAAAGCCTCGGTTCATGAAGAAGTGGATTCGGTCTCTTCGCGGCGTCGTGCTCGACCTGGACGGTACCGTGTACGACGACGGCGAGTTCATCGACGGCGCGGGTGACGCGATCGCGGCCGTGCGCGCGGCCGGATTGGGGCTGAAGTTCGCGACCAACACCTCCCGACACCCGCGTGGCACCTTGATCGAACGGTTGCGGCGGCAGGGCGTGGATGCGGCGCCCGACGATGTCTTCACCGCGCCGCGAGCCGCTGCCGCCTGGCTTGTCGACCACGGCATGACTCGGGTCTCGCTCCACGTGTCGCCGATGACCGTCGAGGAGTTCGCTGGGTTCGCGATAGACGAACAGCACCCGGAAGCGGTCGTGGTGGGCGACCTCGGCGACGATTGGACCGTCGAGCGTCTCAATCGCGTCTTCCGACACGTGATGGGCGGCGCCCGGCTGCTGGCGATTCAAAAGAATCGCTATTGGAAACACGGCGGCGCCCTGTGTCTCGACGCGGGCCCGTTCGTCGCGGCCATCGAGTACGCGACCGCCACCACCGCGGTGGTGGCGGGCAAGCCAAGCGCGGAGTTCTTCGGCGCGGCGGCGGCGGCCCTGGACATCGCGCCTGCCCAACTCGTCGTCGTCGGTGACGATGCGCAAACCGACGTGCTCGGGGCCCAGGCTGTCGGAGCCAGAGCGGTTCTCGTCAAGACAGGCAAGTTCCGGGACGGCGACCTCGACGATGCCAACGTGCGCCCGGACCTCACGCTGGACTCGATTGCTCAACTCCCAGTCGCGCTGGGTCTAGTCTCGCTAGACTAGGCGGGTGCCGAAAAACGACGGCACGTGGGTTGTCGCACACCATGACCGAGCACGAGGGATTCATTCGTCAGTGCATTGCGTTGGCCGAAGAGGCGGCGCGGGCGGGGGACGAACCGTTCGGCGCGCTGCTCGTCGTCGATGGCGCGGTGCGGCTGACCGCGCGCAATGCTGTGCTCACCGAGTCAGATCCGACGCGTCACGCCGAACTGACGCTCGTCAGCGATGCCTGCCGTCGATTCGACGCCGCGACCCTGGCCCGAGGGACGATCTATTCGAGCACCGAGCCGTGCATGATGTGTTGCGGCGCCGTGTACTGGAGTCGGATTCCGCGGGTGGTCTTCGGTTGCTCGGCCGCCGCTCTCGGTGCGATCGCCGGCGGCAGTCTAGTGGCGCAGTCACGCCAACTGTTCGCCCATGGACAGCGCGGGGTCGAGGTCATCGGCCCGGTGCTGGAGCACGAAGCCACCGCTGTGCTCCGCCGGTTCTGGCCGCGCTCGTGACTCTCACTCGAGCGTCGTGTGGAGAGTGCGGCGAGACGCGTGCGAATCGATACGGTATGGTGGAGATCCGAGCCATTGCTCGAGTGTCCAATGACGCGGGTTGCCGAGCCGCCCGTCACCCGTGGACGTGAAGCCTCGGCCTCAGAAGTTGTGTACAAGGAGGGTCAGATGTGGTTCAGGGGAGAGACACCGCGCATGCCGGCGCCTGACGAAGCGCCGCCGGGTCGCGATGAGCCGATGGAGGTGCCGGATGCGCACTTCGTGAATGGTGCGTCGCTGTGTCCGCCGTTTCCCGACGGCCTGCGGCAGGTCGTGTTCGGGATGGGCTGCTTCTGGGGCGCCGAGCGTCAGTTCTGGCAGACCTCCGGGGTCCACACGACGGCGGTCGGCTACGCCGGCGGGGTAACACCGAATCCGACCTATCGGGAGGTGTGCGGTGGCATGACCGGCCACACCGAAGTGGTCCTGGTGGTGTTCGACCCGACGCTGGTCACCCTCGACGCATTGCTTCGGCAGTTTTGGGAAGGGCATGACCCTACCCAGGGCATGCGCCAGGGGAACGATGTCGGCACGCAGTATCGGTCGGTCATCTACTGCGACGGCGCCGAGCAGCTCGCCGCCGCACGCGAGTCTCGAGAGGCCTATCAGGGCGCGCTCGAGACCGACGGGCACGGGGCCATCACCACCGAGATCGAGAATGCGCCGTCCTTTTACTACGCCGAGGACTACCATCAGCAGTATCTCGCCAAAAATCCAAACGGCTACTGCGGCATCGGTGGTACCGGCGTGTCCTGCCCGGTGGGGCTCGCGGTGTCGTAGTGGTGTGTTCCGGATAGCGATTGCGCTCTGTCTCTCGTTGTGCGCACCGTCGGTCGGCGTTGCCCAGCCGGCCCGCGCGGCGTCTACGCCTGCTCCGGTCCAGACACGCCCTCGAAGCGGTCTCGCCCTGGGCGGCGGGAGCGCCCGCGGGCTGGCGCATGTCGGGGTGCTGGAATGGCTCGAAGAGCACCGTATCCCGGTCGACTTCATCGCCGGTACCAGTATCGGTGGACTCGTTGGTGGCGGCTACGCCACCGGTCGGTCTGCGGCGGAGGTCCGCGCGCTGATCGAGACCATCGACTGGGACGCGATGTTCCGGGGCGAGGTGGCGTACCGCCTGAAAGCGTTTCGACGCAAGGAGGATCGCCGCGAGTTCCCGGTCGGGCTGGAATTCGGCGTGCGCGACGGGCTACGTCTGGCGCCAGGGCTCGACCCCGGACATGAGGTCGGGCTGTTCCTGAGTCGACTGGCGCTGCCCTACACCGCCCCGCTCAGCTTCGACGACCTGCCCATACCGTTCCGGGCCGTGGCTACGGACCTCGAGGCGGCGGTGCCGGTGGCGCTCGACCGTGGTTCGCTGGCCGGTGCGCTTCGCGCCACCATGGCCATTCCCGGCATCTTCGCACCGATCGCCCTCGGAGATCGGTTTCTCGCCGACGGCGTACTCCTGAACAACGTGCCGGCCGATGTGGCCCGGGCCATGGGCGCCGACATCGTGATCGCGGTGGATGTCGGCGAGCCACTTGGTCGCCGCGAAGCGCTCACGTCGCTCGTGGCGGTGGCGAACCAGGCCATCGCGGTGATGATGGCTCCGCGGACCCTGGCCGTGCTGGACCAGTATGCGGACCACGTCATCGCCCCGGCGGTGGAGCAGGTGCCGTCCGACGCTTGGCGCGACTTCGACCACATCCGGCAGCAGGGCTACGACGGCGCCGCTGCGGCCAGTACTGCACTCGCCGATCTAGCGCTTTCGCCTGAAGATTGGGCGCGACACCTCGCGGCCCGAGACCGTCGGCGCCTCGCCACGCCGGTCGACGGTCTGGCGTTTGTGCGAGTCGAGGGCGTTGATGCTGAAGTCGCGGCCGATGTCGCTCGGTATCTATCCACCGCGGATGGCGACGCGCCGCTGACCCTGGCCTCGCTCGAAGACCGCCTGACCACCGTGGCCGGCTCGGGGCGCTACGGGAGCCTTGGCTACGATCTGGTCGAGTCCGACGGGCAGACCGGTGCGTCGGTGGTGGTGCGCGAGAAGCCCCACGGTCCGCCATTTCTCAACGTGGCGCTCGCCCTCGAGAACCGAGGCCATTGCGTTTCGGTTCGCCACGCGCCTCACCGCCTATGACCTCTGGGTTCGAGACGCCGAGGCTCGGGTCGACCTCGAATTGGGCACCGACCTCGGTGTGGAGGCGGAGTATCTCGTGCGCCTGGCCCGGTTGCCTTGGTTCGTCGCGCCGCGGCTCGCGCTGCGCCGTGTCACGAGACCGTTCGCGCTCGGTCGCGATTCGTTTGCGAACTATCGCACCCGGCGTGCGCTGGTCGGCGCGGATGTCGGGGTCACGCTAGGCACCACGAGTGAGGTCCGTGTCGGGTACAGCGTCGGGTCGCTCGACGCGCAGGGTCGGCCGGTCGGCGCCCCGGTGCCCCGCCTGCACGGTCGTGAGCATGGCGCGCGTCTACGCTGGGTCTACGACGGTCACGACGACTGGATCGCGCCGCATCGGGGCACTCGCATCGTCTCCGAGGTGTTGTGGCTTCGGGCGGCGCCGGGCCAGGAGACCCCGCTCCGTCAGGCCACGACCGACGGGTCGGTGTTTGTCCCAACCGGAGACTCCGGCCGTGTGTTCGTGGCGTTCGGGGGGGCGACATCGTTTGGTGACGTGCCGTCACCCTTTTACCAGTTCACGCTGGGTGGCCCGTTCCGCCTGGGCGCCTTCGACCTCGGTCGGTTCCGCGACGTTCACACCGGGTATCTCAGTGCCGGGTATCTACACGAGGTCGGTCGGCTCCCAGACCTGCTTGGGGGCGCCATTGACCTCGGCGCGTGGGTCGAGTCAGGGAGCGCGTTCGAGACGCCCCGAGACGCAGTGATCCACTCCGACCTGTCGGCGGGACTCTTGGTCGACACCGTCATGAGGGCATTGCTCGTAAGCGGCAGTGTTGGTAACGAGGGATCCACCGCGTTCTACATAGCCCTAGGCCGCCCCTTCTGGTAGGTTTCCTGGCGAGGCGTCCGCCTGGACTGCGTTGCTTCCTCGGTCACAGCCTGCCTGGCTGCTCCCTCGTCGCGCCTTGCCAGACGAACGCCTCGCCAGGAAACCGTCTGGGCGGGGGATCCGGCTTGGCGGTATTGCTGTGTCGGTCACAGCCTGCCTGGCTGCTCCCTCCTTGCGCCTTGCCACGCGAACGCGGCTTCACTCAGACGGGGCTTCGCCCCGAACCCCGCGCGAACGCTACGCGGGGACCCCGAGAGCCCCACTCCGCGTCCGCGGGGCGCGCATTGTCGCGCGCCTTCGCCTTGCTAGACGGTCACTTCGCCAGGCAATTACATCAATATGATTCTATGTAGCATACTGATGTATGCGAACCACGATCCATCTGCCTGACGATCTTCTGGCTCGTGCCAAACGCGCGGCCATCGACTCGAACCGAACGGTGACAGCGGTCATTGAAGAAGCGCTACGGGCCGCCCTTTCCAGGAGGCGCGGCGCCCCCGGGGCGCGACTGGACCTTCCGACCTTCGGGAGGGGGGGACTTCAGCCGGGCGTCGACCTCGACGACAGTGCGGCACTTCTCGACGTGCTAGAGGGGCCCGATGCTGCTGACTGACGTCAACGTCCTCGTGTATGCGCTTCGAATCGACGTCGCCGACCATGCTCGCTACAAGGGGTGGCTCGAGGACATGGTCACCAGCGAGTCGGCGTTCGCGGTGTCGGACCAGGTACTAAGCGGTTTCGTGCGCGTCGCGACACACCCACGAGCGTTCAAGCAGCCGACGCCACTGGATGTGGCGCTGTCCTTCGCCGACCGAATCCGGAACCACGCGAACGCGGTCGCAGTAGCGCCGGGCGATCGGCACTGGGGCATCTTCACGCGGCTGTGCCGCGACGCCGGTGCCAAGGGCAACCTCGTACCTGACGCGTATCTGGCCGCGCTCGCCATCGAGTCTGGAAGCGAATGGATCACGACAGACCGTGACTTTGCTCGTTTCGACGGATTGCGGTGGCGGCATCCGCTGGCGTGAGGCGCCCCGCTGAGGGTCGCTCGACCGACCGGTCGCCGGCTTGGAACAGCCAGCGCGCAGCGGCTCCCCGCGTGTGGCAGGGGGCGATCGAGTGCATTTTCTATATTAGTGTTCGCATACTGTCATTTGGCGCCGCCCTCGACGTAGACTCGACTACCGTCTATGACCGCCCCGAAAGACACACCGACCTACGCGCCGCCGGCCCCGTCGGGCTCCGTCGAGCGCGCGTTCGGATTCAAGCGTCTGCTCGAAGCGACGCAGATCGTGCAATGGGAAGCCGATGCGCAGACCCGAGACTTCACGTATGTGGGGTCGCAGGCCGAGCGACTGCTTGGTTACCCGCTGGCCCGCTGGCTGGAACCGGCCTTTTGGAGGACTCACCTCCATCCTGACGATCTCGAGCGGGTGCTGCGCTTTCGCGAAGAAGCGCTCCGCGAGCACGAGGCCTACGAGTTCGAGTACCGAATGGTCGCGGCTGGGGGACAGAGCGTCTGGTTCCATGACGTGGTCGCGGTCCAGCGGCTGGACGGGGTGGCGGCCGTCATTCGCGGCTTTCTCATCGACGTCAGCAAGCGGAAACGCGCCGAAGCGACCGCGCGCGCCAGCGAAGCGCGGGTGAGACAGCTGATCGAGCAGGCGCCGGACGCCATCATCGCCGCGCGGGCGAACGGGCAGATCGCGTTCGTCAACCATCAGGCGGAGCATCTGTTCGGCTATCCGTCGGGCGAGCTGGTTGGCGGACAGATCGAGCGGGTGCTGCCGGGTCAGCTCACCAAGCAGAGTCTGGAGCTACCCGGCGAGCAATCAGGGCCCGTCGGTCCGATGACCGACGACAGCGGCGAGCCGGCCACCGCCCGCTGCGCCGATGGCCGGACGTTCCCGGCCGCCGTCAACTTCGGTCGGCTCGAGACAGACGAGGGGCTCGTGGTCGTGACCACGGTGCGCGATGTGTCCCGTGAGGTCGAGGCCGAACAGGCGCTGCGGCAAAGCGAGGAGCGCTTTCGGATTGCCGCGACGCTGGGCGCCGACATCATTGCCGAGGTGGACATCCCCACCGGAGGCGTGGTGTGGTTTGGGAACGTCGACGAGGCGATGGGGTTCGAGCGAGGCGCATTCCCACGCACCATGGATGACCTGCGCGAACAGCTCCATCCGGACGACCGGGACCGGGTGCAACGGGCGATCGCGCGCGAGGTCTTCGCGCGGCGGCAGGCGGTGTCGTTCGAGTGTCGGATGCGGGCCAAGGACCGGTCGTATCGGCATTGGACGGTGCGCGCGGCGCCCCGGTCGGACGGCGACGGCCGACCCAAGACATTCGTGGGGGTTTGTTCGGACGTGACGGAACAGATCGTCGCGCGCGCCGAGGCGCTGCAGCATCGCGACGCGCTGGCCCATGTGGCTCGGGTCAGCTCTCTGGGCGAGCTGACCGGAGCCGTGGCTCACGAGCTGAACCAGCCGCTGGCGGCCATTCTCAGCAACGCCCAGGCCGCGGTTCGCCTTTTGGATCGCGACGCGCCAGACTTGCGACAGGTCGGCGAGGTACTGCACGACATCGTGGCGGACGATCGCCGCGCCAGTGCCATCATCCAACGGCTCCGAGAGATGATGCGCGGTGAGTCTCCGTCGCGCGAGCGCATCGATCTCGGCACCGTTGTCCGTGAGGTTCGGGAAATCATGCGGAGTGGTCTGTCGATGCGCGGGATCGCGGTGCTGTCCGAGTTCGCGTCGGACCTGCCGGCGGTGGTGGCGGACCGTATCCAGATTCAGCAGGTCGTCGTGAATCTGGTGACCAACGCCATGCAGGCGATGGAGGGGCTGTCCGAGGCTCGGCTCACGTTTCGGGTGTTCCAGCGGGGCGATGGATGGCAGGTGGTGACGGTGTCCGACACCGGTCCTGGAATCGCCCCGCCGATGCTCGCCACCATGTTCGATCCGTTCAATTCTTCGCGCGAGGGTGGTCTGGGCATGGGGCTGTCCATCTCTCGCAGCATCATCGAAGCTCACGACGGCGAAATGCAGGCCGAGCATCTGTCGGCTGGTGGGGCGGCGGTCGGGTTCGCGCTGCCCCCGGCGCGGGACGACTCGCGATGATAGAGGAGCCAACGGTCTTTGTCGTGGACGACGACCCCTCGGTGCGGCGAAGCGTGGTGCGCTTGCTCGAGTCCGCCGGGCTGCGAGTCGAAGGATTCCCGTCCGGCGAGGCGTTTCTCGAACGCGAGACGCCCTGGGGTCCGGGGTGTGTGGTTCTCGACGTGCGGATGTCGGGCATGAGCGGGCTCGAGCTGCAACGTCGTCTCCACGCCACCGGGCGGCCAATGGCCATCGTTTTCATCACCGGGCACGGCGACGTGCCGATGAGTGTGGCCGCCATGAAAGGCGGCGCGGTCGACTTTCTTCTCAAACCGTTCGACGACGAAGCCCTGCTGGCGGCAATCGATCGCGCCATCGGACGTGATCGGGAGTGGCTCCACGAGCAGCACGAATTGGGGGTGCTTCGAGACCGTTTCGCCCGGCTGACACCTCGCGAGCAGCAGGTCTTTGCCCTCGTTACGACCGGTATGCTCAACAAGCAAGTGGCGGCTCGGTTGGGCACCACCGAAAAGACGATCAAGGTGCATCGAGGCCGGGCGATGGCCAAAATGGAGGCCGGATCGCTGGCTGATCTCGTTCGCCACGCGGAGCGTTTGCAGGTCACGGCGTCGAACTTCGACTGACTGGCGCCCGCCGGAGTTGGACCAAGGTCCAATAGCGCCGGCGGCCACGCTGAGTTACATTGCACCCATCGAAGTCAACGGTGGTTTTCGACATCGCGGCGACGTTTTCATAGGGTGTATGGTCTGGTCGCGGCTTGCGTGTAAATCGGTCGCTCGTCTGAGCGGCTCAAGCCGGTGGGTCCGGTTCTCAGAGTGTCCGGATCCCGTTTCTGCGCAGTTCCGTTCCTCAGTAGCACTCGGCTACACGATCAACCTTCCTCTGGAACTCTCCTCTTAAATTCCGGGCAGCGACCAGACCACCGCCTCGGATCGGGCGTGGGCTCGGGACAGGTGTGTCCCGCAATACCCCGGCCCGGCGAGAACGCCACGGTCACCTGATCCGTGCGACACTGGTCGCGCTCGGTCCGGCGGGGACATCACGGTGGCGAGCACGTCCGGGGGGCGGATCGACAGAGTGTCGGAGAGAGTGAATGACCGAGGGTCGCGAGATAGCGAACGTGGTGGGCCAGGAGATTCTCGACAGCCGGGGGAACCCGACCGTCGAGGTCGAGGTGGCGTTGAGTGGGGGAGCAACCGGGCGGGCGGCGGTGCCGTCTGGTGCGTCGACGGGGGAACTCGAAGCGGTCGAACTGCGAGACGGCGATGAGAGCCGCTACCGCGGCAAAGGCGTGACGCGGGCCGTGCAGCATGTGAACACCGAGATTCGCGAGGCGCTCGTCGGGCTCGATCCGACCAGCCAAGGCACGATCGATGGCACCCTGCGGGACCTCGACGGTACCAAGAACAAGGGGCGGCTCGGCGCGAACGCCATCCTCGGCGCGTCGCTTGCGGTCGCGAAGGCTGCGGCCGCGGCGGCCCACCTGCCGTTGTACGAGTATCTGGGCGGCGATGGGGCGCGCGATCTGCCCGTGCCGATGATGAATGTGCTCAACGGCGGCGCCCACGCCGACAACAACGTCGACATTCAGGAGTTCATGGTCATCCCGGTCGGGGCGCCCACTTTCTCAGAGGCGCTGCGGATGGGCACCGAGATCTTCCACTGCCTGCGTACCGTGTTGCAGGAGCAGCACCACCAGACCGCCGTGGGCGACGAGGGCGGGTTCGCCCCCAATCTCGAATCGAACGAGGCGGCCCTCGACATGCTGCTCGTGGCGATCGAGCGGGCTGGGTACCGCCCCGGCGCCGACATCTACCTTGGGCTCGACGTCGCGGCGAGCGAGCTGTATGACAAACAGACCGCACGGTATCGGCTGTCAGCCGACGGCGATGCGGAGCGCACCTCGTCGGACATGGTCGAGTGGTGCCGGCGGTTGGTGGATGGCTACCCGATCCTGTCGATTGAAGACGGGCTCGACGAGAGCGACTGGACCGGGTGGTCCGAGCTCACGGCCGCACTGGGCACCCGCGTGCAGCTGGTCGGTGACGACCTCTTTGTGACCAACACCGAGATTTTCGAGCGTGGTATCCGCGAGTCAGTCGCCAACGGGATTCTCGTCAAGCTGAACCAGATTGGCACGTTGACCGAGACACTGGCTGCGATCGACATGGCTCAGAAGGCGAACTACACCGCGATTATTTCGCACCGCTCGGGCGAAACGGAAGACACCACGATTGCTGATGTGGCGGTGGCGACCAACGCGGGACAGATCAAGACGGGGTCGCTCTGCCGCACCGATCGGACCGCGAAGTACAACCAACTGCTGCGAATCGAGCGTCGACTCGGCGCCCGCGCCAGATACCCGGGGGCGGCGGCGTTCTACAATTTGCCAGGTCTACCCGGTTAGGATCCCTGGTCACGATGACGGGTCCTGTAACTGCGGCCTTGTTGAGCGCATCGTAAGAAGTATGACGGTGAGGACCCTGATGTCGACCAGGGTCCTTCGCGCTGACCCGTCCGTAGTCGGAGGTTGCCGGTCGAGAGCCGAGTCGCATCTATGAGACGCAGAATCACTACACCCGCCGGTTGGACGCTCGCCTGGCTGCTGGCCGGCGTCGGCTGGCCCGGGCCGTCCGTGGCTCAGACCACGACCGAGATTGCCGTCGGGCAGGAGACCGACGCCCCGGCCACACGGGAGGAGATCCTGCGGCGCAAGCGGCAGGAGAAGGCAGAGACGATTGAGCCCTACGTCGTCTCGAACGCCGAGTCCCGCGTACTGGGATTCGAGGGAGATGAACTTTCCAGCCAACCTGTTTCAGCGCGGCTGGCGTCGGTTCGTACCGGTGATCGGAGGGATGCCGTCTGGTTCTGGTTTCGTCGGTGGCCTCGGATATCACAACGGGCTCGACAACGAAGCGTTCGAGTTCGACGCCTCGGCTCGAATTTCAACCCGTCTGTTCACGTCGTACGACGCGGGGGTGCGGTTTCCGGCCGCTGGGCGTGAGACGCCGGTGCGTGGCCGGGTGACGTTCCGGAACAGCAACTACCGCGGGCTGCGATTTTTTGGGCTGGGCGGTGACACCAACTCCAGGGATCGGTCGACGCCGGCGTCGACCGCCGATCTTGGGCGGTTCGTGCACGTTGACGTGCACGGCTGGTGGCTCGGCACCGATACGGATGAGGGGCTGTTCGGCACGTCTCTCGAGGAGCAGTTCGACCCGGCGACGATTCCAGGGTTCGATTCCCGTACCGTCCACCACTTAGCAGTCCAGTAACATCCACGAACATCCGAAGGCTCCAGTCAAATGGAGCCTTTTGTTGTATTTACAGCATTTATGCGTCCTGTGCCGTCCAGGCCAGTCCGTTGACATCCCATGGATATTGGGGGTAACTTTGGGGGTAACAGTGGCGGTGTAGCTGGATCAGCACCGATAGATACGATGAGTTACCCCCACTTCTGACGATTCGTCGTCAGGAGTTACCCCCACATGCCTCTCACGGACACCGCGCTCCGCAACGCCAAGCCTGGCCAGAAACCTCGCAAACTCTTTGATTCATTGGGTTTATTCGTCATCGTCAACCCCAATGGCAGCCGATGGTGGCGCATTAAGTACCGCTTTGGTGGCAAAGAGAAGCTGCTCTCCCTCGGCGTCTACCCGGATGTCGGCCTGAAGGAGGCTCGTCAACGGCGCGACGCGTGCCGCCACACCCTCGCGAGTGGCCTGAACCCCAGCGACACGCGGAAGACCGAACACGCTGTCGAGGTGGAGGTCACGGCGGACAGCCTTGAGACCGTCGCTCGTGAGTGGTACGGGAAACAACGGCCTCGCTGGACACAGGGCCATCGCCAAACCGTGTTGCGTCGGCTCGAACTGTATGTATTCCCCATCCTCGGCACTCATTCGATGGCCGACATCAGTGCGCCAGAGCTGCTCGCCATGCTCAGACTGCTTGAAGCACGGGAAGTTTACGAGACAGCGCATCGCGTCCTGAATCTGTGCCAGCAGGTCTGTCGCTACGCCATCGCGACGGGGCGCATCACAGCAGACCCGAGCGCGGCCCTGAGAGGCGCACTGACCCCCGTGACCACGCGGCACT
>Ga0066376_10004529_pt1 | contig 12051 bp, 15 predicted proteins | sample Knorr_S15_td_Bot_FD_77009 | JGI IMG/M metagenome (GOLD analysis project Ga0066376, IMG submission 77009) | Marine microbial communities from Southern Atlantic Ocean transect - Knorr_S15_td_Bottom_ad_5009_LV_A | ecosystem: Environmental > Aquatic > Marine > Oceanic | place: Southern Atlantic... | reverse complement strand
TTCATCACGACTGTGCTCTGGGCAATCGTCTACGACACCATGTACGCCATGGTCGATAAAGAGGACGACATCAAAATAGGTATTAAATCTACCGCAATATTATTCGATGATGCTGATCGGATTATTATAGGATCGATCCAGTTAATGGTTTTATTTTCACAAATACTGACTGGTACCAAGCTGGAATTAGGAAAATATTATTTCATCGGAATTGCCTTGGCCTCCCTGCTCTCGGTCTATCAACAATATCTGATCAAGGATAGAATACCTGAAAATTGTTTCCGGGCATTTCTGAATAATCAATGGTACGGCATGATTATTTTTACAGGCCTTTATTTAAACTATATGCTTGGGTAATTTATGGTTTTTAGATCTTTTACACTGCTTTTTTTATTAACTATTGCTTGCTACGTCAGTGCAGGATCCGTTGAGGATATTTCAAAAATCAATAATCATTGCGACAGAATATCCAGTAGATTGGCAAGTGTAGGTTACAAAGAATGTCTTTCACATGAATTTGAAAAGACCGGAGCTCATTCAGTTAAAGGGGCCCCAATCATTGTAAAAAGAATTCATGCCGGATCGGATACAAATGAAGTAGATGATACTGCCCATCATCGAGTGCTTATCATAGGAGGGTTTCATGGTGATGAGTACGCAACCGTCAGCATCATATTTAAATGGATTACACTACTTAATTTATTTTATACAGGCTCATATTATTGGCAGATTGTTCCATTATTAAACCCGGACGGACTACTGCAAAGATCATCCAGTCGAACCAATGCAAATGGAGTAGACCTTGATAGAAATTTTCCTGTGAGTGCCAATGATTACAATGCTTTTCAATACTGGGAAGAAAATACTAATGGGGATCCTGAATATTTCCCTGGTAAATACGCACTAAGTGAACCTGAGTCACAGTGGTTGGCCGAAGAAATAGAACAGTACCGACCTGATGCAATTATTACAATACATGCGCCAAATCATAGTCTTGGCTACAAATAATCAAACATCATACAGTCAAACAATGCTGCGCAATACCAACAATCTATAGCTACTTATCCAGGTTCATTTAACCAATATGTAGGTACCGAGATAAATATACCAATATTGACAGTAGAACTTGCCTACGCTGATATTATGCCAACTAATACAGAAATTAATGCAATCTGGAAAAATATACTCAAGTGGCTGAGCATGAATATTGAATCATCTTGATTTATTTAAGATTGATTAAGACAAACACTGCGATCACTACCATGTAAAACGACCTAAAAATCGTACTTATGAAGTTTCCAACGTAGCAAACAATTCTTCACACTGCACGGGAATTGAGTTAAATATTGAAGGGTAACCATTAATAAATTCCGAGAGTATATTTTCTTGATCAGCACCTTTTGTATCGACTCTGGCATCAACCCATATAATGGATTGATTCTTATGGTATGGGACTATGATTGGTTGATAACCGATACTTTTTAATTCATTTAATCTGTTGTTTACTGCTGATTGAGTTGAAAATAAGCCAAGCGAGATTGCATTCTGTAAGTCCCCCTTATCAATAAGCTTATAATCCTTCACACCTTTGCCTTTTAGATCTGCAATAGCCGCCATCGCCTCATCTTCTGACTCGCCAGCAGAGAGATAAATCCAGAAATATTGATCTTGTTTCCCGCCTTCTCCTCTTTGTTTTGTCTGGATATCTTTCCCCTGCAACCAGTTGCTTAGCTCATCTGCCTGTCCCTTCTCAGCAAAAGGCCCGAAAGAAACGCATAACATTTTTTCATCATCAAAATTCTGGCTAATATTTGTGGAAAAATCAGGAAGACTGGGGGCCAATTCATCAAGCACTTTTTTTCCGATCATGACATTGCCTTGATCCATCATTGAACTAATGTTCTGAAGAGGTGAATCCTCTACATTAGAAAATTCGTGTCCCTCTTCCTTGCCAATTTTATCCGCAGCTTTATCTACTTTTAATATTGATGCTGATGTGATTGAATCAGAACTCTCTATAAATTCTCCTAGTAGTTTCAATTTCTGTACATCGTCAGGAACATTGACAGATCTGACCGAGTTGCTCACTTCAATACGTGTCTGCCTATCAAGCTCCCATCCAAAGTAGCAAACATTAAGTAACAGAAAGACTATAAACAACCACTTCATTGTACCTTCCCCGATAACATAGCCAGGCCATGTAACACCAGCTTAGGTTCATGTTCAAAGTTTCCTGCAAGTTGCTCAACAACAAGTTCTGCATGCCCTCCAGTAATAATGCAATTTACCTGTTTTCCAAAATCATCCTGCATTGAAGTAACAACGCTATCTATTACGGATATCGTGGCCAGGTAACAACCACTGTTAACGCCTTCTTCTGTGGAACTGGAAAAATTGATTGAGGACACTGTTTTCCCAGGTGATGTTTCTTTGCGCAGTATTTTCCTAGTTAGTATGTTTTTGCCCATTTTGATATCAGAGGTATTGTTTATAAGCATTTCTTGCATGACTGAGTACCCAGGAATAATATATCCTCCCAGATGTTGACCAGATGCCGATATGCCATCTATTGTCGTAGCAGTACCACAATCTACAACACATACAGCTTTTCCTTCTTTCCGAAATCTTTGCCATGCAGCGATCATTGCCATCCAGCGATCGACACCCAACTCTTGATAGTCTGAATACGCATTACTCACACCATGACTAAATGCTTCCGTTTTTACATATTCTGATTTCATTTGCCATTTCTTATCAACCCACGCATCCATGCTCTCTGCTAGTTGCTGGCCTGACACATTCGAAATCACAACTCTGTCCGGATTATCAAGAAGACCCCATTGTTCAGAAAAGAGCGCAGGTAACTCTGCTTTATCATGAAGCATGGCACCCTCAGAACCAAATTCGTTCTCTACACTATTATAGAGACACCATTTGATTCGACTGTTACCAATATCAATGAGTAGATTCACGGTTCCACACGTAAACTTATTTCGCCTGCAGTAAATTTCCTAACATTATCATTAACCGACATAAGTAAGGCGCCATCATTATCAATTCCAACGATCTTGCCCGTAATATTTCTATCCGGTAAAATTAATTTCGCCTGTTTTCCGCGCATACAATCATATTCTTGCCATTCTTTAATGATATGCTCAGCCTTACTCTCTGTATAAGCATTCAGTAATAACATTAATTCAGAGATCAATTCTGCAGCAATAACATTACGCGAGGGAACTGAATCTTTAATGTTCGCAAGGTCTATCCAGGGCTGGTTGATATTAGCTTCGAAATCAGTCGGAAATGCTATATTCAAACCCAGACCTATGACCACATCACAAGGCCCCGCTGTCTCTCCCCTTATCTCGATCAATAAGCCACCCAGTTTCCTGTCCTGAAAAAAAATGTCGTTTGGCCATTTAAGACCAACACCCTCAAAACCCATTTTTTTCAATACTCTGATGACTGCAGAGCCAACTGCAAGCGATAGACATGTTAACGAATCTACTGGTAGTTCAAAATGCCATTGTGTCGACAGGCTAAGGCCCGAGCCAAAAGGCGAAACCCAGGAACTGCCTCGTCGGCCTCGGCCATGTGACTGATACTCTGCAAGAACTACATTTGCGTGTTTATCTGAAACTTCCAGATTTTCCAGAAGATATTTATTCGTAGATTCAATTTCTTCAAATATTTCAAGCTTATTGAGTATTTTTGCTGCAGATGAACTGATTCCAGAAAGTAATATTTCCTTGTCAAGAAATTCTATTGATCTTGATAAACGATATCCTTTCCCTTTCACCGCCACAATTGAAACTCCGTAGTGACTCAGGGAATTGATGATCTTCCAGATTGCTGTACGTGATATACCCAATGCATTGCCAAGTTCTTCGCCTGAATGAAGCTCACCATCAGCGATCAATCTCAACAATTTAGCTCGATTATGCAATGTCCTCTACTACCTGGGGGGGTAATTCTTCTTCTAAAGCTTCAATAACCGTTGTAGCGGGATCTTGCTCACCAGGCGCACCCTGATCGAGTTCAGCATAAACCGGGACAGTCAGCCCAAGCATCAGGAAAATAACTAATAGGAGTCGATAAAACATAGATTTTTAATTTATTAAAATGATTAAAGTCATCCTATTATAAGAGGTTATTGAATTTTTGGATATTCTTTCCAATATAGTGTCTTTCTCTCAAATCTCGCTCAAAACCATGATTTCAAAGATCTTCACCTGTCGCAACAGGTCTGCTTGGATCTGAACACCAATCACTCCATGAGCCTGCATATAGACGGGGGTAACCCAGACCAGCATGTGCCACCGCCAACAAATTATGGCAGGCGGTAACACCAGACCCACAATAAAAGACCGTTTTGTTTACATCCATTCCAGCAAAGCACATGTTAAATTCCTTGCGTAATTGATCAGAACCCTTAAAAAGACCACTATCATCAAGATTATTTTTCCAGAATCGGTTGATAGCACCCGGGATATGTCCAGCCGCCTTATCCAGTGGCTCAACTTCCCCTCTGTAACGTTGAGGATCGCGAGAATCAATCAATAATTCGGCTGCCGGGACACTGTCGATGGTTACTAACCAATCCGTATTTGCCCCACCCTTGTAGTCAGTTTGTGTATTTTTTTCTTCTCCTGCTGCAACAGGCAATCCAGCTTGCTCCCAGTTCTGTCTTCCCCCATCAAGGACAGCAACAGCCTCGTGCCCCATATAACGCAGCATCCACCAAAGCCTGCCAGCAAAACATGCATACGCATTATCGTAAACAATCACCTGTGAATCACGGTTGATTCCAAGTTGTGAAAATAATCTGTTCAAGGCATCTTCCGTCGGTAGCGGGTGCCGCCCATGATCTGTCACAGGAGGCCCGCTCAGGTCATCATGTACATCCACAAAAACAGCACCTTTAATATGTGATTCCAGGTACGAATTTCTACCGGCATTTTTATCTGCTAGGTCATAGCTACAATCGACTATAATCCAGTTTGGAGTCTGCAGATTGTCGGCTAACTTCTTCTTGTCGATCAGTGTTGTAAATACATCCGTCATTTATCTCGCCATTTCCCTCAGAATATTTTGTCTGACATTATATCGTTATCTCTAATAATCAAGCTGATATACCCAAACCACCTGGAAATGCAGGTTTCAGAATAGTTTGGGTATGGATAGAATCAATATCAATGAAGCGTTGGCAAATCAAGCACATTTCCCTTATCTCCTTTCTCACGCTTGGTTCAGTCTCCTGCGCCCCTACCACTTATTACCTGCAATCTGTTAATGGCCATATAGATATACTGATGAAGAAGCAACTCATCTCCGAAGTCCTGGTGGCCGAAGAAACAGATGAAATCTTACAGGGAAAACTTGAAATGGTTATCGATATCCGTAGATTTGCCAGTGAGCATTTAGCTCTGCCCAAGAATAACAGCTATACCGAGTACGCTGATCTAGATCGTGATTTCGTTATCTGGAATGTCTTTGCAACACCAGAGCTATCTTTAGAGCCAAAGCAGTGGTGTTTTCTTTTCGTTGGCTGCCTGAATTATCGTGGTTATTTTTCGAAAGAGACAGCAATCAGGTATGCCGATGAACTTGAAACTCAGGGATATGATGTTTTTGTTGGTGGTGTTACCGCATATTCTACCCTTGGCTGGTTTAATGACCCTGTATTGAATACGATGCTTGGCAGAGATAAACTCTATCTGGCAAACGTTATCTTCCACGAACTTGCTCACCAGAAATTTTATCTCAAAAACGACACGGCCTTTAATGAAGCCTTTGCCGAAACAGTTGCACAAACAGGAGTGCAGAGATGGCTGGAGCTGAACGGATCTGACGCCGATGTAAGGAAATTCTCGGCTAAGCGATCTGATGAAAATTTATTCGTGAATCTGGTTCTGAAATATAAGAAAAAGCTGGGAGTTATTTACAATTCAGATAGCTCCATTGATGAAAAAAGAGTAAGCAAAAACTTACTACTCAGCCAATTAGAAGAGGAATATGAAGCTCTGTATCAGGCAGGAGAGAACAGCGGTCAATATTTAAGCTGGTTGTCATCGGGCTTGAATAATGCGAAATTAGCCACCGTAATTACCTATCAAGATTACGTCTCTGGGTTTTTGGTACTATTTCATCATGTGCATGAAAATTATCAGCATTTTTACGAATTGGTAAAAAACTTAGGTAATTGTGATAAAGTCAGGCGCAAAGCGATACTTGAGGATAGCGTCACAGTTTTTCAGTGCTAGAGTTGCTATAAGTGGCTGTAGAAACCGTTGTTTGTGGCTTTCAGTATGGCGCGTTTCAGCTTAGCATTAGGCACACAAGCGGGATGATTTTGAACTCAATTACAGGCTCTTAAGGAGAGATGAAGTAAATGCTAGATAAACTTTTTGCAAAACCTCTGGAATTGACAGTTGGAGAACAAAAGCTCAGTTTTCTGACGATTGCAGATTTTGACTTCTCTCTCTCCGGCAGAACCTCAGTGCCCTCATCGAAAATCACAGATTTGGTAAAATGTAGTACCAAACAATTGCAGGCGGAAGCACATACGATAAAGGATATCGAAAAACGCTTTGTAGCGATCCTGTCTCGTTCAATCGAGGATCCCCCTAGCATTAACTGCTCGCTCAAAGAACTAGACACATCTATTTTCTCACAGGATCATGCATGGAGAAATATCATTGGCGTACTGAATGAAAGTGGCGATGAATTTAATCCTTTCCGCAGAATAGCTCTTGTAAAATACATGCAATACCTCTCATCACGCCAGGAAATTATTAAATATCTGTATTCCGAAAAGAAAAAACCGAAAGCTGAAAGGCAGGAAAAAAATGGTGATAAGCAAGAAGGAGATCATTTTAAAGACACATTAATCTTCGAAAACACATTATTTAACCCCAATAGTGACAATCCAAAGGCCCATGAATTTGAACGTATGCCAAAAGGTGAAGCAGTAACCGCCACACTCAAATCTAAGGAACGAATCATCGTCATGCTATCAAAACACAAATGTGAGATCGAAGCCAATGGACAAATTTTCTTTATTGACCAGGCGGGACGGAAGCACGTACTGGATAAGGGACGTAATGCCATTGGTAGAGATGCATCTTGCACCGTTGTCATCGACTCTGGTTTAAGAGACGTCTCCAGATTACATCTTGTTATCGAAAATTTTGGCGATAATTCACTGCAATTGACTGATCTTTCTTCACATGGGTCATATATTCCATCGGTGCTCCTTGAAGACCATACATGCTGATCTTTTTTACTTCGTAATCTACAGGCAGCGGATAAAAATACTGTCCCGTTTATAGGTTTCAGTCCGATAACATATATTCGGTAGGCATATAAATATAATTAGTTATTCTTTCTTGGAATATAATGTCTTTGCTAACATCGCCATCCGTTAATTAATGGCGATTTCGACTAGAGAATCAAATTGGATAAAAAAATGACTGTAGGCACGTTTGATGTTGATAAATTAGCAGCAGAATACAACGATAAGACACCTTCAGAGATCCTGGTCCTGGCAATAGAGCATTTCGAGGATCTGTCAATTTCGTTTAGTGGTGCTGAAGATGTCGTGCTCATCGACATAGCAGTTCAGATTAAACCTGATATCAAAGTGTTTTCTCTGGACACGGGCAGATTACATCCAGAAACATACCAGTTTATAGAACGAGTAAGGAATCACTACAATATAAAAATTGATTTAATGTCGCCTGATCAAAAGCAGTTGGAAAAATTTGTCCACGCTAAAGGCCTGTACAGTTTTTATCAGGATGGGCACCAGGAGTGCTGTGGTATTCGCAAGGTCATGCCTTTGCGTCGTATATTATCGACGCTTGATGCCTGGATTACGGGGCAACGCCAGGATCAAAGCCCGGCGACTCGTCAGGGAACCCCTGTCCTGCAAAAGGATAATGCCTTCTCTACCAATGATCACATGCTGGTTAAATTTAACCCTTTATCTCACTGGACATCACAACAGGTCTGGCAGTATATCCGTGAAAACGATGTCCCATTTAATGAACTTCACTCAAAAGGCTTCGCTAGTATTGGCTGTGAGCCTTGCACTCGTGCCATCCTCCCGAATCAACATGAACGAGAGGGTCGTTGGTGGTGGGAAGAAGCCACCAAAAAAGAATGTGGTTTACACATAGATAACATTAAAAAATAAGGACAAGTCATGTACATTACTATGGTCAAAAAAATCATGAAAGATGGTAGCCATTGTCGCAAATGTGCAGATGTATCTGCCCAATTGGAAGAAAATAATCTACTGGGTCGAATTGATAAGATAGTTATCGCCGACGAGCGAGATCCGAATAGCGAAGGCATGATCCTGGCAAAAGAGCATAACGTAGATCTGACCCCTTTTTTCGTAGTTGAAGAAAATGGCCAGGCTACAAAAATCTATACGGTATATTTCAAATTCGTCAAAGAAGTCCTTTCAAAAGGACTCACTGAGCAACAGGAAGTTAAGGAAATAATGCAACAGAATCCGGATCTTGATTACCTCTAGCTGTTCCTTTTCCATAACCATAACAAAATTGATAAACCAACATATATTGTGATCAACGAAAAGATTATTTTCCCAAGAAACCCCTCATGACATGCTCACTACACGTATTTCTTTAACAAGATTTTAGTTATAACGCTCAAATAATATTGCGAATTTAAATCTAATTATTAAAAACATCAGGGGACTTATTTTAGCTCATTGAATAATTCAAATACTATGTTGCAACTATTGTTAAAAAGACGCGGAGATTTCACCCTTATATTCTATTTCTCATTGTGCTTGCTGTGTTTATCGCAAAATATCTTTGCCGCCACCGAGATAGGCTGTGTCAAAGAGCTCTCCGGGACGGCCTTTTCCAAGCTTCCATCAGAAGACAGGAGACAATTAAGTGCGGGCGATCAAATTTACCAAAGTGATATGATCACAACGGAAACAAAATCATTCATCAAGCTGCAGCTCAAGGATGATTCTCGATTCGAACTTGGACCAGATGCCAAATTGCTAGCGAGCAAGTTTATATGAACAGAATCTTGAAGAAGATTCTGTCACGATCAAATTACTGAAAGGCACGTTCAGATTTGTTACCGGGCTTATTGCCAAAAAACGACCACAGTCGATGAGTGTTGAAACTGTTGTCGCAACGATAGGTATTCGAGGGACCAATGTTATTGGTGAAGTAGATGCAACTTCAGCAACCATCATTCTTTTGGAACCGGAAGATACTTCTCGTAAAACGGCTATTGAGGTTTCTAATAGTTATGGAACAGTCAAAATTGATAAACCGGGTTATGGGACAGAAATACCGGATGAATTCAGTCCGCCGTCTCCGCCTCGGCGTATGCCTTTACAAACTATCAACAACCTGATGCGTTTTATGCAGTCAATTCAGCGGATAAATTTACCTCGTCCACGGTAGTTGTTTACTACTGGAAAGGCAGCTCCACTCCAGCAAATAACTGCTCAATTTCTTCACTAGTCTTGGTCTTAAGTGCTTCGTCAACCAATACTTTGTTCAAATGCGGTGCGAACAGCTCTATAAATTCATACATATATCCACGTAAAAAGGTGCCACGCCTGAGCCCGATTTTTGTGGTACTTGCTTCAAACAAGTGACTGGCATCGATTGCGACTAACTCATTATCAATCTCTGGATCAAATGCCATGCTGGCAACAATACCCACGCCAATGCCAAGCTTCACGTAGGTTTTGATAACATCGGCATCAGCCGCGGTAAATACAACTTTGGGAACATAACCTTTCGCATTAAAGGCATCATCAAGCTGTGAACGACCGGTAAATCCGAACACATAGGTCACAATAGGATATTCAGCAAGTTTCTCCAGCGTCAGCTTGTCTTCGTTTGCCAATGGATGATCATGTTTCACAATGACGCTGCGGTTCCAACGATAGCATGGCAACATGATCAGGTTTTCAAAAAGCTCCAGTGCTTCAGTGGCTATTGCCAGGTCAACTCTTCCTTTTGAGGCCATTTCGGATATCTGCACGGGTGTCCCCTGATGCACATGTAAAGCAACATCAGGATAGCGACCGATAAATTCACTAATGACACTAGGTAGCATGTAACGCGCCTGGGTATGTGTCGTCGCTACTGAGAGTGCGCCTCTATTTTTATCGCTGAACTCATCTGCAATTTGTCGTACATTTTCAACCTTATCTAGTATTTCCCCCGCCATCTTGACGATAGCGATGCCAGCTGGTGTGACTTCAGTCAGGTGTTTACCGCTGCGTTGAAATATCTGAACGCCTAATTCATCCTCAAGCATTCTTATCTGCTTACTGATGCCTGGCTGAGAGGTAAACAGACTCTCTGCGGTTGCTGATACATTTAAATCATGCCTGGCGACTTCCCAGATGTATTTGAGTTGTTGAAGCTTCATTTTCTATTCATACTTATTCTATATTATTATAAAAATATACATATAAATTACTTTTAAGTATAGATAAGAGCTTATACATTACAAGTCCTATTCAAAATAGCATTAATTTTTGGCGCTTAGATGGACATAGCATATACAGTCATTGGATTTTTAGTCGGTTTCATCGTTGGGCTAACAGGCGTTGGTGGTGGCTCTTTAATGACCCCTATTCTGGTTCTGGGATTTTCTATTTCTCCAGCCATCGCGGTAGGAACCGATTTATTGTACGCAGCGATAACAAAATCCACCGGTATTTTTGTTCATCATGCCAGAAACACTATCGACTGGAATATTGTGAAGCTGCTCAGTGTCGGGAGCATTCCATCGACATGCATCGCTATTTTTGTACTTAAAAATATGATGGCTTCAGGCATAGACTATGAGCAAGTGATTACTACAACACTGAGTTTTGCATTGATTCTGACATCATTGGTACTCCTATTTAAACCTCAAATTCAGAAACTGAGTCAAAATGAACGCCTATCTGGCATCAAGACTCTGCATCAACAGTTGAGGAAACCGCTAACTATATTTTCGGGGGTCCTGATTGGTTTTTTAGTCACACTATCATCAGTGGGAGCTGGCGCATTAGGAGCCGCAATATTATTTTTCCTCTACCCTCGCATGCGTGCAATATCAATCGTTGGCACTGATCTGGCCCATGCCGTACCGATTACCGCTATTGCCGGTCTTGGTCACGCGCACCTGGGGACGGTTGACTACATACTTTTAGGAAGCCTTCTGATTGGGTCTATTCCGGGTATATATCTAGGAAGTAATCTCGGTTCTTACCTACCCGAGAGAATCATGCGGCCCGCCCTGGCTAGTATGTTATTTATGATCGGTATACGCTTTGCCATATAATCAAATCCCATAGAATCAAATCAAATGATTTTTCTAACGACATGTACAAAAAAGAAAACACCTTTCGAAATTTCTCTCGAAAGGTGTTTGAACATTTATAGTATTTAAAGTAAAGCTAAGCGGCGTTTGCCTTTCTATAGTCCCCAATTATTTGAGCCATTTGATCCTTTAGATATAATTTTTCTTTTTTCATTCCTTCAAGCTCCATATCCTCAATAGGAGTGTCACTAGTATTTGCACTATCTACCTCTCGATTCAGATCGGTATGTTTATCGTACAATCTTTTGAAATCTATACTTTCTTTTAACAAAGCCTCAACAATCTCTTCATCAAATTCGAACATAAAGCCCCCTTTTTAATTTGTGTTGGTAAATGCTTTCAGGCACGAGCGCACCTGAGTTTAGATTCGGCTAAGCCAAACCTTGTGGTTCTTGATATGAAATAGTTTTTGTGAATATGGGAAATATTCATTGTCTCCACTACAAATCTAGACAATATTGACGCAGCTTACAAGGACACATGGTATAAAAATTAAGTATATTATTATGCATTGCGGTCTGGATTTAGGTTTAGTACAGATTATTGCTACCTGAAGAGACAATGCCTTGCATTAATAGATCAATTAATACATATAGTTACAATGATAATATTTCAAATTACCTGCTGTTTATTAAAATAATTTATAGACATGTCAAAAAATATTTTATT
>Ga0066376_10004528_pt1 | contig 12051 bp, 11 predicted proteins | sample Knorr_S15_td_Bot_FD_77009 | JGI IMG/M metagenome (GOLD analysis project Ga0066376, IMG submission 77009) | Marine microbial communities from Southern Atlantic Ocean transect - Knorr_S15_td_Bottom_ad_5009_LV_A | ecosystem: Environmental > Aquatic > Marine > Oceanic | place: Southern Atlantic... | reverse complement strand
CGACACGTTTTCTGTAGAGGCCAAGGACGGCGAGGATTGCGCCGCTTTGAATGACAATGAGGTATGGGTCTACTGCTTTTTCAGTAATGCCCATGAAGTACTTTGCGAGAATGAGGTGCCCCGTGGAACTGACGGGGATGTACTCAGTCAATCCCTCAATAATACCAAAGATGATTGCTTGAATATAATCCATCACGCATTAATCGTCATCTTGTTGCATGATGCTTCGGATTTCCTTGCCAATGCGTTCAATTTCATGATTGCGAAGCGCTTCTTTCTTGTTCTCAATTTCCTTGTTGACGAGCCTCGAGGCGAACGAGCCGTCTTTTACGTTCTTCAAGAGAGTACGAAGATGGGACCGTAGTTGTTCGTCGTCAAGAAGAGTCATCGCTTCGTAGGCGCCCATTTCTGCGGTGTTGCTGATGGCGCTCATCATTTCGGCGATGCCATTTTCGTGAATGATGTCGGCGACTTGTTTTACTTCGTGACAACATTCGATATAAGCAAGTGCGGGGGGGTATCCCGCGTCAACGAGGGTTTCGAAGGATGCTTGGATGAGTGTTGTAAGCCCGCCGACGATGATGGCTTGTTCACCAAAGAGATCCGTTTCGGTTTCGTCTTTGAAGGTTGACTCGAGGACTCCAGCTCGGGCAGAACCAATTCCCGCAGCCCACCCCAGAGCGAGCTCTCTTGCGGTGTTCGACGCATTTTCGCGTTCGACGGCCATGAGCGTAAGCACACCTTTTCCTCTGAGGAATTTTTCGCGAACGGTAACGCCTGGACCCTTTGGTGCAACCATGACAACGCCGACTCCGGAGGGTGGATTAATATGCCCGTAATGGATTGCAAAGCCGTGGATGAAGCCAAGGGTCGCGTTTGGTGAAAGGTTCGGTTCTATTTGTGATGTAAAAAGTTCGCCTTGTAATTCATCTGGGAGAGCGATAATGATGAGATCAGCGGTCGAAGCTTGAGCGATGGATACTGCTGTGAAGCCGTCAGCGATTGCCTCTATGGGTGATCTGGCGCCAATGATGACATCTATCGCGCTATCTCGAAGGTTTTGAGCGTGGGCTTTGCCTTGGTTTCCGTAGCCGATGATGGAGACTTTCTTGCCTTGGAGTCCACCAAGAGGGACCTCGCCGTTTTTTAATATCTTTATGGGGTTGCCAGACATAGTGCTGCGAGCATACCATGGAAGTATGTCTACGATTGCTTTTATTGGATTCCGTGGTTCTGGAAAGTCAACGCTTGGTCGGTGGCTATCTGAGGAACTTGATGTGCCATTTATTGATACTGATTGTGAGGTACTTACTTTTCTTGGTTATTCATCGGTAGAGGATGCTTGGAGTGTTGTTGGCGAGGAGGGCTGGAGGGAGGCTGAAATGCATTTGATTCCCGAGCTATTGGAACGGGACATAATTGTTTCAATTGGCGGGGGTGCGCCGATGATTCCTTTGGTTGCAAAAGCGGTTGCTACTTGCGAAGTTGTATTCAATTTGACTGCAAGCGAGGGAGTGACATCATTGCGAATTGCTGCTGGCGGCGATCGTCCAGCATTGTGTTTTGATGATAAGGAGATGCGATTAAACCGTTTGCCGACGTACGCGATGCTTGGTACTTATGGGATTGATACTTCTGGCGACATTGATGGGTGCAAGGAACGCATTCTGGATTTTATTGCCAATGGCCATCCAATTCTCCCTGGAGGTTATGTTTTTTAAAAAATTCCTCTGAGGAATTGTTTATTGTGAGGCGTAAAAAAAGGTCGCCTTTTGGCGACCTTTTGGGAAATTGGGAAACTTGGAAATTGGGAAGTTAACTGATTTTGCGTCCGATTCGGCGCTGGCGCGAGAGAATCTTGCGGCCGTTCTTGGTCCTCATGCGTGCACGGAACCCAATAGAGCGGGCTCGTTTAATATTGCTTGATCGTCGTGGATAATGCACAGCCATGGGTAATACTCCTAAACCGGCTTTTTTGCCGAGCTACACATAGTACCTGAATCAACACAAATTGGCAAGCAAGGTACAATAACCTTCATGAGCCATGGATAACGACTGGATTAACGCCGTACAAAGCATTATTGGTTACGAGTTCAAGAATCAAGCCTTCTTAGAGCAAGCCCTGTCCCATTCGTCAGCCGTAGATCAACGTGAGAATTCCAACGAACGTCTTGAATTCCTTGGCGATGCTGTTCTTGGATTCGTGATATGCCATGAGACATTTGACCGGTATCCAGACTATGAAGAAGGCGAAATGACCAAAATCAAATCAGCCGTAGTGAGTCGCCGAGTTTGTGCAGAAGTCGCAGATGAACTAGACCTCGGCAGAATATTACGTGTCGGAAAAGGGATGAACGGTATAACGCTCCCTTCATCTGTTACCGGCGCCGCCTATGAAGCAGTCATCGGAGCAATCTACCTTGATGGCGGTTTTGAACCAGCAAAAGAATTTGTACTTACTACCATGGGAACTCGGATTGAAGAAGCTGCATCCTCCACCCACCAAGATAATTACAAATCTGTTCTCCAACAAGTCGGTCAAAAAATGGCCGGAGACACACCTGCCTATATCGTCCTCGATGAAAAAGGTCCCGATCATGCAAAATGTTTCGAAATATGCGTGGAGCTTGGTGGTCAAAAATACCCAGCTAAGTGGGGACCCTCAAAAAAACAAGCAGAACAACTTGCTGCGCTTGAAGTGCTCAAGGATTTAGATCTTGCTCAGGAACATGCGGACGGTTCAATTGAAATCAAAGAATTTCATGGTGAGTAACCACGGAGTGGGCGAACAGTGCGGGCGCCATCGCCGTCCGCATCTAATACTTTAATAATACCAAGATGCTCCTCGTCAGATTTCATAATTACAACAGGTATTCCACGCTGATTTGTAACAGTCATTGCACCACCTCCGGATCCGCTGGTCGTTGAAGCTATAAAGACAGGGACACCTCGAGCATTTAACAAATTCAAACGCCCACCTTTTTCAGTTGCTGCAAGTACACCCATTTTTTTACCCGTTGTTGAGTTGACAATAATGCCACCGCCTATTCCCGAAAGCATAAGCATTTCAGAAACTACATTGCCAGCAGCGTCAGCAATTTGAAAACGTCCATTTCCTTGTGGATCACTTGCTACAACAGCAACAGGCACGCCCCCTGCATTTTGAATATGCAGTGAAGCATTTGCGCCACTTAGGGTTAGTGCGCCACTGGCGAATTGAGATAACTCTTCACCTTTTGCATTCCAGAGCGAAAAAGTTCCGCCATTTTCTGCAGACCAAATTCCAGCAACATTCGTTCCTTTATCATCCCAGATGGCAACGTCACCTCCGCTTGGCGTCGTTGATACACGAAGTAGGTTGACGCCACTTTGGTTGTACAAATCAATTCGTCCGCCATCATTTGTTTTTGATATGGATACAACTGGTGTCCCTTTATCGCCAAGCACATCGATTCGATTTACAACGAGGTGATCAATCACGGTAGGTCCAATAGCGTCAGCTGCAAGAAGTAGACCGCCAATTAAAAGTGAGCAAGAAGCAACCTGCCATCGCCGTACGCTTTTTCGTAGTACTCCAAGTTCTTGTTCAATGTTGTTGAGTCGTTCTGAGTTCATGTTCTTTATCCTTTACAGTTTTCCAGCAAGAAGCGTACAAATCGCTCCGGCAAGGTGAGTAGCCTGTGGGTACTTTATCGTATTTTGACGTGCTTTAAAGAGAGTTATTGCATCATAACTTTCTACGAGTGCCTCGCAGTTGAGCGAAATTGCTATTGATGGCTCAACGATTCAGCCCAGATTTGTTATTAGGTGGATGCCCCTACATAAACACGCGTGGAGGGACTCGAACCCACAACCCTCGGCTTCGAAGGCCGATGCTCTATCCAATTGAGCTACACGCGCTTGGTCGGGAGGGTGATTATACCACCCTATTCCGCTGATGGAGTTGTGAGGGTATCATGCCCCCCATGACATTAATGCAAGGCAAAAGAGGTCTCGTCGTTGGCATCGCCAATGAACGAAGTTATGCGTGGCACATCGCTAAATCACTCGTTGAAAATGGTGCAGAATGTGTCTTTACGCACTTGCCGGGTGAAAAGATGGAACGGCGATGTCGAAAAGCACTTGAAGCGATAGGCATTACAGAGCCCCATTTGATTTCGATGGATGCTGGGAGCGACGAAGATTTGGATAAGGTCTTTGGAGAACTTGGCGACATTGATTTTTTAGTGCACTCCATTGCATTTGCAGATAAAGATTGGCTCAAAGAAGGCAAGTTCGCCGCAACTCCGCGTGAGGTCTACACCCAAGCACTCGACATTAGTGCCTATACCCTAATGGCTATGGCAAATCGCGCAACGCCCTTGATGAAAAACGGCGGGTCGATTATTTCGATGAGTTACTTGGGCGCAGTGAAGGCAGTCCCCGGTTACAACGTTATGGGTGTTGCAAAGAGTGCGCTTGAATCGGCAACCCGCTATCTTGCGATGGAACTTGGCGAGAAAAATATTCGCGTTAATTCGATTAGTGGTGGACCACTAAAAACGTTGTCCTCGATGGCGGTTGGTGGATTTAGTTCTATTTTGGACTGGGTTGAAGAAAAAGCACCTCTGAAACGAAATGTAACCGGTGAAGATGTTGGAAAGTCAGCAACATGGTTGTTGAGCGACATGTCCTCTGGTGTGACAGGACAAGTGGTATACGTTGACTGTGGTTACTCGTCGGTTGGACTATAGCCCAAGAAGAACCACGGTTGTTCGCTTTGCAACATTTCAGGTGGAATGATTACATCGCGAATTGCGGTAGGGAGTTCTTGCATGTTTTCGCTAGTGTGCGCACTAACGCAGAGGTCGGCATCATTTCGTTTTTGAAGGTCTGATTTTGTTGCAACTTTTAATTGACACTGAGTCAACGTATGTTGCCAGTCGTGATCTGCGTCTGCGATGAGAATAGTAAGTACGGCGTCACTAGCGATTTGTTTGGCGAGTTGGATGGCTTCTTGTTCGATGAGGTCATCAGAATCGCGAAATCCGGGAAGATCATACAGGTCAACGACGAGTCCCGCGCAATTGATTCGAGCACCAACCGCGTCACGGGTTGCGCCCGGAAGATCGTGGACGATGGATGTGTCTTGTTTCGTGAGCGCGTTCATCAAAGTCGACTTCCCCGTATTAGGCGCACCAAGCAACACTACTTTCGGAGGTTGGATGAGATGGTTGAGAATGGTAGCTCGCGATACATCTTCTTTTGTAGCCGTAGCACCTCGCAACTTCGACGGTTGTGAAAGAAGAAGGTCAACTGCAAGTGGACTTTGTGCAGTTGCCAATGCTGCAAGCATTGCTGCTTCGATATCGTCTTGGGCTTCGAGGAAAATCGGCGTGTCGGTTTGCTCAAGTCCAAGTTCGGCGAAACGGTCGGTGAGTTTTCGCAAAATGTGCAATCCACCATGTGGCATGACGTGTGCAACGTCGTCGTTGATTTTTACGGCAACTGCTTCGTCAATGCCTTGTATTTCTACAAGATAGAGGGTGCCAATTTCCCACGTTGTTCGGTTTGTAAGTTTGGGCAATGCAGTGGAGGGGAGTTGGATAATCGCTATCGCCCCCATGTTTGGCGGTGTAAGTAATGCCCAAGTCGTTTTAGGCATCTTTTTCTGCCATAGTATGGCTGACGGAAACGGCTATGCCTTGCATTTGAAGATTGGGAATGATTTCTTCGATGAGTTCGTCGTCTTTAAATAGTGTTTCCGCGTCGCCGCCAGTTGCGATAATGCGGGGATACGCTCCGTAGCGCATCGCGTACTGTTCGCTGAGTTGGCGGACCATGCCTTGGATGCCATGGAAGATACCTTGCAACATTGCTTGCGCGGTATTTTTGCCAAATGCTTCTCGAAGTGGTGCGGCAAATTCAACTTCGGGAAGGGAGGTCGTACCTTTGTGCATTGCTTCAAGTTGCATGCGAGCACCCGGAGCGATTGCCCCTCCATGGAACGTACCATTGCCGTCGACGAAGTCGATCGTAACGCATGTGCCAGCATCGATGATGATGCATGCTTGGTTGAATTTATCCCATGCGGCGGCAGCATTGAGAAGCCGGTCAACGCCGGTGATCGTTTCAGGGTCGAGGTGTTGCCCGATTGCTGATGGGACATCTATGCCGACTTGCCAAATTTGGCGGGAAGTTTGGTCTGCAAGGGCAGCCGAGATGGCGGTGTTTGCTGATTCGTTCGAAGAGGCAATAATGATTTGAGGGCTCTCGCTGTCAATAGCTTTCCAACTTTTGATGGAATGCTCGACAATGGTGCTCGTCTCAGAGGAATGGAGTGACTTTTGCTCGTTAATTTCGTCGCCAGTGATGGTCGCTACTGAGGTGCGGGTATTTCCGATAGTTAATGCTAAGAATGGTAGGTCTGCGGTCATGCTTGTATTGTATCGTTGGTATCCTTCCACTTACATGGCAACGGCAACGATTATTGATGGACGTGCACTGGCGATGGCAGTGAAAGATACGCTTGCTGGACGTGTGACGAAATTGCAGGCGGAAGGCAAAAAAGCTCGGCTTGATGCTGTCCTTGTTGGTGGTGATCAGGGCGCGCACTTGTATGCGAAGAATCAAGCAAAAGCGTGTTGTGCTGTGAGCATTGAGTACATGTTGCATGAGTTGCCAGAAACGACAAGTCACAAGGATGTCGAGGTGTTAATTAGCGGATTGAATGAGAATCCGGGGGTGACGGCAATTATGGTGCACTTGCCATTGCCAAAGGGAATTGACGCGGATGCAATTCAAACGATGATTGCTGTGGATAAGGATGTGGAGGGGGTGAATCCTGCGAATATTGGGAATATTGTGTTTGGTCGGCGAAGCTTGGTGCCGTGTACCGCGCTTGCTGTGATGGAGATGATCGAATCGACTGGGATTGAAATTTGTGGTGCTCGAGCGGTTTGTGTTGGGGCGAGCACGATTGTGGGGAAGCCCGTTGCGGTGTTGTTGATGCAGGCGGAAGCGACGGTGATATCGACAAATATTCATACGAAGAACCATGAAGAACTTACCAAGAGTGCTGACATCTTAATTTCTGCAGCAGGTGTGCCGAGCTTAATTGGTGCTGAGCATGTTAAAGAAGGCGCGGTTGTTATTGACGTTGGGATTAACCGAGTTGAGGGCGAGGATGGGAAAAAGCGCACGGTTGGCGATGTTGATTTTGAAGGAGTGAGTTCCGTCGCTGGCTTCATTTCGCCTGTCCCTGGCGGCGTTGGCCCGATGACGGTTGCGATGCTTCTTCGCAACACCGTGCAAGCTGCAGAAAATTAATTAACCGCGAGTACAACCCGAAAAATCAGCGTGTTTATTAACCGCGGGTTAATTAATTGAAGAGGCGGGAAGCGGCTTCGCGGTAGCGGGCAACAGTGCCGTCAATGATTTCTTGGGGAAGTTCGGGTCCGGGTGGTGTTTTATCCCAATCGCCGGTCTCGACAATGGTTTCAAGCCAGTTGCGGACGTACTGTTTGTCAAAACTATCTTGTTCGCGTCCTACTTCGTACTCGTCGGCTGGCCAAAAACGTGAACTGTCCGGCGTGAGCACTTCGTCAATGAGCAGTAACTCGGCGGTCTTGTTGCCATCAGCATCAAGGGCGTACCCGAACTCAAATTTTGTATCAGCAAGAATAATGCCGCGCTCTGCAGCGTATGCTGCTGCCTTTGTGTAGATTTCAAGTGAAACTTTTCGCAACTGTTCCATGATTTCCTTGCCTGCTATTTCGCATGCTGTGTCAAAGTCAATATTTTCGTCGTGTCCTTCGACGGCTTTGGTTGCGGGCGTGAAAATAGGCTCAGGCAGTTTGCTTGATAATTGCAATCCGTCAGGGAGTGCTATGCCACATACAGTGCCGTCGTTTTGATATTCCTTCCAACCACTCCCCGCGAGATAGCCTCGGACGACGAATTCGACAGGAATGACTTCGCAAGCTCGACCGAGCATCATGCGACCTTCACATTGGTCATAAAGAGAAGTATCAAGAGTTGGAACATCTTCTGGTTTTGTCGAAATGAGATGATCTTTGATAATCCCAAGGTCGCGAATAAAGTCGAACCATTTCGTACTGATTCGTGTGAGTTCTTGCCCTTTGCCAGTGACAGCCGTTGGCATCACAACATCAAAGGCACTTATTCGGTCGCTGGCTATGATCAAGACCATTCCCGCTTCGCCATTCTGAGGGGGGATTTGGTAAATATCCCTAACTTTGCCCTGCCGGCGACCTTCGAATGGAAGATGAGTTTCGTACACGCTTGTTTCAGTAGTATGCATGTGTGAATTGTAGCGAACTTCGTTGGGGTCAGACCCTACTGGGGTCAGACCCCATGGGGGTCAGACCCCAATGTACAATGTGAAAGTTCTTATGCTGCGATTTACAACGTGTCAATCTAATTTAAATGATGGTGAACTTGTCAACGCGCACCTTTTGTCGCGCGATAATCAAGTCGTGCAGGGCACCGTTACGGTTGAAGATGGTGTTGTCACAGCAAATGCTCTTGGACATACGAGTTTTGCATTATGCCTGTTATACGATGCGGGCAAAGCGGGTCGGCTTATGCTGCAGACATCGGTTTTGCCACCGAGGGAAGAACCGTACATGTTGACCCTTGAACTAGCAAGACACCGCATCAAATCTTTTCTTGATCTTAGTGAGAATTGGAGCTTGTTCTACCTCTCCGATGACAACCCCGCAGTGCAACGATGGGAAGAATCTCGATTGATTTTCACAAAGGCGCTTGTTTCAGTTGATCCTGAAGAAGCCGGTGTCCTCGCTAGAAGGGCGCTTGAACTTTCGATTGACGCATCCGAGCGCTTAACAATGGTGCATGCGCAAATTTTCTTGCATCATAGATATGCACACAAAGCGGCCTCAGTTTCTGCGCTTGGAGTGCGAGTTGACCCTTCTCGTTTTGATGAGCAAATCCGCTTACTACTTCATAAAAATTTTGGCATGGTTACTATTCCTATTGCGTGGTCTAAACTTGAACCAGAAGAAGGTCAGTTTGACTGGGAACCAATCGATAGATGGGTGAAGTGGGCAAGTAGCAATAAGAAGCATATTATCTCAGGACCACTCCTTGATTTTAGCACTGAAGGCGCAATTCCAGATTGGGTAAGTGCGTGCGAACATGATTACATTTCTTTTAGAGACAAATGTTACGACCATGTACAAAGGGTGCTCCATAGATACGGCGGCGCAATTTCTTTTTGGAATGTATGTTCAGGAATCAATATGAACAGGCACGTTCGGCTCTCACTTGCAAATATGGTTGACCTGATCAGAATGGCTAGCTTAGCCGTGAGGCAAGCGAGAAAAGATGCAAAGGTCATGATTGAACTCGTTGAGCCGTTTTCAGAATTTGTTTCTGTTATTTCAGAATCAAGTACTCCCCGAGTATTTCTTGCCCGTCTTTCACAAGAAGGAGTGCGGATTGACGCTCTTGGTGTCCAAATGCTTGTTGGCGGTTCTGGCGGAAAGGCAACGAGAGATTTGATGTTGCTAAGTTCAAAGCTTGACGAATTTCTTCATGTAGATATTCCGCTAGTTATCTCCGCATTGGGTGCTCCATCGGTGATAATAAGCGAAAGAAGTGGTTGGTGGAAAACGCAGTGGGATGAATCTCGTCAAGAACAATGGGCAAGTTCCATGTTTGCGATTTGCTTAAGCAAACCATTTGTGAACTCAGTGATATGGACAGATTTATTCGATCACAAAAAAATGACCCTGCCAACTGCGGGATTCATTTCAAGGAAAGGGAAGCCGCGAGCTGTGCTCAGCAAGATACTTTCCATGCGAAGGCGTCTGCTGAAGCCGCTGGGCGCTCTCGAATTGCCGAAGAAAAGTTGACGCTCGAAAGTTGCAAACAACCCACTGGACTCAACGTTGTCATCCTAGTTTCAATTATCTATTGCATCGTTTTTCTAGTTATTGAAACGATGCCCAGGACGTCGTCTTTCGTTGCTACTCCTGTTCGAATTAATTTACAAACGGCAAGCGCTATAGAGTTAGAATTTCTTCCTGGCATCGGGCCAAAAATGGCGGAGCGAATTATTGAATTTAGAAAAACGCATACACTTCGAACGCCAGAAGATTTAGATGATGTGTATGGTATTGGCAAACAAAAAATTAAATACTTGCGGTGGCTTGTGGCAACGGAAGACGAATTAGAGTGAACTCGCAGAATGTAATTGAGGCAATTGAGGCAGCCGCAACTTTACTGGATGTGCAGGGGTGTGCTTCAGCTGGCCCAACAAGCGGCTCGTTCACTTGTTTTGCTTCTGCAACGTTGGCGCAGAAAAAAGGTGTGTTATTTGTTACCGCGCATCATGATGACGCAGATGAAACGGTTGCAATGTTTAGCGATATGGGTATTGAGGTTGAACTTTTTCCTGCGCTTGAGTCGGAAGTAGCAAAGGAACTTGTCGCTGCAAGGTTTGCTGTCTTGGAACATTTGGAGCATTGTGCATCCCCGAGGGTTATTGTTACTAGCATTGCAGCACTTATGCAAATGACGCCACCAAAAGAGGAGGTCTCAACGATTGTGCGACGAATTAAAAGTGGGGACCATTGTTCCCTTGTTGGATTGCAAGAATGGCTCGTTGAAGCAGGCTATGAACGCAAAGAAGCAATCGAAGAGATTGCTCAATTTGCAACGCGTGGTGGAATTCTCGATATCGCTACCGCTGCGGGGGAATTTATTCGTCTTGATTTTTTTGGTGACACTATTGAGTCAATCAATGAAGTGGATCCAGTTTCGCTTGGATCTGATTTGGCAGTTGATGAAATTGTTATTGCAGCATCAAGGCGCGTTGAAGTTCGAGGGACAATTGTTGACCATCTTCCTTCAACTTGGTGCGCAATGCTTGATGATGTGGAAGAAATTGCGCAACAAGCAAAAAGTTATTTTGACCGCGTCGCTGATGCAAGTGAATTGTCGCACATCGATGACACGCAAGCCGAATTGGTTGCCAAGCTCGACGCAGTGGTCGCACTTTCTGGTCCTCCCGCTAATGGTGTTGAAGTTGCATTGCCGATTGCGCCGTTACCCCTTTTCTCGACAGTCGCCGCTGAAGCGTTTGAAGAACTTGTCGCAATGACACAAACTCGCGAGGTGCTCTTGACGTGCAGGACCAGTGGTGAAGCAGATCGTATCCGTGAACTTATGAAAAACGGCCAAACCCTTGCTCACGCAAAAAATTTACAGGTTGTAGAACAGTTTGTACATCGAGGATTTTTGATTGGCGAACACGCGGCAGTCGTACCATCGCATGAGATTTTTCATCGGTACGAAGTTAGGCGGGGTATTCAATCTAAACAGAAAACGATGCGGCAAGCAATTGCGCACTTTGATGTCGATGATATTGTTGTGCATCGCGAACACGGTATTGCACGGTATTTGGGGTTGAAGTTGATCGAGGGACGGGGAGAGATTGAATATATAACGCTTGAATTTGCGTCAAACCGTTTGTTGCATGTCCCTGCAACGCACGCAAATCTTGTGCAGAGATACGTTGGCGCTTTTAGGGGCAAGCCTCAATTGTCAGCCCTTGGTGGCACGAAGTGGGCGAACCAAAAGACCAAAGCAAAAGGTGCGGTTGCAGACTTGGCAAGTGAAATGATTCGCGTGCAAGCTGTTCGTGAACACGCGCCCGGAATTGCATTCCCTATAGATACGCAGTGGATGCGAGAGTTCGAAGCTAGTTTTCCATGGGAAGAAACAGAAGACCAAATTAATGCAATTGCAGCCATGAAGTCCGACATGGAATCTCCAAGACCGATGGATCGACTGATTTGTGGTGATGTTGGATTTGGCAAAACGGAGATTGCAATTCGTGGCGCATTTAAAGCAGTGGAGTCTGGGAGACAAGTTGCAATTCTAGTTCCTACCACGGTGCTTGCCGTGCAACATGAACGAACATTTCGGAAACGTTTAGCCGATTTTCCATTTGTAGTGGAATCACTCACTCGATTCCATACTGCTGCAGAACAAAAGGAAATTTTGGAACGCACTGCAAAGGGT
>Ga0066376_10004525_pt1 | contig 12053 bp, 8 predicted proteins | sample Knorr_S15_td_Bot_FD_77009 | JGI IMG/M metagenome (GOLD analysis project Ga0066376, IMG submission 77009) | Marine microbial communities from Southern Atlantic Ocean transect - Knorr_S15_td_Bottom_ad_5009_LV_A | ecosystem: Environmental > Aquatic > Marine > Oceanic | place: Southern Atlantic... | reverse complement strand
TTTTTCGCATGGTATCCCTGCGTTTTTGGCTGGCATCAACGCTGTCACTGATGGTTGTAGCGTCTTCAGTTGTGCGTTCAGTGTCTTCAAGAATTCGACGTGCCGCTTCTTCCAAGTCACAAATGAGACAGATACGGATTGAGTCGGGAACAAAGTGAAATCCCAAATGCGCGTCCAGTACAAAATTATCATTTTGCTCCCCATAGAGCCGCTGCTCCTCATCAACCTGATGATCCACTTCAGGATGTTCTGAAACATATTCAACTAAAAATTGAGTGATGTCACTGTAGCCGTGTTTTCGGGACAATTCGCGCATAAAATCCCCGGTACCTTTTGTGCTTAATCCATAATGTTCCGCGAGCATCCTGCGCAGAGTTGATTTTCCTGAACCGGGACTTCCTGCAAGTGTGATTTTCATGAAAAAACTATTCGATATTTTGCAGTTGTTCTCTGACTTTTTCCAGCTCACTCTTGATTTCTACTGATGCTTGACTAATCCCCGCGTGATTGCTTTTGGAAGCAATTGTGTTGACCTCACGATTTAGTTCCTGCATCAGGAATTCTGCTTTTTTCCCAACTTCACGTTGAGCTAAAATATCATCCATGTGTTCCAGATGAGTCCGGAAACGTACAACTTCTTCACTAATATCAAGCCGATCCGCAAGCAAAGCAATTTCCTGTTCCAGACGTTCCGGATTTAATTTTATGCAATCATTCAACAGAGTGAGACGTTCCTGAAGACGTTCCCTGTATCGTCCCGGCTCTTCCCGAGAAAATTTTTCAATTTCATTCACGATGTTTCCACACGAAGAAAGTCGTTCCTGAATATCATTTTGCATAGCCTGCCCTTCTCGCACCTTCATTTCCTGCAATCCTTCCAGCGCCTTAGCAAGAGATTTAAGGATAACTTTTTCACATTCTTCCGGCGGATCACCGGATTTATTTTCTTCGATGATATTTATGCTGGACAAGTCCCGAGCGTCAACACTAACCTTGCGTCCAGACAATGTTTCAAATTCTTTTAAAAGCTCATTATAACTTTTGGCACGTTCCGGATTAAGCTGTAGTTTTTCTTCTCCGGCGTCTTTTTCCAATCTGATTGAGCAGTCGATTTTCCCGCGTGTACAAATTGCTTTGATCTGTTTTTTAATTTCAGGCTCCATAGTTTGAAACCCCAAAGGAAGTCGGCAGCGAATATCCAGAAAGCGCTGATTAACCGAGCGAATTTCTACCTGACATGACCATGTTTCCCACTGTGCGTCTGCTGCGCCAAAACCTGTCATTGAAATCGCCATATATTTTCCTGTACCCTGAATGATATTTTGATCCGAATCTCAATCACCGATTGACAAAATTTCCAAATCCGGCTAGTTTAAACTGAAAAAATTAATTCCTGTTAGAAGCCAAATGACATTTATCAAAACACTCTATCACATCCTGCATCACTATGTTAGATTGCTTTTGGACACCTTTTCCTACAAGTTACCCAATGATTTACAAATCTTCCGCAAAGATTGTGAGACACTTGTTGAACGTTACAACAAACTGCTGAAAGAAATATCTTCGTACATGAAAGATCACAGTAGGCAACATGAAGATGATCCGGATAATTCAGAGCATAGCTTTACTTACCACGACACCGACTCCTTTTATCTCATCTCGATTAAACAGGACTTGGCAATCCTGACTGATGACTGCAAAGAATTGCTGGAAAAAGGTGCAAAAAATACAGATGCTTATCAGTTGCAGAATGAGGGCGTCGAACAATATCTAAATCAGCTTCAAGAACTTCGCAAATACTCGGTGCAGATTGAAACCGCACTGCACGAGTATGAAGAAAACATCATGAAGATTGAGGAAGAAATATCAAACAATACACTGTGCAATTAAAAAGTAGATTCACACTGCAGCCTTTGCGACATATGTCCCGGCACTTCTTCTCAGTATTTGTGTAACTTTGGAAACTTTTTCAGATTAAACTCAGGAAAGTTTCTCCAATTCATACGCACTGGCTGATTCCATAAACTTCTGGAAACGGGACAAAACCTGCACCGGATCTTCAAGCAGACCTTCAACCAGCATTGAATTGTCATAGAGCTGCTCCACAGAATCTTTGAGAAAAGGATGTTTTTTGTCTTTTTGGAGAATTTCCGAAAGGTTCTGAATAATTGGATGGCTCATGTTGACTTCCATGTTACGCTTTTCTCCCTTAAATTTCTGGTCCATCATCTTCATCATTTTTTCCATTTGAGCCGTCATGCCGTCTTTAGGGGTGACCAAAGAGCAGGGACTGTCCACCAGACGTTTTGAATCAGAAACCCCGCTTACACGGTCTTTAAGCTGTTTTTCGAAAAATGCGAGAATATCACTCTTTTCTTCTTTGGTAAGTGAAGATTCAGGCGCTGAAAATTCGCTGTCATTAATTCCATCTATGTCTCCCTGCGAAATATTTTTTAAGGATTTTCCGTCATAATCACGCAAATCCGCAACCATGAAATCATCAATTTGATCAGTCATAAACAGGACTTCAAGACTTTGTTTTCGGAAATATTCCAAATTTGGATTGTGCAGGATTGCCTCACGTGAACCTCCGGTAACATAATAAATATCCTTTTGTTCTTCACGCATCCGGCCGACATAATCTTTTAGTGAAACTTCCGGAGCGGAATCTTCGGAAATGGATGAGTTAAAGCGCAGCAGGTCCATCAGTCTTTTTTTATTCTTAAAATCCGAAGAGACGCCTTCCTTGATCAACGTTCCGTACTGCTTCCAAAATTTGCCGTACTTTTCTACATTTTGATCTGCCAGAAACTGCAGTTCTTTTAATACACGCAAAGTTAGACTATTTTTAATTTTTTCGATCAACGCGCTTTTCTGAACGCTTTCCCTAGACACATTGAGCGGAATATCCTCCGAATCAACTACGCCCTGGACAAAACGTAAATATGAGGGGAATAAATTGGTGTTGCCTGACTGGATCAAGACTTTCTGGGCATAAAGCGCGACGTCTTTACTTTCACGTGCGTAAAGAATTTCATTTCCGATTGACTCAGGAAAATAAAGCAGTGCGTTGTACTGAATCGGCGCGTCTATATTAAAATGCAAATGGTGCAGCGGCTCCTGTTGGGAATGAGAAATTTGCTTGTAAAACTCTTTGTACTCATCTGTTTTAACTTCAGATTTTGCCTGAGTCCAAATCGCTTTTACCTGATTAACCGTTTTATCCTTAACCTTTACAGGAAATGGGAGATAATTCGAATATTTTTTAATTATCGATTCAAGCCGCCACTCACTGCAAAACTCCTTGGCATCTTCCTTAAGAAATACTTTGACGCGCGTACCACGCTGCTTAAACTCAACCGGACTTACCTCATACTGCCCTCCTCCTTCTGAAGACCATTGCCAGGCTTGAGCATCAACCTGCCAGGAACGGGTGGTTAGTTCCACACGATCTGCTACCATGAATACGGAATAGAAACCAACGCCAAATTGACCTATCAGGTTTTCTGCCGACTTTTTCTCGGCTTGTGCCTGCTGCAAAAATTTAAGTGTTCCGGAATTTGCAATTGTACCCAGATTTTCAATCAGTTCGTTCTTGGTCATTCCGCAACCGGAGTCCTCAATCACGATTAGTCCCTTTTCTTCATCAAAGGAAATTGTGATCTGCAGTTCTGTGTCTTTGTCCAGAACTTTTTCTTCTGTCAAAGTTGTAAGTTGAACCTTGCTTAAAGCATCTGAGGCATTTGAAACAAGTTCACGCAGAAAAATTTCACGTTCTGTGTAAAGAGAATGTACCAATATTTCAAGCAGTTTCTGCATCTCTGCCTGGTATTCATGAACCTCTGGTTTTGGCTTTGCATTTTTACTCATAAAGTTATTCCTTGATGACAAATGATATTGAAATGTTTTTTTATTAACCTTACATTCTACTTGAAAACAAGAAATATTAAAAGTGATTTCTTGATTTTCAATACGCAAATATCTTCATTTTAACATGCACATTAGCTCAATAAATATTCTTCTGTTGATAACCGTTCTGGCTTTCAGTACGCTTTACGCACCGCAGCTGATATTACCATTACTGGCTCAGGAATTTTCTGTTTCCGGAAGTGAAGTTTCACAGCCGATTTCTCTAACCCTATTCCTACTGGCGGCAGTGACTCTATCTGTTGATTGTAACAGTTTCTACTATGCTGGGAATTGGAGAATTTTTAGGGCTGCGTAAACCTGCAAAACAAAATACAATTAATTCCTATACTTTCATTCAAATTGAAGTGAACCCCAAATCAAAGACAGGCAATTCTTCACTTCAGCATTTTATCCAGTGTCATTTCTACGCCTCTGTAGTAGAATCGTATCAGTCAAAAAATTACTGTACTCAGCTTAGAAGATGATTTAGCAAAAAACATTTTCATTTCTTACACAATTTTTTAGATAGCGATATTGATGGTAGTTCAAATAAACTTTGCACAGAGTCAAAGTGATTTTGACAATGCACGCCGGCTATTTATAGAATATGCTGAAACTTTGGGATTCAGCTTATGTTTTCAAGGTTTTGATGAGGAACTGGAAAATCTTCCTGGAAAATACGCAACCCCTGATGGCTGCATCCTGCTGGCCTGGGATGAGTTGGTTTGTGCAGGCTGTGTGGGCCTGCGTCCCCTGTGTGAAACTGTCTGTGAAATGAAACGTCTTTACGTTGAACCGGATTATCGAGGTACAGGTTTAGGCAGATTATTGGCCGAAAAGATTGTACAGTTCGGTGCAGAAAAAAAATACAGTAAAATTCTGTTGGACACTTTGAGCAGCATGAATTCCGCACAGGCACTTTACAGATCACTGGGGTTTTTTGAAACAGAACCGTATTATGACAATCCGCATCCGGATGTGGTCTATTTCGAAAAAAATATGACTAATTCTTAACTAATACAAGCTTCATGAGAACAGTTTTTTTGAATGTGTTTCGAAAAAGCTGCTGTAAATCAGTCGCACGTTTTGCTGTTTAATCAACTCTAAAGATTAATCTTCCATGACAAGTACTATCATTCCAATTGCAAGCGGAAAAGGAGGTGTTGGTAAAAGCTTCCTGGCAGCGAATCTGGCAATTGCCTTGGCAAAACTTGGCAAACAGGTTATTGTCGCAGACTTGGATTTTGGCGGTTCAAATCTGCATACTTGTCTTGGATTAAACAATATTTATCCCGGAATTGGAGATTTTTTGCGCGCACGTTATCCAAAACTGAAAGATTTACTGGTCACAACTGATGATCAGAATTTGAAGTTCCTCGCGGGTGATGTCAGGAGTCCATTCCTGGCAAATATGCACCATGCGCAAAAAATGCGCTTAATTTTCAACTTGAAACAACTGGAATGTGAATATCTTATATTGGATCTTGGAAGCGGCAGCGCATATAACACTTTAGACTATTTTGGGATGACGCAACTGGGCATGTTGGTCACTACCACTGAACATACTTCAATCATGAACATGCTGACTTTTCTTAAACTTTTTGCATTTCGTGTAATCGAACGTTCTTTGCCAAAAAACACTTTCCTTGAGGAAAAACTAAGGAAATCCTACAACCTCTCCGTTAAGGAAGGAATCCTGACTGTACGGAATTTATTAGACGAACTAGCTGAAATTGATAAGGATGTTGCAGAACAAGCTAAACAAAAATGGACCAGCTTCAGACCCAGGATCGTATTCAATAAATGTAAAGACCCAAACGAGCTAAATTTACTGCCTAAGCTGGAAAAAATACTCCAGCACAATTTGCTTCTGCGGGCTGATTTTTTTGGATATCTGCAGGGCGATCCTGCTGTTTACATTTCATTTCAGCAACGTAAAGCATTATATAAAGTAAACCCCACTGCTGAAATATCGAAAGATATATACCTGCTTGCCGATCGAATTACCCGCTTGTGGAAAAAACCGCTGAGAAACAGTTCCAGCCTGCTTTTGAATAACGCGAAAAACATGTTTGAACAAAGGCGGAGTGGACTTGGCAACTGAAATGGCATGGCAAATGAGCAGCGTCTCGATTTAATAATTTCAGGTAAGGTTCAAGGTGTGGGATACCGCTATTCCGTGAAAATAAAAGCTGATTCTCTAGGAATCAGAGGTTATGTCAAAAATCAACGAAATGGCTCAGTTTTTGTCGCAGTACAGGGAGAGACAACTGCGGTCGAGAAATTTGTAAAATGGTGCTTTCTGGGCCCGCCCGCGGCCATTGTCAGCGGGGTTGAAAAGTTTCCGCGAGCACTCGAAGAGTTCCGAGAATTCAGTATTATCTACTAAAAACTACTGCAAAATAAAAAAATAAATTTAACCGTTTCCCTCATGTAATCAAAAAGGAAATTTAAAATTTAACGAAAAATATTCTCCAGCTTTTCTGCAAAAGTATTTGCTTCAAATGGTTTAATAATATAATCATTTACACCTGCTTTGCTTGCTGCAACAATTTCTTCCTGCAAACAATCCTTTGTGACCATCAATACGGGTATGTGTTTCAGCTTCGGATCTGCCCGGATTTGTTTCAAAAGCTCCAAACCACTGATTTTTGACATATTCCAGTCCATAATTACAAATTCAAAAAGAGCCGATTTGAGTCTAACCAGCGCAGAGTAACCATCGGCAGCCTCGTCCGTATTGTTGAAACCCAACTGTTCAAGAGTATTAATCACAACCTGCCGAGAAAAAGCAAAATCATCTACAACTAAAATTTTCATGGCACGCTCAGCAGGCATACTCACACCCAGACTGAATGAGTTTCAGTAGACATAAAAAATACAGAGATTTTCAAATCATGGAGTAAAGAATTGATTGAAAAATTAATTGCAGCACAAAAAGCGATTGCAATGATTTGTTTCCCGAAGTTGTTTAATGATTCTGCAATCGTTTATCGGCAATTGCAAGCTGGTCGGAGAGCATACAGACAACATCTTCAAGGAATTGAGCGGCAATTCTGGATTCCTTCTTTGCCATAGCTAAGAGATTTTTCGCAGTAAATTGCAATAGTGTTGAATCCTGACGTGCGATTGCCCGAGCTGTCGCTGCTTTGTTTCCGGTACAGAGTGCAAATTCCCCTATTAAATCAAAACCTTTCCGGGTCCAGCAATACCCTACAGAAAATGCTTCACTTTTAGCAGAAACTATCGACTCAATCTCAACTTCTCCAGATGTAATAAACAGGTAGTCACCATTATTGTTTTTAATTTTCATTAGTCTTTTTCCTTTGGAAACATTAAATGTTTCACTAAAAGATCCTAACTTGCGACGCCACTTTTCACCAAGATTTTCCCAGAGTTCTGCGGGATTAGTCGAACTTTCTTGTGCTGTTAATTTCTCATCCTCATTTAACTTAGCCTCAAGGTTTGTAAGGTTAAAATCTTTTTGCGTAAGCAGCCGCTCATCTGTCTCTTTCAAGGACGATTGAAGACGATTGGCAAGATTTAAAAACAATTTTGCGGCAATTTTTGGATTTCGTTTTTTAAGTGGATCCAGGCAATCACGATTTACGACCAGCAGTCTCGTTTTTTCTGCAGCTTCCGCACTGGCACTTCGCTCCGCTTGCCTGAAAAGTCCCATTTCTCCGAATGTATTCCCTTTTTTCAGGCGGACCAGATCTGTGCGTTTTCTGTCTTTTTCCAGAAAGATAGAAATTGATCCGTTCAGGATCACATACATTTCGTCACCAATATCTCCTTGTGAGAAGAGCAAACTCCCATGTTTTAAGTCTTCAGTATAGGCCATCAGACTTGCTATTTTTGCTTCTCTGACAGTCATGTTCTGAAAGAGGTCAATTCCTTCGATAAATTTTTCGTCAAATTTCAGCCCAACGTAATCCCAAACAGTTATCAACCCTGTCTCCATCACAACTGATGGTAAAAAAGTCATGTCAATTGCCAAACATACAAGCAGGGTAAATGCGGTGAAAGTGCCAAACAATACTTGAGATTCCATCTCAGATTGTACAAAGAGGATGAATCCTGCAGAAAGAGCAATAGTCGAAAACAACATCGGACGTGCAACAATAGGTAATGTTTTCAATGATGCCTTGCGCTTGTTCCGCAGTTTATTCGCATTTACATTGTAGTGACTTAAAAAATGGATTGTGTCGTCAACACCAATTCCCAGTGCAATTGCCGCAATCACTGAAATCGTAACCCCAATTGGAATATCAAGCCAGCCGAGGGAACCAAAAAATATCATAATGGTTATAACATTTGGAAACAATGCAATCACGCCCATTTTCCAGGAAAGGAAAAGCATTGACAGAATGACAAATACGATGATCAACGCAAGAAAAACGCTGTTTATTTGCCCCTGTGCAATGTTGTTTGCCGATTCACTGGAGAGCACTCCTCCGCCTGTATAACTGTACTCTAAATCAGGCAAAAATTCCGGCACCTTCAGCAAGAGCAAATCCCTAAGTGCAAGAAATGAGGTTGATCCTCTGCTGCGCATTCTAATCGTCACCTGCAAAACATCTTCTGCATCGCTTAAAAACTTGGGACCATTTTCACTGGTTTTTGCAAAATACTGAACCACTTCTTCATCAGATAATTTTTCAAGACCTATGCGGTAATGTTCCAAAACATCAACTGGAGAATGAATTTTATCAATTCTCAGGCCTTCTATATTCCCAATTTCAGTGGCGCCTTCAACCTGAAACAGCCAATCCTGAAGTTCTTTCAGTCCATAAATTGTTTTTGCGGTTTTCAATGGATTACCCGATGAAGTCTGCAGGTCAGTACTATCCTTTTGAGCCCGAAATAATAATCGCAAAGTATCTGTGCCGGATAATTCATTTTCAATCAATTTTAAGTCTTTTACCAATTGGCTGTCTTCCGGAAAAGTTTTGGTAGAACTGTTTATGCTTAGTCCCAACATGCCTAAAGCCGCAAATCCTGCAATTAAAAGCCAAATCCAGATTAAACGTTTGGAATGAAGCCGAAGCCATTCAACGATAATACTAAAGAAACGATTGAGTAAACCACTGCCTTCTTCAGTTGGGGCTAAATCCGGCATGTGAATGTAGTGCAGTAAAGCAGGGGCCAAGGTGAGAGTAAATAGATTAATGGAAATTATACCAAAACTTGAATAGAGTCCCAATTGCTGAACTGCCGGAATTGGACTGACTACCAGTGCAATAAAACCGGCGACAGTAGTAATGGCAGTCACAGTAACAGGAACGGTAACAGAAATAAGAGTTGCATTTATAACTTCCGGAATTGTTGCCGGAGGATCTCCGGGTTTCCCTGCTTCCCTGATTTGCAGCGATTCAGTCTGATATTGATTTAGAAACTTAATCACGTATGCGCTTCCCACACAAATTATAATCGGCGCACAGGCCATGGTAACCAGATTAAGTTCATTTCCGATCCATCCGATGATTCCGGCTGTCCAGAGAATTCCGAATAAGACAACTGACAGTGGAACAAAAACGGCCTTAATACTCCGGAATGCAATTAAAAGAACAACAACGATCAGGAGCAAACTCATTGGAAGAATGCGTTGCATATCCTGCCGAATCAAACGGCTGGCCTTGTTTATTTGCCGTGGCTGTCCGGCATAAGCGATACGGAGAGTATCAGCAATTTCCGGATTTTTTTGATGTTTAACCTGCAGTTCCTGCAGAATTTTTTGGGTGTTGTCTGATTCAGGCTTTGATTCAGGTTTGAAGGTGAGAATCAGCGCGGTGGTACTTGAATCTTTGGAAAGCACATCGCCTTGAAAAAGAGGATGATTTTTCAAACTACGAACAATTTTACTGATTTTTGCTTCTGCATCAGCATGTAATTCGTTTGGACTTGAACTTGATTTTTCCAACGTACAGTCAAGTGATGTTTCTTCAGTCGTATCCGTTTCTGTATCAGTCTCGCCTGAATCATCTACATTTTCATTCAAACTACCTTCCAGATTCTCCTCTAAACTTCCTTCTAATCCATCTTCCGGACTTTCATCCAAACTGTCCTCTAAACCTTCATCAAGGCTTTCTTCAAGATTATCACCTGTATCGGATGCAGAAATTTTTTCTGAATCAGAACTATTGAGGCAGGAAATTTCATGTTCATATTTTTCCAAAACAGAAACACAAACTGATCCAATCCCCATTTGATGAAAATAGGATTTACCTGCACATTTTCCTGAGGCTTGTGGAATATCCAGCATACTGAGGACTTTGGAAATTCCAGGAACGGTAGCTTCAATTTCTGTTTTCAAGTGTGATAGAGTAAGCAGATAATCGAGCCCTATCGGCTTTTTTTCCGTATTGTGCAGAGCAATCACCACCACTTCCTCACTGCCAAATGCCTCTCTTGCGTCAAGGAATTGTTGATAGGCCCCGGAATCACGTTCAATGAAAGGTTCAACTGTACTGTTAATACGTAGCCTTCCGCTGTTAGGGTCAAAGAGACCGTCTCTTGCCTGCACAAAAAAGAACGTACTGAGAGCAAGAAGTATTAGCAGGATCGATTTAGGATACTGATTTACAGTGGTGAAAATGCGAACAAACATATTTGCTTCAGTTTGCGGTAAATTTTTGGGTGTAGGTCAAAAACACCTGATTTGTTATTATTTTATTTTCTAACATTTTTACCCTCTCTGTTTCTAATCGAAAAAATTTTAGTTCCAGTGCCATGTCTTGTTTGTAACGCTCCCAAGTAAAGAGCGAAGCAAAACCTCGCTGGATGAAAGGCCAAGTCTGATAATTAAGCAGGGTTATGCGCAAAGTATTATCTGGTGTTTTCAGTACCGCGACTCCAGAGACTTGATTGCGTACCACGTCCCTTTTTCTGGTAATGAGACTTGATTCATTTTCATACAGAAATACATGTGATCCTGCTGGAACATCAAATGACTTGCGTTGTGAATAAATCATAAGCCAATAAAAATACTTGAAGGTCCGCTCAAACGAAGTTGCAAACGCAAAATGAGGAGTCCGGACAGTTGAAAGGCGAATGTGTTTCCCCTCAGGAATTTCATAGGAATAGAGATTTCTTTTCTTAAATAAACCGGATTCCAATTTCCATACCAAATCACTCCAAATTGCGTCTATTTCGAGAGTCAGGAAATCCGACCGTGTTTCCTTCTCATCGTAGTTGGACAGCATATTTTCAAATGACCCTTGAATGGTTGTTGTCCCATTGTCTGCAACTCTCTGATATTCAAACTTTATATAAGGATTTGAATCAAACCAGTGGAACAGGCCAATCCTTGCATCAAAAACATCCCCGGTCCATTGATATTGCATGCCATAATAATCACGCAAAAATGAAACTTTCTCCTCCTCTTTATCTTCCTCTTTTTTTTCTACTTCTTCTTTAAACTCGGTGAACTTCATGCCAAATGTTTGCTGCCGAACCGGAGAGAGGTACATAGTGGCTGTGTGTCCGCCGCGAAACCAATTGTATCTGATAGATGGAATGGCATCTTTTGTGTCATCCGGATCAAAGGTATATAACCCCATGATGTTATTCATATGCAATACATCAATTACCTTATCTAAATCGACTTTCCCAAGTCCGAAAATTTGGGTTCCATAACGTAACTGATGAGAACCCACACGATAATTTGAATATATTTCACGAATACTGGCAAAACCGTCAAAGATACGCTTTTTCTTTATTTCATAGTTTTGCGAAAAGCTGATGGAAAGACGGAAATAATTATACATCCGTGGAGATGTTTGCACCTTCACAGATTGATCATAAGTTGACACAAAACGCAGCTCTTTTATCTCACTGAGCAAAGGATCTAGTATTGACAGCCCCCTTGTTTCACTGCCGCCCAGCGTAGTTTTTACTTCATGGCTGAAAGTGACTCTTGGAGGGAAATCTACCTGTTCTTCAATTTGTTCTTCAGTTTCTTCTTCTTCAATTTCAGGAGTTCCTTCCAAACCTAAATCAAAGTCAGTGTCAGCAAGTGGGTCTTCTTCCGAGCCAAGACCTGCGTCAGATTCTGCAAGTGGGTCTTCTTCCAAACCAAGATCAACATCGGATTCTGCAAATGGGTCTTCTTCCAAGCCAAGATCTGCGTCGGATTCTGCAAG
>Ga0066376_10004524_pt1 | contig 12054 bp, 11 predicted proteins | sample Knorr_S15_td_Bot_FD_77009 | JGI IMG/M metagenome (GOLD analysis project Ga0066376, IMG submission 77009) | Marine microbial communities from Southern Atlantic Ocean transect - Knorr_S15_td_Bottom_ad_5009_LV_A | ecosystem: Environmental > Aquatic > Marine > Oceanic | place: Southern Atlantic... | reverse complement strand
CCACTTTTCTTCTATTCGTTCTCAAGTAGAAGATAGTTTCAAGACTCTTACTCAAGGAGAATATGTTAGCTTTGACTTAGCAGATTCAAATAAACAGGATAAATTACTAGCAGTAAATGTGACCGGTGTCAATGGAGGTCCTTTACTTTCCGACCAAAGAGCTCTTAATAGAGAGCGTAGAACCGAATATAATACTGGGCGAGATGATGGTCAAGATGGCCAAGGACAGCGAGAAGATAGACCACGACAATTTAGAGGCGGCGGACGAGGTCGTGGAAGAGGTGGTTTTAGAGGTCCACGAGAAGATTACCGGGGACAACGAGAAGATTACCGAGGACAACGAGGGCAACGAGATGACTTTAGAGGTCATCGCGACGACTTCCGAGGACCACGAAGTGATGAACCACGAAGACCATTCAATCCTGAACAACAATAAGTAATTTAATAATTGCTTAATATTTTTTTTGCTTGAATCAATTTATTTTTAAACTTATCTAATTTATTTCTTTGTTGACCAATTATCCCTGGTTCTTCAAGAAGATTAGCAATATAATTTTCATCTTTAGCAGTAATTTCAAAAAGCTCTTTATATATTTGACGTTCAATATTAGAAACTAAATAAAACATAGACATTTTGGGAATCTGATCACAAAATGTGTATTTTACTGTATTAAAATATTGATTTAATAAACTTCTAATAATATTTATATCCGTTTGATTTTTACATTCTCTAAACATTTTTTTTAAATTATCTAAAAAAGATTTATTTTCAGTCCATATATAATTTTCTTCAATATTAATTAATTTTAAAACATTTTCTTTTAAAATTTCTTGTTGTTTATTGACCATGTTTTCAATTTTATTTTCTAAAACTTTAGCAAATTTAGGGAAACGACTAAATTGTTTATCTTCTAAAATTTTTCTACATAATTCTGTTAATAAGAAAGAAACATCTGAAATTAATTTAAAACATGGAGAACGAAGTAATTGTATTGGTTTATATTGATTAATCCCCTTTTCCAATATATCTATTGAAAATAGACTAAAATCCATATGATTTCCACTGCATCCTTTTACTAAATTTTGTAATTGTTCATTTGTATAAATTTTAGTAATATCATTACACACTTCTTTTCTAAATAATTCAAATCGGTCTTTAACTTTTAAACCATAGTTTAAACCACATTTTTCTTCTAAAGCTTTATTAAAACACATACAAAAATTAGAAATTATATTACTAGTTAATGTAATTTTCCCTTTTATATCAGATGGAATTTCAGAACCCAATTTAAACAAATCTTTATCTACTTCATGTTTTTTCTTATTTATTTCATCAATAATTTCGGGAATATTTTTTTTAATATGGTCAGATAATATTTGACTTAAAGATATTCCTAAATTTTTTACACCTAACATATTCTTTTCATTAATATTTTTATAAATTTTATGCCTTGAGAAAAATTCTTCCTCAGAAATTAAACCTTGAATAGGTGTCATTGTCTTAGTTTCTGTACTATTTCTATTTTTTATAGCATAATATCCATATTTTAATTTTAATTCTGATGATATATCACCTTTTAAATATCTGGATACATCTGTATCATTATTCATTAAATCAACTTTTGTTAAAATACCACAAGTTCTACTACCATTTAAATCATAGGTTTTCACTAACTCTAATCCCATATCTGCTTCTAAATCTGGACGAGCTTGCATAACAACTAATATTATAGATTTAGGATCCTTAACATAATTACTAATCAAATCTCTTATCTCAGTTGGCATTTCTTTACTCTGACCTTTATCCGATAATCCTATCATAGTTATACCTGGTAAATCAACCAAACATAAATCAGATACGTTAGGGGAAAATATCCTTAAATGTATCGGAGTATAAGATATACCTTTTTGCTTGCCAGCCAATTCATCTGTAATTTCTCCTATATCTTTATGTAATTGTAATTGTTGATCTCTATTAATTTTATTACTATCAAGTTCATATGTACGACTTGGAATCCATTTACCATTAATATAATCTCCAAATTCAGCTTTTGAATTTATTTCACTATAATTCAATTGTAACATTAAAGGTGTTCGTGTAACCATATTACTGCCAGTTGGTAAAATATCATATCCTATTAATGAATTTAATAAACTTGATTTACCGGATGATTGAGAACCAACAACTACTATATTAGGAATACTTATCGATAATTCATCACAATTTTTTTCGGCAAATATTGTAGATAATTTATTACCAAGTTTTAATAATTTTTGATCTCCAACATTTTTAAGAAATGGATTTTCATCATTATTCCACCAATTCCATCCTTTAGAGGCGATTTGATTTAATACATTTGACATCTTTAAGAATATATTATAATTAGATTTATTTTTTTAGAAAATTAACATTATTCCAACTATATATTATATCGTTTAGAATAATGTTATAATTTCCATATATTTTATATAATAACATGTTAGCAAATTTATTAAAAAATCCTTTAATCAGGAATGGAATAACTATCATTACTATTGGAATTATATTGTATTTCGCTTATAGAGAATATAATAAAATGATGGAAAGAATTGAAATTATAGCTAATGAAATGTATAAAGCAAAACAAGAAATAGCAATTCTTAAAAGACAATCACAATCACAATCACAATCACAATCATTTTCAAATAATAAAAATGAAATTCAAAATTTAGTTCAAACAAAAACCAAAAAAAAAACAAAAACACTTAATACAAATGTTGAAGAAGATATTGAAACAAACATTATACCAACTAGAATTAATCCTATTCAAATTAACAAACAAAGTAATTCAATGAATCGTATTTCTAAACATTTACCAACTAAATCATCCTTTGAAATAATTGTAGAAGATGCCAAAATTATTAATCATTCAGATATTATATCTGAATCAGATTCCAATTCTGAAATTATATCTGAATCAGATACTATTTTAGAATCTGGTGATGAAATTATAATGTCTGATAATTCAGAAAGTAATTCTGTAAATGATTCTGAAAATATTAATGATGAAGATTTAGATGAAATTTTAGATTTAGATGAAGATTTAGATGAAGATTTAGATGAAGATTTAGATCAAGATTTAGATCAAGATTTAGATGAAGATGAAGATGAAGATGAAGATGAAGATTTAGATCAAGATAATGAAAATAATGAATTAGAAAATAATTTAGAAAATATTAAATTAGAAGAACAATTAGAAAAAGAAGTTAGTAATGTTAATATAAATGAAGAGCTAAATATAAATAATAAAATTTTAAAAAATGAAATTCAAAAACTTTCATCAGAAATTGAAAAAGACGAAAGTAATAAAAATGAACACAAAATTTTTGGAATCAATACAACTATTATTAAACCACCACCAATTAAACCAACTAAAAGAAAAAGTCGTCGAGGTGTAATAACTTCTTGGTCAGTTTTTTTAAAAGATAAAGTAATAGAAAAACAATTATTAGAAAATAATCCAGATGCTAATTTCGGTACTCTCTCAGCACTAAAATCTCAAATATGGAAAACATATACAAATAAACAAAAAAATATATATAAACAAAAAGCTTCAGAACTTACTAAATTAAATAGAACATAAATACACCTTTAAAGAAAAATTATTTTCTTATATAATATAACTATACGCATATGAATAATAATAATAGTTCAAATAACCAACAATCATTTTCTGAAAATTTTACAGAAATTCAAGATAACTTTTTAGAAAATATTTCTAACAATATTTCGGAAACAGATAATGTATTTGATATGTTAATGCAAAAATTTAATATATGCCATGATAGAGTATTTGCACCATTTAAAATTACAAAAAAAGTTCAACACTTTGAACAAAATCAAAACATATTTGATTCTGATGAAAATCTTGATTTTCATCAGATGTATTATCCTGATAATGAATCACCGACATTAGATCAAACCAATGTAAATGTAACATTACAAGAACAAAAAGAAGAAGAAAAAGAAGATATAGTCATCAATACCATTGATGACTCGTATGATTTTTTTTATAAAAAAATGACAAAAACTGAATTACATCATATTCAAAATGTAGAAAAAGATATGAATATTAACTTTTCTAATATAGAAATAATGATTACAAAAATTAAAAAACGTTTAGAACTTAAATGGGAAAATTTAATCAAATTAGAAAAAAAAATAAAAAAAGATTGCAGAATATATGATAAAAATTTTAAAATGATTAAACAAATGAAAGAAACTATTGGAAATGAATATACCGATTTAAATAATAATCTAACCAATTATATCGATGATATAATTGAACAAAACAATATGATGAATGATATTAAAACATACAAATTATTAATTCTGGAATGTAATTTTTTGAAAACTTGTATTTCAAAATATCATAGCATTCAAGTTATGAAAAAAAACTCACCAATTTGTAAAATTTGTTATACAAATATATCAGATCATGTAACAATACCTTGTGGACATTTAGTATGCAAAAAGTGTATTATATTAACAAAAACATTTTCTGCTCAAAATGTCGGAATTGGAACTCAGAATTTTAATTTTTCTACATTAGAACCAATAACATATTCTATAACAGTTTTTAATCCTAATCCTAATCAAAATATAAATATAAATTCAGGATCATCTAATATTGCTAATATACCATCCATATTATCACAAAATTTAAATAGTAATAATACCTCGATAAACAATAATAATAATATATCCACACAAACTGATACAACTGATACAACTACTAGTACTTTATCAAATATATTTAATTTTAATACTGATAATATCAATGCCAATGCCAATACCAATACCAATACCAATGCCAATACTGCTAATAACACTACTACTAATGATAATGATAATGAAAACAGTATCCAACGTCGACAACAACGACTCTCGCAACGCAGAGAAAGATACGTAAGAAGAAATAGTGAAAATAGAGAAAGAAGAAGTACTATTCTACCACGTAGAATTTTACAAAGAAGAAATCCTTTGCCACGGAAAGATAAATGTCCATTCTGTCGCCAAGAAATTGAAAATACTTATAGAATATATTATTAACTATAATTAAATTCCATAAAAAATTGATTATTTATCTAACTAATAACATATCAATCTAACTAATGAATAAGATTAAAGTTAAGAGAGCCAAGAAGAAAGATAAGAGGAAAGAAAAGTTTAAAAAGTTTGGAAAAAATAATAAAAAATCCATTCGAATAAAACAGGAGGCAGAGCAAAGAGCGAAGGATAAGAGGGTTAAAAAAAAAATTTTCTAAAAAAAAAAGTGGCATTGGACTCATTTTTTTATTGGCCCCATTGGAATACCAGGTTTTCTATCAGATTCAGTTATTACGGATTTCACTTTCTCAATTCTCTTTTCGTCTTTATGATTCCATTCTTGATATTTTACAGAATTCCAATCTTTACCATAACATTTACTTAAATACCCATAAGGATCATTTGGCCCAGTTACTTCAAATTCACCAAATTTGTACTTTTTTAATGGATATAATTCATCTTTTAAAAAATGACAATTATCCCAATTATTATCTTTAGCACTCAAAACTAATTTAGTTCTATTATCTTCAATTTTTGATATAAAAATATCCAAAAACGGATATTTCCATTTGTAATTTTGAATACTTCTACCATTAATTTTATATATTTTATATCCTAAACGATATGGATATATATTATATCCATTTTTGCTAAGAGATAGTTTAAAACTATCAGATATTAACTTAGATTCATCCTTTTGTAAAACTTCTACATCTAAATCATCATCCCATGGAATCATACCTTTATGCCTGACTGCTCCAAGTAAAGTTCCACCATCAATATAATATTCAATTTTGTGTTTATCAAATAATTTAGTAATATCATATAATGTTTGGTAACATTTTAGAACATCTTGTGATTCTGGATATACTAACTCTGAAAAACTTTCTCTTATTTTTAATGCTGCTAATCTCTTTTTATATCCTTTTGGGAAAAAAAATAAAAATATTATTATAAATATTACTAATAATAGTGTAATCTGTCCCTTCATTTATAATATAACTTACATAATAAATTAATTTAAATTACTGTATTCAGGAACAGACAACGCATATTTTTTTAATCGTTTTTTTATAAAATTAATATTCTGATTTACATCATTACTAGGAGTAAAAATTGTATCTATATTTACAGTATTAAATTTATGATCAATGCCTATTATACAAATATCTGCATTAGTTTCTTTAGATATATAATGAAACCCAGTTCTCCATTTAGTAGTTTTTTTTGTAGTACCTTCAGGAAAAATAAACAAAATAAACGGTTCTGGTGATTTGGTTATTCTTTTAATAATTTTTTGAACTTGATTTAATTTTTTATCTCTATCAACAAATATTAAAAATTCTGATAAAGGTTTTAAATACCAAGTTTCTTTTTTTGTAATTCCAAATACACGATCAAAACTTCCTCGTAGTTGAAAAGCAACTCGAGCAAGTATTATTGAATCTACTAAACTTGTTTCTGTAGAAACTACAATTAAATTTTTTTTTAAATTTAATTGTTTTATATTAAATTTCCAAAGATTTTTAGTCATAATGACTATCAATATATATGCTGCGATTAATATTAATGTATATTTCATAATTTATCATTTATCATTATATATGTCATAATTATTTTAATATTTATATTAAACGTATAGAATATATAAATGATTTGTCTAAAAACATCTATAAGTTTAGTCATATTAATCATTGTGCTTTTTACTTTAATATTTTTCAATGTTACGAAAAAAAAAGAATTATATGCTAATTCTAATACAATTACTATTGATAAAACAATTGTAATTAATATGAAAAAAGATAAAGAACGATTAGACTATATTAAAAAACAATGTCAAAAGGCAAATATAAAATTTGAAAGATTTAACGGTATAGATGGTACTAAATTAAATATAGATAAATTACAAAAAAATAAATCCATTGAAATCCATAAAAATTCATTTTTTAATCACAATAAACAAGGTAGAAATTCATTAAAAGGAAGTATAGGATGTGCTTTAACTCATAAAGCAATATGGAAACAAATTACAAATTCAGATAAAAAAAATACATTAATATTTGAAGATGATGTAATAATTCCAAAAAATTTTTTTAAAAAATTTAATTCTTATTCTGAACAAATTCCTAATGATTGGGATATTATATTTCTTGGAGGCGTTCGTATTTTTGGTAAACATATTACAAAAAATATTATTAAAGCTGTTCCTACTCCTAATAACATTATGAATAATTGTGGATTATATGCATATATAATCAATAAAAATTCAGCACAAAAATTAGTCAAGAAATCTAATCCAATAAATAATTATATTGATATTCAAATAAATCGTCATTACAATACCCTAAATGCTTATTATATTCAACCTAACATTATAAAACATAATTTTAAAATAAAATCTAGTCGTAATCACGATAAAAAATTTAAATATCCTAGATATTTTATAGAAGAATCTAAAATAGTTGATACAATTTAATTTTTTTGAGTATATTTACAAAAAATATGACAAAATATATCTAAAAACGGGTAATTCTCTACACCAAATGGAATTATTAGATTTGAATATTTTTTTGTAACTACAACATATTTTTCAAATGAAGGTTTAACAAATTTATTATATCTCTCTAATATCATTGATAATGACCTAGCACGTTTCTCAATATCTCTTTTTATTCTGCGCGATAATCTAATATCACTATCCGTATCTACAAAAATACGAATATTGATCATATCTCTTATAAATTTAAAATGATAAAGTAAAATACCTTCAAGTATTACAATTTTAATTGAAGTTAATTCGATTGAATTATATCCTGTAACAGTATGTGTTTTAAAATCATATACTGGTATTGATATAGAATTTTCACCATTTTTAATATCAATCAAAACTTTTTCTAATTTATGAAAATCTATTGCATCTGGAATATCAAAATCATAATCTCCTACATTATCCAATTCTTTCTGTGATAAAGAACGATAAAATGAATCTTGACATATTACAATAGAATTTCTTCCAAAACTTTGATAAAATTTTTGGGAAATTGCAGATTTACCACTACAAGAACCACCCGAAATACCTATAATTGTTCTAGACATCTTACTTTATTTAATAATCTCTTATTTATATCACTTTTACTATTCATTTATTCAAATTATATGTTATAATAATATATTATAACAATGAATTATCATTGGGGATTGGGAATAGAACACGAATACCATTTATTTCATATTAAAAATAATAAAAAAAAATACAATTATATAGTTTTTAATTCACAAGAGGCTGTATGTTCTATTAGTAGATATACTTCGATTTGTTGTCACTCAAATGAAGACGAATTATACAATAATCCAATCAAACATATATGTTGTGATATAAGAAAAAACTCTACAAGTGTTTCTGGATGTTGGCCAGAGGAGGATAATAAAACTATTTTAACTAAGTATGAACGAAATTTTCTTAAAAATTTAGAACCATTCGAATATGGAGGACGTTTGTTCTGTAAAGATATACCTCGTATTCCAATCAATATGGTTGAAATAAAAACTTTAAATTATACAAATAGAACAATAACATCTTTGGTTAATGAATTAATTAAAAAAGAAGATACATTTTTAAAAATTTTAAAAAAAAATAAACATACTCAACAAAAAATGAAAATTTATGGTCAATTAAAACAATATCCATATGGACATATAAAAAAATGTAAAATACCTATGACTCCAACCCATATACGAAAATATTATCATTATTATACTGATAATATATTAGATACTAGTGATTATACCGGGAGTTATCATTTAACAATTACATTGCCACATAAAAAAAATATTACTTTAAAAAAATTTATAAACATACATCAAGAATTTGGAAGACAAATTCAATGGATAGAACCATTACTTATATGTGCTTTTTTTACACCCGATTTACGTTCAATTGGTGATGGTGATAAATATACAGAAGGATCCTATCGAGTTATGAGTACTGGATGGGGAAATTTTGCTGGTTCTGATATAAGAACTCTTGAAAAAACAAATATTGATCGCTATGCAAATACTGATAGCAAATGGAGGAAAAAACTTAAAAAATTTCAAAAAGAATTATCAGAATGTAAACAATCAAGATTGTCTTCTGATTTAAGAACTATTTCTCTAGATTTCAAAACAAATTATAATAAAATATTACAACGAAATCAAAAAATATACAAAGAAGTTATTATGAAAAAAGGGCAAGGAATTGAAATAAGAATTTTCGATCATTTTCCTACACAATATATCAAAAATTTACTTCAAATTATTATTATTATTGCAGATAATAGTTTTCATACAACATATGATAAAAATTCAGAACATGTATATGATAATAAGATATGGATTCAAACTATTCAAAATATTATGATACAAGGATGGAATAGTAATATTACAGAAAAATATGTTAACCTTATTAAAAAAATATTAGGTATTTCTTTTGAATGTGATTCAAATAAAGGCTATGATATATTAAAATGTATTGTTAAATCATTATTTAACAAAAATAAAGATGGAATATTTCAACAATTAACAAAATGTAGTGCAAAAGTACCATATCTCCCACAAATAAATAGATATGCTTGGGAAAGTGAACTTAAAAATACATTACAGGATAAATGGCAAATTTTATTAAAGATTATTAAAATACAGGATATCTATTCATTTAAAGAATTTGAAAAAATTTTTTATAAAAATTTTGAAAAAAAATTATGGAAAAATGATATTCATGATATCTTATATGCTCTTGAGTCTAAAAAAATTGTTAATCTGTCAATTGAAAAGGGAAATATTAAGCAAATATCTTATAATCCTATTAATTTAAAAAAATTTAAATTAAAAATTGACAAACATTAAAAATTATAAAATAATTTCTTAAAGAAATTCATATGTACCATTACTTTTATGAAGGAAGAAATAATCATTGAAAAGGAAGATGTAATAAAAGAAAATAAAATAAAAGAAACTTGTACAATTCCAGAATCTAAAATAAATTCGAATCATACAGAAATAGAAATTATTGATTTAGATAAAAATATGAATCTAAATATGAATATGAATATGAAGATAAATCATCAACCTGATACTTATCGTCTATGTTTTATTAAAAGATTTACAAATTTAAGATATGGTTTAAATGGATTGTATTATTTATCCATTGATAAATCCATATTAATGCAAATTCTTTTCGCAGTTATGTTAATTGTATCTGGTATTTTACATAAATTTACAATAATCCAATGGATATTACAACTTATACTGATTACAATTAATATTAGTTGCGAATGTTGTAATACAATAATTGAATTAGTAGCAAATTTTGTAGAACCAAATTTCAATAAAAAAATTGGATTAATTAAAGATGTTAGTGCTGGAATGGTTATATTAGTAATGCTAATTACAACTTCCGCCAATGTTTTAATTCATTTTATTTAAATTCTATATATGAAAAAGTATAGCCAAAATATAACCTACATTTTTTACAATAAATTCGTGGATAATCACCCCATTGTTGCTCTTTCGTTTTTTTTAAATCATAATGGGGGAAAAAATGCCTACATTGAGAACATTTATATAAAATGTAATCTTCTTTTATTTGAATATTGTATAGATATGAATTCACTATATCTATAAGAACGGGATATAATATAGTCCGGATGATTAGATTATTATATTAATGTAAATAAAATTATACTTATCTATTAGTGTAAGAAATGTTAAATACAAAACGTTTAGGACAATTTTTTACAAAGAATGTCGATTTACAAAAAAAGATTTACGAATTTATTCACAATAATCCAGAAACTATTTTAGAACCATCTGTTGGAAGGGGTGATTTAGTAAAATATATTACAAAATTTAATTCTAAAATTAAATTCCAATGTTATGAAATTGATAAAGCACTTGATTTTATTATTAATACAGATTGTATTATTTTTGAAAATTTTTTAAAAGTTAATATTAAAAACAATTATAAAACAATTATTGGAAATCCTCCATATGTTAGAACAAAAAAGGGTAATTTATATATTGATTTTATCAATAAATGTATTAACATTTTAGAAGAAAATGGGGAATTAATTTTTATAATACCCTCTGATTTTTTTAAATTAACAAGTGCAATTAAAACAATAAAAAAAATGATGGATAACGGCACAATAACACATATATATCACCCACACGATGAAAATTTATTTGAAAATGCCTCAATTGATGTTATTATCTTTAGATATTGTAAAAACAAAAAATTAGAAAAAAAAGTATTATATAATGATGAATTATTATATATAATTGAAAGCGGAGGTCTATTATCTTTTTCTGAATCTAAAAACGATAATAAAATTCCAATCAATCAATTATTTAATGTGTATGTTGGAATGGTAACAGGTAAAGAATCGGTTTATAAAAATGAAGAATTAGGTAACATAAAACTTTTAAATGGTGAAAATAAAATTAACAGGTATATCTATCTTATTGAATTTCCAAGTAGAGATGATAAAATAAATAAATATATATTAAAAAATAAAAAGCTTCTAATTTCAAGAAAAATAAAGAAATTTAATGAATTAAATTGGTTTCAATGGGGAGCACCCAGAAATATTAAAGTAATGGAAGAAAAGAAGAATAAGGAATGTATCTATGTTAAAAATTTAACTAGAGAAAAAAAAATTGCTTTTAAAAGTAAAGTAATGTATTTTGGAGGAAGTTTATTAATGCTTCTACCAAAAGAAGAAGATTTATGTCTAGATAATATAGTTAAAATTCTTAACAAAGAGGAAACAAAAAAAAATTATATGTATGCTAATAGATTTAAGATTGGTCATCGTCAATTATCTTCTTTATTAATTGAGTTTAATTAACAATAAAAAATTGATTTTTAAATTACATAATTAATATATAAGATGGATACTTTAGTACTTCAGACAATATTACAAGAT
>Ga0066376_10004522_pt1 | contig 12057 bp, 9 predicted proteins | sample Knorr_S15_td_Bot_FD_77009 | JGI IMG/M metagenome (GOLD analysis project Ga0066376, IMG submission 77009) | Marine microbial communities from Southern Atlantic Ocean transect - Knorr_S15_td_Bottom_ad_5009_LV_A | ecosystem: Environmental > Aquatic > Marine > Oceanic | place: Southern Atlantic... | reverse complement strand
CTGTATCGATACTTGCTATCGAAGATGTAGGGAAATCATCTCTTTGAGCGACTAAGTTAGCATAAAGGGCTGTAAGTGATAGCTTATCTGCTTCTGCATTGACTGAGTGAGCAATTAATTCTTTTACCGCGGCATCATTGCCAAGTAGGGTCTGAAAAGTAATCAATGTTTCAAGGTTACTTTGTATAACTTTATCGTCTTGTAAGAGTACAAACGTATTTGCATTGGCTACAAATGGCTTTAACATTTCAATTGTTTCAGCATAAGCTGAGGCATATTGCTCGTTATTTACTTGGAATCTAGCTAATGATGAGGTGAGAGAGTAGCTTTCGAATAGTCCACCACTTGTTTTGCCAGTGCTAAGTGTCGCGTAAAGTGCTTTAGTAAGTAGAGATTTATAGTCATTAATATCAAGGTTTGATTGTTCTGATTGCAGTGTGGTCAAGCTGATATCTAACCAATTTAACGCCATATCAATTAGCCCTGCTTGTACAAGGTATCCGAGTGAACTTAATCGCCATTCTATTTGTGTTTGCTTTTTTCAAACAAATTAATTAGAGTGTTAAGTTTTTCTGCGGTGTTAGCTATCGATTCAGGTTGAGATACGAGCCCGAAAGTAGCTAGCTGGTGATTCAATGCATAAGCAGCTGAGTCGGTAGTGAAGTTAGTATTATTTTCAATAAAGTAAGTATCTATAATATCTGAACAACGCTGTGCGTAATTTTTAGCTTGTTGCTCATTACCTAATGCTATTGCAAGATTGACTAGTCCAGCACAACCATACCGGTCAGTAATGTAAGTAGGTGAAGTTTGACTTAAAATATACTCTTCAGAAAATAGTATATCTGCGGCGTAATTAGCCAGAATTAGGCCAAGTTCATTTTCACCTCGAACTCGAAGAATATCAGCTGCACCAGGTTGGCCTGATGAGGTTATAAGTGTCTGATAGAAGCTAATTGCATTAGGTGATTCGCCACTCATAAAGTATTCTTTCGCGTTTTGTACTGCATCATATATGGTGATACCCGCTTGTAGCTTGTTAGCTACTTCATAAGCAAAAGAAAATTCAACAGCATCATCTTTGTCATCTTGATCTGTGAGTAAAGCAAAAGCGGGATTATTTGAAAGCTCTACATCATATAAAGCTTTAATATTTGCTGTTAAAACTTCTAATGGATAGGTATATGAAGCTAAAGTTGCTTCTGCATATGGGCTTGCAGTAAAGCTATATGTATTATCAAAACCAACAACACCATAATATGAAAGCGCTAAGTTCGTATAATATTTTGCCAAATCAACTTCATTTAGCTGAATAAAAGATTGAGCAGACCATGCAATGTAAAGTGCCCGCATACGCTCAGTTGGTTGGCCTTTGTAGTCACCTGACTTTTGTATAAAGTAACCGATTTTTTCACTTAATTCGGCCATGGCTTGAGTGACTTTTACTCCTTCATTTCTTACTGTTTCTGTGTGGGTTGCAGCATATTGCTCTTTAGAAGACTCAACGGTTTTTTTGATTGCAGATATGAACCTAATATAAGTCGCATTATATTCTTCTGTATAAACCTCACTTGCATAAAGTTTTAGTGTGTCTAACATAGCTTGAGCGGCCTCAGTTTGGCCAGCTGCGTTGTATTGATTCGTTAGAGTCAGATAAAAGCCCGGATCTGAGCTGCTGATATTTTCCAGTCCTTTTTCAGCAAGGTATTGATTGTAAAGAGTTGCAGCATCTTGTCTAAACGTTAAAGCTTTTTCACTTAAATTTATCAAATCAAGAGATTTAGCTGCATCTAAATAGGCATTTGCTTTTGTGTCTATTGCTGTAATTTTGTTGAAGTGTTCGTCAGCTTTCTCAGCAAAGCCTGCAATAAGGTAACCAATAGCTAATTGTGTGTTTACTTCGTCCATGTAAATATCATCATTGATATTTTCACTAATCGCTTGTGCTTGTTTTGAATGAGACTTATCTGAGCTGTAGTAGTAATTGAGCTTATCTTCGTTCGTAACATACGAAGGTTTTAATTCAATGGTTGCGGTGATAGGCGAGCTAATATTGCCATCGGTAAATTCAATAACAAAACTATCGTTAATTTCTGACAGCGTTTCTGCGGTAAATGTAAATGCCCCTGTTTGTTCATCTAGAGTAAGGGTACCGTTGGTAGGAGGCGTTACTAAAGAGACAGTTACAGTGTCACCGTCGGCATCATTAAAAGTTAATGAACCTTCAGTTGTTGTTGAGGTGGTTACAGTGATTGACTGGCTCGTAAGCGTTGGTGCATCGTTAACGTTGTTAACCGTAAAAGTAAGTACTGCATCAGTACTTAAGCTGCCGTCAGTGGCGGTAACGGTTACTGTGTCTTGGCCTGCAAAATTTTCTTTTGGGGTATAGGTAAATGTACCATCAGCATTTAAAGCAAATACTCCGTTACTTGCTGCAGAGCCGAGGGTATAGCTAACAGCATCATCATCTGCTGCCACAACTTGGCCCGTAATAGATGTATCTTCATCTAGTGTGAACATTAAGTTACTTGTGAACTCAGGTGCATTATTACTATCTGAACCACCGCATCCAGTGAGAGCAAATGCAATTACAAGTGGTAAATACTTTATTCTGTTTTTCATGCTGATACCCGTATTTATTATTTAAAAATTATGAAGGGTTGAGATGTTATCATTATAATGCGAATGATAATAGATCTTAATTGCGTTTGGGTGTGCTTTTTTGTGCAATTGTGGTTCTCTAACTTGAACCGTGATTTAAAAACGATGTTTTACAGCTGGGGAGTAATTGCTTAGTTTCAAAAAAATATACCTTTTCAGAGCAGTTATTTTTTGCCAGCTGCGTTAGACTATTGTTATTGATGTAATTAACCGAGGTCTCAAATGATTGAGTATCCAGTTGACCAACTTCCCCAGTTAATTGATGACTTGCTTCAGTGTGACACCACAACACGCAAAAATAAGTTACTTGCTGATGCTAAAGAAAAGCTTTCTACTGAACATTTATCGTTATTGTTCGAAGCGTTACCTAAAGAGCAGCGTTTAGAAATATGGCAATTACTTGATGAAGATACACAACATGAAATCTTCATTAACCTAGGTGGCGATAGCTGTCGTTGGTTATTGCAAAGTCTAGATGAAGCCGAAGGCTTTAAGTTACTTGACGAAGTGAGCGTAGAAGAGTTACTTGAACTTGAAGAAATTATTCCTGAGCGCTTTGTTGATTATGCACGCAGACAACTTGATGAAGTTCAAACAAAACAGTACGACCTTGCACAGCAATATAATCCAGAGCAGTTAGGTCACTGGCTCGATTTTGATGCGCTAAAAGTGTCAGAAAAACTCACAGTGGCAGGCGCGCGTAAAATTTTTCAAAAAGGCTTACCGCAATATACCGAGGTGATTTATCTAGTCAGCCGTAAGGGCACTCTCATTGGTGAAGTGGCTATCAATGCTTTATTTAAAGCCAATGATAACGACAGCCTGCTGGATTACGCGAACCTTGATGTATCGGCTTTACATGCTGATGACGACCTATACGAAGCCGCTGAAGTGGTTATTCACAGTGAGCAAATGGCGATGCCTGTTGTGAATGCCGACAACAAACTATTAGGCCGATTGTCAGTGTCATCAGCTTATGAATTGCGTCAAGAAGTGACCGACGAAGCCGCTGCAAAAGCCGGTGGTCTACGTGAAGACGAGGATCTGTTCTCAAGCGTCACTAAATCGGCAAAAAACCGCGGTATTTGGCTTGGTATTAACCTCGCAACAGCATTCTTAGCGTCTTGGTTTATCGGTTTGTTTGGGGCAACTATCGAGCAAGTGGTTGCGCTGGCGGTATTAATGCCGGTTGTCGCTTCTATGGGCGGTATTGCAGGTAGTCAGACGTTAACGGTTATTGTACGCGGTTTGGCACTCGGTCAGGTTACCGACTCTAACCGCAAAGCGCTGCTGAAAAAAGAGCTTAGAGTAGGGGCGTTAAACGGCTGTGTTTGGGCCTTTGTGATTGGTGTACTTACTTATTTTTGGTTCAACGATGGCATGTTAAGTTTAACCATCACTATTGCTATTTTACTTAACTTAGTAGCTGCTTCATTATCTGGGGTGGTGATCCCATCGATTTTAGATAAGCTTAAAATCGATCCAGCCCTTTCAGGCTCAGTTATTCTGACCACAGTCACCGATATCGTCGGTTTTGTTACCTTCCTAGGTTTAGGTAGTTTACTCCTTCTTTAAGGGATCGGATGCTGGCTAAAGTAGTGTTTAGCCAGCTCAACAAATGATTTCACCCGATTTGACAGTGCATACCTATGCGGATAAACCGCAGCAATCGTTAATGGTTTTAGGGTGTGCTCTGCTAACACCTCGACTAATTCGCCTGACTTTATAAACGGGGCGACTGAATAACGAGGCGCTTGAATTATCCCATCACCCGCTGCCGCTGCTTCATTTAAAAATCGGCCATTATTAGAGGTCATTGCCCAGTTAAATTTGCGGCAAACATGCTGACCATCTAGCAAAAATATCCATTGGTCATGACGAATATGATGACTGAAAAACAGTAATCTATGTTCAGATAAAGCCGCAATATCTGTTGGCGTGCCATGTTTTTTTAAGTAGGCAGGACTGGCCCATAAAGATAATGATGAATGGCAAACCGTCTGCGCTATGTGGCTGGCATCAGGTAATGAAGGAGCAACTCTAAATGCCAGATCAATTTGGCTATCAAATAAATCAACAGGCGTATTAGACAATACAATATCTAATTTCACATCAGGGAAATCATGCTGATATTGACTAACCAAAGGTGCTAAATATTGGCAACCAAATTCAATACTGGCTGAAATAGCTAGCTTACCACTAGGCGTTTGACTAAGCCCGCTAAGCTCAGCATCAACTTCATTAAATTTATTCAGCAATGGCTTCATTTGCAGAACATAGTTTTGGCCTGCATCGGTTAAGCAAACTTTGCGGGTGTTTCGTTTTAGCAGCAAGCAGCCTAAGTTTTGCTCTAACTGTTTAACGTAGCGGCTAACCATGGTGGTAGACAGCTGCATCTGCTTAGATGCCTGAGTAAAGCTTTGATATTCAGCAACTAAGCATATTGCCCTGACGGCTTCTAGTTTGTTCATTGTTATTATTTTTAAACTATAAGTTCATACACTATAAACTTTTGTGAGATGTAAAACCAAGCAATTCAGGTGTAAGTTGGGGGTTAAAACAAGAATAAGAGGTGATTATGAAATCGGGCATCAACAGATTACTTGCCAGCATTGCATTGGCATTATCGTCGTCGGTGATGGCACAAACCATTGCATTACAAAATGTGAACCTAATCGACGTCGAAGCCTTGTCGGTTAATAAAGCACAAACCATCATCATAGAAGATGACAAAATCAAACAAATTGTTCCTGCAAACTCTCGTCGCTTTGCCGATGATGTCATTAAAATCGATTTAGCAGGAAAGTATGTCATACCCGGTTTAATCGATACTCATGTGCACCATGCTACTTCGCCTGACGATTCAGATAACGATGAAATCACACGCACACGCTTGCGTCAGCTTTTACAGGGGGGTGTAACAAGTGTGCGCGATATGGGCGGCGATACCCGTGCTTTGAGTTCACTTAAAAGACGAGCCGATAACGATATTATTCAATCACCGGATATCTATTATTCTGTGATTATTGGTGGTAAAGCGTTCTTTTCTGACCCCCGCACAGTCGCCTCTGCAAAAGGTGAAATCCCGGGAGCTGTGGACTGGATGCGTGCCGTTGATGAACACAGTGACTTTGATGCCATTATGCTGCGTAGTAAAGGGTTGGGGGCAACCGGCATCAAAATTTATGCAAATGTGCCAGGATCAGTGGTAGCAAAGTTATCTCAAGCTGCTAAAAAACATGATCTCAAGGTGTGGTCGCATGCTTTTATTGGCCCAGCAACACCGCTTGAAGCGGTTAATGGTGGGGTTGAAACAATTTCACATGCTGCCGATTTTGCCGCGCAAGTAATTGAAAATTTCTATGATATGCGTCGTAAAAATGTCGCCTTAACAGAGCAGCAAAAAAGCGATGCAAAGCAACTAGAAGCTTATCAAACACTCATAAAACAGATGAAAAATAAGGGCACAATTCTAGACTCAACCTTAACGGTCTTTGATAAAACCAAAGCCTCACGTGGTGAAAAAGGGTTATTGCTCAATGAGTGGGGCGGGTTGTTTACGCAATTGGCTCATCAAGCCGGTGTAACTATTGCAGCAGGTACCGATGTGACCAGTGATAGATTTAATACTGTAACGCCTATGGTGCACCATGAAATGCAGTTATTAGTTGAACGGGCAGGTTTAACACCTTTAGAGGCTCTACAGGCTGCAACCATTAATGGTGCAAAAGTGATTGGCATTGAAAAGCAAACAGGCTCAATAAGGGCAGGAAAAACGGCGAATCTTGTGGTACTTAACAGTGATCCAAGTATTGAAATCACCAATAGCCAAAATATTGTTCATGTAATTAAAAATGGCCAATTTATCCACTTAGGTGATAATGAAAAATTACCGTTCGTGATGGCGCGTGAAGCGGCTGGGTTGTTATTTTTATCGGGGCAATTAGGCAACTTGCCAACCACCATGGCGTTGGCAGGCAATGACATCAGCACCCAAATGACGCAGGCAATGAAAAACATTGGCTTTGTTTTGCAAGATCACAATTTAGATTTTAACGATGTTGTTAAATGCATCCTTATGTTGGCAGATATAAAAGACTGGTCTTTAGCCAATAAAGCTTACACGCCATTTTTTACTAAGTTACCCGCCAGAAGTGCTTTTGCAGCTAGCGGCTTGGCACTTGGCGCAAAGGTTGAAGTGGAGTGTATTGCTGCGTTGTAGCTAAAATTGTAAGCGAACATAAAATAAACACTTTTATTTACCTAATACACAGTTATTATGAATTGTGACTCAGTCAAACTAAAAGGACGTTAATATGGTATTAGGTAAAAAAGCAGCACTGGCTGCTTTATCGGTAATTTCAGTGTTTAGCGCATCAGCAGCACAAACCGCTTCGGGTGAACAAACTAAACTGAGTGAAGATCCCACCAAGGTCGTTACTCAGTTTGGTGCAAGTTATTCAGATGAATTAAGGATCACCGGTTCGCTAAGTTTGGGAGCAGTAAAAAAGCTTAATGCCAGTGTGAGTGCCAATGGTGATGAATGGCGTGTTGGTGGCTCGTGGCTATTTGATATTGGCATTGTTAATTTTAACTTTGGTAAGCAAAGTTATGATCAAGGAGCTGAGCGCACAACCTATAGTGTTGGCACTTTTATGCCACTGAGTTACTTTGATATTGCGCCCTATGGTTGGCAAATTTTCGCTATGGGTGGTTATAGCCATGTTGATGGTGAAATTGCGTGTTTAGCAGGGCAAGGGGCGTGTTTAACAACAGAAATACCTGGCCCTGAAGGTTGGGTGCTTATTCCAAACAGTAGTGATGGTGGTTATTTGGGGGCGTTTGCTTTAAAGCCATTATCCGAAAAATGGACATTAATGACTGCAGCAGCGTATTCGGTAGGTTCTAACGATTATTCAGGGTATTTCGCAGCCATTGGTGCAAGTTATCAATTTGATAAACAACAAAGTTTCAAGCTTTTTGCTGCAACAGAAGACAGTGATTATGGCTCAGATCAAAACTTAGTACTGGGTTACACTTGTCAATTTAATTAAAAAATACTGTTACAAAGCATTAAATTTTGTTAGTTTTCTGAGTGAGTTATCACTGAGAAAATAGTGAATGAAAAAAAAGTTAGCCTTGTTATTACTAGGATTATCTTGCCTTAATGTCAGCGCCTCTGAAAACTTTAGTGATCATGAGATGTTTTGTGAGCAACAACCACAAATTAGTTGCTTAGATTACATTAATCAGCAGCTTGCAAGTAGTGAGTTGGGCTCTGCGCGTTGGTATGAGATTAAATCTTATCAGTTTGATTATTTCTACGACAAAATGGAATTTCAGACCTTGAAAGATAGCACTGAGCCCTTCATTTCAAGTGAAGAATTGCCTGTTGTCTTTCAAGTGCAAGTTTACTTTTATTACGCTAAATCAATGCATTATTTAGGCGACTTTGAAACAGGTCGTAAATATGCCACTAAAGCATTTGAAAAACTGCAAGCAATCTTTGACTCTTTTGGTAACCCTATGCGCATGGTTGAATTGGCTAATTTGCAATACGTGTTTGGCAACAAAGAAACGGCACTGCATATACTTGATAGGGCAGAGCGTCGCTTTGGAAAAAGCAAAGATCCCATTTTTCACTTTGAACTGGCTTCGAATAAAGCCAGTGTTTTTCATTCATTAGGTGATGTAGATGGCGCACTTGCAAGCCGACAAATCGCCGCTGATTGGATTTTAAAAACCAACCATAATCGCAAAATCTCTGTCGCTTTAGGTAATTTAGCGCGTACCCACCAACTGCTGGCAAATTATGAGCAAGCTGACGCTGTTTATACTCAGTCTCTTAAGTACATGGACTCAGACTCAGATCGCCATGTGATTGCCATTTATACATTACGGCTAGCTGAAATTAATTGGCAAGCAGGCAAGCCAGAGCAGGCTCTAAAATGGTATAAGCAAGTGCATAAAGAAGACATTCGTCAATCACATGCGAAACTTTATGCACATCTTGGCAACGTACTTTAGATAGTGTAAAAACACCCAGGTTTTTCCTCTTCACCCGGCGCTAAAATTTGTAGATGGGTTGACTCACCTTGTTCCATCAAAGGCTTCATAGTTTTATCAAACTGCTTAGCGGCATGTTCAATTAACTTTGCTTGCTGTTCCAGTGCTTTAAAATCGGCATCATGAGCAGCCATAAGTTTATTGAGCTCTTTAGCCAACTTATCTTGCTCTTTTAATAAGCTTTTATTAATTCGCAGATGGTTTTCGTCTTCAATTACTGCTTCTTCAGTGATTGCTTCTATTTGCTTAGAGTACTCAGTAACTTGTAGCTCAATGTCACTAATAGGTTGCTCAAGTGCTTCTAGTTTTACCTGCTCACGTTCAAGCTCTAGGTATGCAGCAATCTGTTCGTTATTGAGGGTACTTTCGCTTATCTTTTTACAGTCTTTAAAAGTGATAACACGATAATCACCTTGGTTGTGTGCTGTACTGGCATTTGAGAGGCCGATACACGCTGTAGTGGCTGTGATTAAGAGTGCACTTGCGCTGATGCGTACTAAATTCATAATGATGTCCAAATGGGTTATGTTATTTAGTTAGTCGTCGCAAGTATGAAAAAGGTTGTTTAAATTTTAAATTTATATCCCACGCCATAAATTGACTCAATGTAATGGCTATCAGGGTCGGCTTGAATCAGCTTTTTACGCAAGTTTTTAATGTGTGAATCAATACTGCGCTCGTAACTCTCAAAGTACTTCCCTTGGGTCATGGTCAGTAAATCTTGGCGTGAAAAAACTTTATTAGGTGAGGCAATTAATATTTTTAATAAACTAAATTCATTAATTGTAAGTTTCAGTTCTTCATTTTTTACCAGTACTTTGTATTCGCTCGGATCAACAATAATATTGCCTGCTGTGAATGTACTCGGTTTGTTAGTTGGCATTCGGCGTCGTTTTAAAATGGCTTTCACACGCGCCATTAACTCTTTTGGTTTGAATGGTTTAGTAACATAGTCATCGGCACCCACATCAAAACCAATTAAGTGATCAATTTCTTCGACCCGTGCTGTAAGCATAATAATAGGCACATCACTGTATTGTCTTATCTTGCTGCACAACTCGATGCCATTTGTGCCTGGCAGCATGATATCGAGAATAATCAAATCAGGGTTTAGCTCATTAACAGCATCCAGTGCGCAGTTGCCATCGTGAATTAGGCTTGTTTTAAACCCTTCAAGATATAAATACTTTTCTATTAATTCGGCAATTTTAACTTCATCTTCAATAACGAGAATATGCTGTTTAGCTAAGGTTTCTGACATATTAGTGCGCCTCTGCAAGCGGGAGTTTTAACGTTATACACAGACCGCCTAAACGGCTTTTAGTTGCATTTATTTTTCCTTGGTGGGCTTCAACAATTGTTTGGCAAATTGCCAAGCCTAAGCCAAAACCGCCGGTTTTTCTGTTACGAGAACTATCGGTGCGATATAAACGATCAAATAGTTTTTCAAGGGCCTCATCAGGAACACCGGGGCCTGAATCTTCTATCGACAAAAATACATGATGGTTAGACACCGTTAAATCTAACCAGACTTTTTGCTGTTCATCTGTATAGCGTAAATTATTTTCTAATATGTTTTGTAATACTTGCGTAATACGATTTTGGTCAGCCAAAACCATTACCGTTTGCTCTGGTAAGGTGGCATTAAGCGTGATGTTTTTGGATTGAAATTTAAACGCATACTTATGCGCTTGTAGGGCTACCAAGGCATTAAAATCAATGGCTTCCATGTGATAGTTAAAGCTGTGTCTGTCGAGTGAGCTGACTTTATGTAAGTCGTTGACAAGTCGGCTTAACAGCGCCACTTCTTCTTGCAGTGAGATTATTGCTTTTTGATTTGGTTCGATAATGCCATCGTTAATAGCTTCTAGTTCACCCTCTAAAATAGTTAAAGGCGTGCGCAACTCATGAGAAATATCCATGAGCCATTGGCTTTGCTGCGATTCAAAGCGTCTGAGCTCTGTGGCAATACGATTAAAATCATCCGCTAAGGTCGCAAATTCATCACTACTGTTGACGGTTATTTGGGTCTCAAACTCTCGCTCTGCAAGGGCTTTTGCGCCTTTTTTCAGCTGCGAAATAGGGTTAGTAAAATGACGTGCGAGTAAGTAACTAAACAATAACGCAATTAATAAACCAATCCCTGCTGTCCACAAACTGATATTAATTTGGGTATTAAGGTAATGCTGAGTCAGTGCGCTAACATGACTGCGGTTAGCATGCAGCTGAAGCACTGCAACAACGTCACCATTGTGAGTGATTTCTTGCTCGTTCACGACCTCAGTTTCGGTATTGCCAGCAATCAGTATTTCGCCTTTTGCATCAAGTAAACTTAGGCGTTTTTCAAAGGGTATAAAGTCATCAGCCATGGGTTTATTGCGAGGCGGTGGCTCACGCATGTCAGCAAAGTTTGCAAGCTCGTTAAACTCAGTTGATGGGTCAAATTCAGGTGCTTGATCGAACGATGGTGGCTTCCCAAAGTCATCGGGGGGTGGCATAGCCTCATTTTGCATATGCTTTTCGGGAGGGCCATCTTGTGTAAAAGGCCCGGGCTCTCTTGGCTTTGGGCTATTGGGTGAAAATAATAAACGGCTTGAATGAAAATTGCGGTTAATTAGCTCATACCACAGGGCTTTAGAATCGATAAACATGCCAATCGAACCCGTTTGCTGATACTGCTGGCTAATTTCAGTGGCTATACGGTTAAATGCTTCGTTATCTATATCTTCAAACACATTATTGAGCATACGCTTATTGGTAATTGCGTTCAGACCAAACATGGTCAGTACCAGCAATAACGTAATAATAAGATTAGTAATTAAGAGTTTGTGAATTAACTTCATAGATGTAATAGTAAAATGTAATAGCCAATAATGAATATACTATAAATGTCTATTTTTTGGCATGCGCATCCTAGTCACTCTATAAAAGCACCACTTTTTCTACACAAAGTCTCTACATTTGTTCTTTATACTCGATGCTAATTACTCATGTTAGCGAAGGGGCACAATATGACTTTAAAACCTGAACTTTATACTCGTAGAAAAATGCTAAAAACATTAGGTGTTTCAGTTGCTGCTGTGCCTATGTTGGCATTTTTAGGCTGTAACTCAGATACAGTCTCATCAACGGATACAACATCAGATACAGACACTTCAACAGGCACAGACACCAGCACTGATACAGGCGATACAACAACCACGAACGACAGTGATTATGTATCGGGCACAACAGCACTTATTACTGATGACTTTCCTGATGACAGTATTTTTGAAACATCAACAGCATGTGTGTTAGCACTTACTGAGGCAACAACCGAAGGCCCATGTT
>Ga0066376_10004521_pt1 | contig 12057 bp, 15 predicted proteins | sample Knorr_S15_td_Bot_FD_77009 | JGI IMG/M metagenome (GOLD analysis project Ga0066376, IMG submission 77009) | Marine microbial communities from Southern Atlantic Ocean transect - Knorr_S15_td_Bottom_ad_5009_LV_A | ecosystem: Environmental > Aquatic > Marine > Oceanic | place: Southern Atlantic... | reverse complement strand
GGTGGTCAGGTGGTCAGGTGGTCAGGTGGTCAGCCGGTCAGCCGGCTGCGGCCGACCTCCCCCAGTACTTGCTGCAACCGTCGGCAAACCTGCTCTCCTAAGACATTCCGATTCTCCGTGGTGATCTTAAACAGCTCCACATCATCACGCCGCTTCACTTGTTTGATAAACCCGGTGCCTTTCAGGGAAATCGTTCCCAGCAGCGGACAATCCGAGTCCAAGGCTTGAAGTAGACCCTCTCTGATCGGCATGGAAAGTAATTCCATTTTAGCGATTTCATCGACGATAACCAGGTGGGCAGCCTTTCCCTGGGGGGATAGTTGGGCAAGCACCAGCGTCTCCAGTGCCTCAAGATTGACGCCATACTTTCCAACCTGATGTTCTGGCCCGGTTTGAAAGTTGCGATGAGCGAAAACAGCCGAGCTTCCGTTCATGGCCACCGCTTTGAAACCTAATCGAATCCCTTCTTCCCGAATCTCTTCGGTGTAAAAACCGCTCATGGCCAAATGAGCAAATCGATTGATGATTCCTTTGAGCATCGTGGTCTTACCGACACCCGGATGGCCTGTCAAAAGAATATTCTTGACCATGGAGTTCTTAGCCTGGATCATGCAGGATCCCGGCTATGCATGATCGGAAAGCTGGTCGACCAGATACCGGCACATGTGCCAACCATCCATGTAACTAAAGGGGAAAGTGGCTATGGTGTAGTGTCCGCACGGCAGAGCAATTCGCTGGTGCGGAATGTTTTGGCTTTGGTATTGATGCAATACCTTTTCTGTGAGTTCGGGCCTGAAGGTGAGGTCATATTTGGCGGTGATGAGAAGATGAGGACGAGAGCAAGTCTTAAGACGATCAATAAAAAACCAGGGACTGATGGGTGCCCAGCATTGCCGCAGGTCCTTCAGGGAAATGTGGCCTTCCAAACCCCAGCGGATGTATCGAGTGGAAAGTCCGGTCCACACCACGTCGGCAAAAAAGGATGAGACGTGGTTGAACACAGCGGTACAGATCGAAGGATCGTGAACAAAGGCTAAATAGGTCACACAGGATCCAATGCTGGTTCCGACCACGGCGATTCGCTCGTAGCCCTGCTCTTTGAGCCAGATCACCAGCTGGCGAACCTCTAAAACTGCCTGACGGGTGGCATGGACGGTTCGGCCAATGTTGGGGCTTACCATGTAGTCGGCTCGCTTCATGTCAGGGGGCAGGCGCTGTTCATGATAGGGCATGCATAGACGCAGGGCTGTGATGCCCAATCGCTTGAATATTTGGCACAGACGCACATGACTTTGCGGGTCGGCATTCCACTGAGGGACAACGATCACCGCCTTTTTGGAACCTCGGGCCGGAAACAAGCGACAGTAGACCGTATTGTTCTCCGGATGAGGTGAAGGTGTGGGCGTTGCCATGGTCAAAACATCGTCCTTGACCTCACAGTCCACCAACGGGGGCGGACGGAAAAAGGCATCGCTGTCGCTTAAGACCCTCTCGGAGTGTTCTTTCAAATAGGTCAGGGGGTCGGTTGAGCCGGGGTTGTGACTGTTCTGGACCCACTCCAGGCCCCAATCAAAGGGGAAAATTTTACGGTGTGGATCCCGAAGGGTCAGTTTGCGCTCGCGTCTGTGAATCCAGCGTTGATAGGAGGTCATTTTTCTACTGGCTCGGCGACAGACGGCTGGAATTCTCTCTTGTACAATTCCAGAAAGGTCAGGCCCAGAGCGACGATGATGGGTCCGAAAATCATTCCCACCAGCCCGAAATATCCGATGCCTCCCATGATGGACAAGAACACGATGAGGGTATGCATCTCGGATTTTCCCTCGATGAAAAGTGCTCTTATGACGTTGTCCATCATTCCAATCAGCACACCTCCGATCACCAGGATGATTCCCTGGACTGTAGACTGGGTCAGGAAGAAGTAAATGGCCCAGGGACCCCAGACGATGCCTGTGCCAACTACTGGAAGCAGGGAGAACAGGGCGGTAAGACAACCCCACAGAAGCGCGTTGGGGATCCCCAGGATCCAGTAAAGCAGGCCTCCGGAGACTCCCTGAGCCACTGCCGTGAGCAAGGTTCCGATCACGGTCGCCTTGGCGACCTCTTGGAATGTGTTGATGATGAGTTGCCGATAACTTTCCGCAAGCGGGGTCAGGGACTTGAGCATTTCTGTGAAGTATTCCCCATCTCGAAAGATAAAGAACATGCAAAACAGCATAATCAGGAAATTCATAATGACGCGAAAGAGTCCGGACACGATGGAGGTGCTTTGGCGCAGGAAAAACAAGCTGACCTGCTGCAGACTGGCTCCCAAACTGCCCATCAGGTCCAAACTTTCCAAATCGACATATTGGCCGATCCAGTCGGTCAAGGGTTTAAAAAAAGGACTGTCTTGCAGATTCAGAACCTCCTGCCATTCCCCGCTGTCCAATTTGGCCTGAAACTGCTGGTAGACTTCAGCCATTTGTCCAGCCAGGAGTATGACCAGGACGACAAAAGGAACGATGATGACTGCCGTTACCCCAACACAGGTGAGTAGAGCCGCCCAGGAGCGTCGGCTCTTCAGCCTTTGGCAAGTCCAGTCAAAGACCGGGAAACACAAGGTTGCCAGGATGACGGCCAGACAAATGGGTAGAAGGAAGGGTTGAAAAATGCGGTAGACAAAATAGAGAACAATGAGGGAGAGAAGAAGCAAAGAAATCCGCAGGTACCTGTGCTCTTCCATGAGAAAGATGATACACAGTAAAGGCAGAAATACGAAACGCGATCGGCTGAATACGAAGTACGAGTGTGGCGAAGTGCGAAGAGAAAATGAGGATCTAAAGGCCGCAATTGGAAGTTTTCATTTTCCACTAGGAATGGGTTGATGGAACAGTGCCCGGTTTGCTTTTGCCAGCAATGGGAGCTCTTTACGACAGCCGTCGACCGTGTACTCCCTCGGCCTGAAGAGAGTTGGGAGATTCAACGCTGTCAGGACTGTGGGTTTGGCCTCACCACGCCGGTTCTGAGTGAGGAGAAGATCAAGCAGTATTATCCATCTACTTATCACGGAGATACGGTTCAAACCATTGAGGCCTTCCTTTCCGGAGAACTGCAGAGAAGCCGTTCCTGGAAGGGGGAGAAGGAAAAGGTTGATCTGGTCCAGCGGTTTGTGGATAAGGGGCGAATCCTGGACGTCGGTTGTGCAGATGGCAAGTTCCTGTGGGCGCTGGACCCTGAAACATGGGATAGGACAGGAGTGGAATTTGCTGAACAAACGGTTCGGTTGGTGAACAACAAGATCCCGGACCTTACCCTGATTGAGGGAGATCTCTTCTCGGAAAAGCTCCCGGAAAACTCATTTGATGTGATCACGTTCTGGCATGTCCTGGAACATTTGCCTCAAACTCGGGCGGTGCTCGAACGAACCTATAAACTCCTTCGGCCCGGAGGTTGGCTCTTCATTTCCCTGCCCAATTTCGACAGCCTCCAGGCCCGGTTGTTTCAGAGCCACTGGTATGCTTTCGATGATGTGCCCAGACATTTGTACCATTTTGCTCCTCGGCCCCTGGCCCTCTTGCTGAAGGAAAATGGTCTGAAAGTCTGTAAGCACATGTTCTTTTCACCCAGGGTGAACTTTCACTGTCTAAAGTACAGTCTCATCAACTGGTCCGAAGCACATTTCGGGAGCCGCTTCCCTTACTACGTCTTCAAGCCTCTCCTGATGGTTTTTCCGATACTGGAACGAATCACCGGAAGATGGGGTATGTTGACGACCATCAGTCGTAGGGACGATTGAAAGTGAAACAACGGAATCCCACAACGTAATATACTTCGGGGGATGGCTGAACCTAAAACTGATGCCCAGTTGGTCAAGGCCACTGTGGAGGGTGATCCCCAGGCTTTTGAGGAAATAGTTGAACGCTATCAGCGGCTGGTTTTCAATATCATCTATCACTATATGGGCCGCCGAAACGAGGTTGAGGACCTGGCCCAGGAGGTATTTTTGAAAGTGTTCCGGGCCTTGGATACCTTCGACGCGACACGACCCCTGAAGTCGTGGATCGGACGGATTACCGCCAACACCTGTCTGGATGAAATCAGAAAGGCGTCCAAGCGCAAGGTTTGGAGCTTTGCCGATCTGGGTGGGGATGAAGAGAGTAAGATCGAATACTTCTATGAGCGTTTCGGTCAGCACAGCGCTCTGACTGAGGAAGATGTCGAGGACTTGTTCGAGCTTCTTGAAAAGCTCATGGAGCGGTTAAATAAGAAGGATAAGATGGCCTTTGTCCTCCGGGAGCTGGAAGGGCTGAGCTATCCTGAGATAGCCAAGGCCCTCCAGAGCAGTGAGCTGGCGGTCAGACTTCGGGTCAGCCGCTCCAAAAAGAGGTTGCAGAAGGATCTCGAAGAGATTCTCTATTCGGGAAAGAAGAGGATCAATGACTAAAGAGCACATTCCTTTCGAGGAACTGGAGTTTGAGGACATACCGGATCCGTCTCACTTGAAGGATTGTGAGGAGTGCCGGAAAAGGTATCGGATTTTCAGTTTCCTGGGCTTTCAAGTGAAAGCGGCTCCTCGAATGGATCCCCCTCCGTTTTTTAGCCAGCGAGTAGCACGGTTGGCTGAGGCGCCGATGGTTTCCTTTGCTGCCTTGTTTCAACGGGTGGCACAGCAGCTGATTCCTGTGTTTGTAGCCGTGGTTCTGGTCACCAGTTTCCTGCTCTATAGGGTGACCGAAGCGGAACCGGTACTGGAAGAATATGCGGCAATTTTCTTCGAAGAACCGGTACCCGAGGAATTTTCGGTCGAAGACGTCGTGGATACCCTTGGAGAACTGTCAGTGGAGGGGCTCATTCCTTGAACAGTCGCAGCAAGGCCACCTTCCTGGTACTGCTTATTTTTGGAATCGGTGTCTTGTTTGGGGGAACTCTGGTCTTCTTTTGGGCCCAACCTCGGTTCCCGTTTCCTGAAGGCGCACCTGGCCGGAGCCAGGAGGTTCGCAACAATCCGTCTCCAGAGCGCAGCATGAGCCGATTGCCGGCTTTGGATCTGAGCCCATCGCAACGAACAACACTTCGCCGGATTCTTGAGGAAAGTCGCCAGCAGCTTGGTGACATCAACAAGGAATCCAACCAACGGCATCGAGTCGTTCGAAGAGAAACTCTGGAGCGGATTCAAACCATTCTGGAACCGGACCAGATGGAACGATTTGAGGAGTTTCTGGCCCAGCGTGAGCAACGTGGTCAAAGAAGAAGGCAGGGCCCTGGTTCCATGCGCAGAAGAGAGAGACCCCCAGACGGCTCTCCGTAGGTACGAAGTCCGAAGGAATCGGCACCACTCCTCCTTCCTCACTTGTCGCATCCAACAGCTCCTCCTCTTGGCGCAGGCTTGCGTCCCAACGGAGTTCTTCACAATTGGCAGGTGAGTGGGAGTTTCCTCTACACCATCGGTGACCGTTAAAGAAACGCGCACTAGTGCGTCATGGCGTAGACGATGTAATTGATTCCCAGCTGGAAGGCGAGGTTGGCATATTCACGCGGATAGATTTCGACTTCAGCCCACTCCCAGGCGTCTCCCAGGTCGACGTTGTGATTGATCATCACCATGAGCCGTCCCTTCTCATCGTGAATGCCCTTGTAATGAGCCTCATAGCCCCCTTTTTCCCAGGTTCTCCCGCTGTAAACGAACTGGAGTCCAGGGATTTGGATGAGTTCCTTGATGTCGTAGTAGCAGTGAAAGATAGGGTGGCTGATGTCGAGGTCAACCGGCTCGTATTCCGGGAAGACCTTCTTGATCTGTCGGTAAAAATTCTGCCATTCGTATTCCCCGTGAAAGTCATCCACCACCAGAAAGCCTCCTCGGAGCAAGTACTCCCTCAAATGGCTGGCCTCCTGGTCCGATAGATTCATGGTTCCCACTTCAACCGCATACAGAAAAGGGTAATTGAACACTTTAGGGTCGGAGATGAGAAGGGCCTGATGTTCGGTGTTCACAAACCCGAAATCGGTGAGTTTTCTCAGTCCATAGAGGAACTGCTGGTCGGCTTTGGGATAATCGATGGCCCAGGACGAACCTGCCCAGTCGTGTCCGGAATACACCAGCCGCAGGAAGGTGAATTCCGGAGTACCGGGTTTCTCTTGAGGGTCGGGAAAATCGTCAATTCGCGCGCTTGCAAATCCAACAAACAAAATCAGTAACAGAAACCTCGTATACATAGGACTCTACTATTATAACCTGGGTTTGATAGACTCTGGGTTGAGGAGCTAGACTGCGATGGTTGATCGATCCAGATCCTTTTTCCTGATACGACTCGCCGTTACTCTTTGCGCCCTCATCCTTTCATTGATCATCGGTCTGCCTCAACCTCCCCAAACGGAAGCGGAGGAGGTCCCCACTCTAGCCGATCGAGAGTTTGAGCGGCTGTCTCTGGAACTGAGCGAAGAACCGGGTTACTTCGACACCGATAACTTGATCTCCAACGAGAATTCCTATCAACAGGTTCTTCCAAAATTGCAGGAGATCACGAGAGCTGGACAGGCCTATTTGGGAGTCGGGCCCGATCAGAACTTCACCTACATCGTGCAGGTCAGACCTGCAACCGCCTTCATCATTGATCTTCGCCGCGACAATCTATTGCAACATCTGTACTTCAAGCAAGTCATCGAGGCTTCAAAGGACCGTTGGCAGTATCTCTCACTGTTGTTTGGCAAGAAATCTCCGCAAGACTTTCGACCCGATCCTTCAGCCGATGTGAACCGTTTGGTTCACCACTTTCGGAGTCTAAGGTCAGACCAGGATTTCTTTGAACAGAACTTTCTGGAAGTCTGGTCATCCATTCGAGAACGTTTTCCCCGACTGATCCGGGAGGAGGATCGTGACACCCTTTATGAAATCGCTGCTACCTTTTTCAAAGAAAATCTGGAGCTCAAATTCCGGAGCTATGGCCGTCGGCCTCGACCTCACTACCCTACCTATGAGCAACTGATGACGCAGACCGATAGCAGCGGTGAAATGGGAAATTATTTGAATTCCGAGAACGATTTTCAGTTCTTAAGAATGATGCAGCTGGAGAATCGGATTGTGCCGGTCATCGGGGACTTAGCAGGGCAAGAAGCCATGAGCAATGTAGGAGATCACCTGAGGAAACAAGGCGCTGTGGTTTCGGCCTTCTACGTGTCCAATGTGGAATTTTACTTGTTCGGTGATGGAAGGTTTCCCCTGTTTTTTGAGAACCTGAAAAAACTGCCCGTCGATGGAAACAGTGTTCTAATCCGGAGTGTTTTCAACCATTGGCAGAGGCATTCAGAAACTCTCCCCGGATATTACGTCACCACCTTGCTGCAGCGAATCGACGGTTTGCTGGGACTTTACCAGGAGAGACCCTATCGAGACTACTGGGATGTGGTCACCACGGACTACATTCCAACCCAAGTGAAGTGATACAGAATCCGGCAGCCCTACTGAATAGAGAGGCTCTTAGAACTGCTCCCGCTGGGGGTTATGGGTGTCTTCGAAGCCAGATTCTGGACAAGGAGATGATGGTGAGAGCGAAAAACCTCCGCCTGTCGAAGGGTCTTCTTTTCAGACTGCCTGTGGTCCAACTCTAAGGTCTCTCGGATAAAGGAAACCCCTCGGGCCAAATAGAGAGGTTTCAAGGCCTTGATCACTCTCAGCTCTCAGAAAGACATCCTTGGTTCCATCCTGCGAGGCATTGTCGGCGTTGATGATTGCAGTGTTGAGATGGGGGTAATACTTCTCCAGTCCCTTGGCGACTTGCTCGACCACGAAACGGATGTTGTCGGCCTCGTTGTAAGAAGGTATCCCGACCACTAGGTCCACAGGACGGCCATTGAGGTCATGGGTAGCCATCAAACGCTTTCCTCTCGTCATACACAACTGGCCTGCTCAACGATCTCCAGCAGCTCCACCAGAATTGGACCGGGCTTCCGTATACCAGAGGTCTCTGACTACCATTGTGTTAGATGCATTGACCCTCTAAAGGGTTCAGAAGCTTCTTCTTTCTTCAGTCTATAGCGTCACGGTTCTGGACAGGTAGCCGACGATGACTTTGTTTTCGGACTCTCTTTTTGCTTACAATAGATTCAATGGCTGAGAAAAGAGCGAATAACCCTTTCTATCATCTTCAGGTAGGCTCGCCCCTGGAACTCCAACAGTCTGGTGCGCACCGAGAGGGCTTGGTGACCCTGATTGCCCAGAATGACTTGTCTGTTCAGCTTGCCAAAGCGGAAGTGAACTCTCCCTTCGACCAAAAGCAACCCGTTCGGCTCAAGTATTGGGATAAACAAGGAATCTACTACTGTCAGGCCCAGATTGCCAGGGTGTCCGGACTTCTGAACCAAGAGATAGAACTCTCGATCATCAGCAGACCGGTGGCCATGCAGAGGAGACGATCCTTCAGGTTATCTCAGAAGATCGCTGTTTGGTTTGAAGTGGTTGATGCGATTCACGGTGGGCTCCCCCCGGTAAAGTATTTGAGTCGGAATCTCGAGATATCAGTGGGACTGGACTGAGCTTTGAAACCGACGCTCCTTTGCAGGTCATGGATGAGCTCAGGGTAAGTTTCCAGGTGTCCAATGGAAATAAATTGGACAGCTTTGCAACGGTGGTCACTTCCGAGAGAGTGGAAAAATATACGAACTTGGTTGGAGTTGAGTTCCACGGTCTGCTTCCGGAAGTTCAGAAGCAGCTGATGGAATTCCTGCACGAGATTAGCCCCAAAAAGACTCAAGAGAATTAATTCTTACTCAAACAATTTTCTCAACTTCAGCTTGTTGACTTTCCCCATGACATTGCGAGGCAATTCATCCAGGAGAAGAAGTTGAGCAGGCACTTTAGGTTTTGCCAACCGCTCCTTGGCCCAGTTGCGCAGACTTCCAAGTGACAGGGAATCATTGGGCCGGAGGATTACAGCAGCGCAGACCCGCTCTCCCCACTCTTGATCTTTGACCCCCACCACCGCACATTCCTGGATGGTCGGATGGTTCCTCAACACTTCTTCGATTTCGAGCGCAGAGACCTTGTCCCCTCCGGTTTTAATGATATCGACAGATCTTCTCCCCAGAATCCGATAGGACCCCTTGTCCACGACCGCCTCATCTCCGGTGCTAAACCAGTCCTTGCGAAATGCCCTCGCCGTGGCTTCCGGTTGTCCCATGTATTCCAGGAAAACATGGGGGCCTCTCACCTGTATTTCCCCGGCCTGTCCTTCGTCCTCTAGGGTACGAGCAGACTCATCAACCAGTCGCACTGCGACACCAGGTAAAGGCACACCCACAAAACCTGGTCTTCGTTCTCCGTGAAGAGGATTGGACAAGGCCATGCCGATCTCAGTCATTCCGTAGCGCTCCAGCAGAGTGTGTCCACTGATGGCCTTCCATCTCTCAAAAACGGCTGCCGGAAGGGCTGCCGACCCGGACACCATCAACCGCATCTTGGAGCAGGCGTTGGAAAGAACTTGTTGTTCCTCCCGTGTTGCTTTCTCCCAGGCAGCAATGAGTTTGATGTAGATGGTGGGGACCGCCATGAAGAGGGTTAGATCGCTGTGAACAAATCGACTCCACACGGCTTTGGCATCAAACTGGGGCAGCATCTCACAGGCTGCTCCCGCCCATAGCGCGCATAGAAGTACGTTCACAATCCCGTGGGTATGGTGGAGGGGCAGTACATGGAGGACATGATCGTCGGCTGTCCATTCCCAGGCCTCGATCAATGAAGCGATCTGGGCCAGGATATTGCGGTGGGTGGTGACGACGCCCTTGGGTTTGCTTGTTGTACCACTGGTGTAAAGGATCATGGCCCGTCGATCCAGGGTGATTTCAGGAACAGGACATTTCTTGGCCTTGCTCACCTCTGAGGTCAAGAGGAACCGGACCTTCAGGCCCCGGCTAAGCGAGCGCAATAGGGATGCGTAATCGGGATGGCTGACCACAACTTCTGCTTTTGTATCCCGAATAATGTGCTCGATTTCCGGCAGCGGATGAGAAGGACAGAGGGGAACTGCTACACCCCCTGCCTGCCAGATTCCCCACTGCACAGCAGCATACTCAAGGCTTGGGGGAACCATGAAGGCAACCCGAGCTTCTCCCAGATCGGGCTGGCTTTTGAGTAAGTACCCCGTGATCCGGTCGGCAGCAGTGAGTAAATCGGTGTAGCGGAATCGTCCCACCCCATCGATGATGGCCAGCCGGTCACCCTGCTTCAGGGCTCTTTGGATTAAAGGAAGACTGGATGCACTGGACATAGTCCGCTGGAGAATACTATCAACCGGCAGGTCGATTGTCACCGTTGGGAGAATTAACTGCAGTCGGTGGGTCTAGCCGGGTTTATGCATCATCCCGGTTAGGTTCCGATAGGCTGATAAACAGTGGGTTGACGGTGTTGTGACCCGGTGTTTTGAGTGGGTAGGCTGGTTGTTTCCTCACAGTATTGGGCTAAGAACTCCATCAACCGAATCTGATGCTCTTCGTTCAGCTGAAGGAACTTCAGCGCAACTGCACTGAGCACCTTATCTTTCTTGGGTACGGCTTCTGTTCGAACCACCCATCCAACCGCTTTCACGACTTGTGAGGCCGGCAAACGAAAGTTCATTTCCAGTTTGTCGCCTCCTTTCAGCCCCAGACTGGTTTCAAATCTCAACCCTGCCACACTGATGTTTTGGGTCTTGGCTGTCGAGGACTTTTCGCCAATCAGGTGAGCTTCGGAAGCATCAATAACGCTAAATGAGAAGGGTATGGCAGCATTCACCCGGTAGTACCGCCTTCGCTGAATGGTGATTCCCTGACCTCGCATCGCGATGGCCACATGCTGATGCCCGGCCCCGGCAATCTGGATAACGTCAGCATCCCAACAGTAGACGATCGATCCTTCATTCCAGTATTTGATCCGAACGCGCTCTCCCTTTTTGAAAGGAACCTCCAGGCAGGGTCTGGAAAGTCCTAGCCAGAGTTCACCGGAACAGCTTGTCGCAACAGAAGCTGCGAACTCTTCCTGTGAGCTTCCTTGAATGGATACGGCTAGTCCGACTTTCAGGCCTTGATCGAGCCCACCGGCGTTCTGGTTACTCATTGGCTCTGCCACCAACAAGGCGACGTCCAGTTCATTTCTTCGCTTTCTCCCTTGTGAATTTCCGCTAACAATTAGCCGAACGATTGAGGGGATCTGTCTTGTGATCATCCTACTGGAGAGTGAGGAAAGTCTGCAGTGATGACTGTCACCGAAGTCAAAAAAAACAGGCCGTGACTGGCTCCATCAAGAGGGTGACCTTGCTGAAGAGGTGCTGGGTTGACAGGTTGAGGAGGAAGGAGCGAATCAAGTAGAATGGTGGAAAAATGATGAGAAGCAAGTTACTTTTGTGGGCACTCTATGGTTACTGGTTGATCGCCGTCTTTGTCGGGTTTGCCGGGGCGGCTCCGCTGATCAATCAAGAGAGAAGCCGATCCCCACTGTTCATCCTGACCGATGGCTGGGGACCGTGTACGCCGGAGGACGAAATTAGAATCGCCGCTTATTTGAGGGAGGCAACACAAACCTATTTAAATTCGTTGGATGTACTCACTCCGGAGAGCTTCAATGATCGGGCCTATGTTGATGGAGAGACGGCTACTATCCTGCAGCTTACCGTATCGGACCTCAAGATCTCTCTCAAGGAAATGATTTCGACCCTGGCACTGATTGAGAGGCTTTTTCAACAACGTCCCGCCGATTATGTCCAAAGTGCACCTCTTCTATGGCTCACCGTGATCAAGGACATTTCACTTGAGAAAGGGAATGCAAGGAGTATCGAGCGACTAGGGCTGGTGAGATCCAATTGGCCCAGTATCGTGGATATTTCACTTCCCAGGCTGTTTTCGCGGATACTGGAACCCAAGTTGACCGAGTTCCTAAGAAGGGGAGGGAAGCAGTAAGTTCGCGACCGACTTCAATCCGTCTTGTCGTTCTTTCACAGACCACCGATCAAACCATTTAAGGAGCCCAACCTCATGAAGTATGTTCTTTTAATCGCTGCACCCCTACTTCTGGTCGCCCTTTTTGCTCAGAATCGGTCGACATCGGCTACC
>Ga0066376_10004519_pt1 | contig 12060 bp, 10 predicted proteins | sample Knorr_S15_td_Bot_FD_77009 | JGI IMG/M metagenome (GOLD analysis project Ga0066376, IMG submission 77009) | Marine microbial communities from Southern Atlantic Ocean transect - Knorr_S15_td_Bottom_ad_5009_LV_A | ecosystem: Environmental > Aquatic > Marine > Oceanic | place: Southern Atlantic... | reverse complement strand
TGATGGTGACCGGATCGTCGTCGATGTTGAGGGTGCAGGATTCTTCGCAAGGGGCCGGGCAGATGCGGCCGGTGAATTCGGGGAAATTATTGGTCGAGTGCAGCACGTCGAGCGCCGTCTCCCAATCGCCCTTGTAAACCAGGTCGTTCCAGTCCGGGATGATGTTGTTGACCGGGCAGCCCTGATGGCAGAACGGGATGCCGCAATCCATGCAGCGCGCGCCCTGCTGGGACACCTGGGCCCGGTCCATCGGAATGGCGAATTCGCGGAAATGCAGGATCCGGTCGCCGGCCGGCGCATTCTTGCGGTCCTGCGCGTCGATTTCAAGAAAGCCCGTGACCTTACCCATGGCTGGCGCCCTCTGCCGCGGATATTTGCCGGGGCGGCTGGCTAGGCTGCATCTCCAGCAAGGCGCGCCGGTATTCGACCGGCATCACTTTGACGAATTGCGGTTGGTAGAGGTCCCAATCGTCCAGTATCTGCTTGGCGCGGCCTGAATTGGTGTAGCGCGCATGGGCCTGGATCAGTTGCTGAAGGCGTTCGGCGTCGTGGCGGGTCATGTCGCGCATGACATCGACCTTGCCATGGGTTTCCAGATCGCCGCCCTGATGGGCAAGCTGTTCCAGCGTTTCGTCCTCGGCCGCGACCGGGGCCAACTCGACCATGGCCAGATTGCAGCGCTGTTCGAAATTGCCTTCTTCGTCCAGGACATAGGCGATGCCGCCGCTCATCCCGGCGGCGAAGTTCCGCCCGGTATGGCCCAGCACCACGACGATGCCGCCGGTCATGTATTCGCAGCCGTGATCGCCGACCCCCTCGACAACCGCGATGGCGCCCGAATTGCGCACCGCGAACCGTTCGCCGGCGACGCCGCGAAAATAGCATTCGCCTTCGGTGGCGCCGTACAGCACCGTGTTGCCGACGATGATGCTTTCATGCGGAACGATCTTGCTTTGCGGTGGCGGCATGATGACCAGCCGGCCGCCGCTCAACCCCTTGCCGACGTAATCGTTGGCGTCGCCGGTCAGCTCGATGGAGATGCCGCGCGCCAGGAACGCGCCGAAGCTCTGCCCCGCCGTGCCGGTCAATTTGATGTTGATGGTGTCGTCCGGCAATCCGGCCTGGCCGTAGCGTTTGGCGACCTCGCCCGACAGCATCGCGCCGATCGTGCGGTCGGTGTTGCGGATTTCATCCTGGATTTGCACGCGCCGGCCCTGATCCAGCGCCGGCAGCGATTGTTCGATCAACCAGCGGTCCTTGACGTTGTCGAGTTTGTGTTGCTGGCGTTCGCTATTGTAGATGGCGACGCCGTTCGCCGGTTCCGGCTTGTGCAGAAGCTTGCCAAGGTCCAGCCCCTTGGCCTTGTAATGGGTGATCAGCTTGCGTTGGTCCAGCCGGTCGGACTGGCCGATCATCTCTTCGAAACGGCGAAAACCGAGCAACGCCATCAGTTCGCGCACTTCCTCGGCGACAAAGAAGAAATAGTTGATGATGTGTTCCGGGGTGCCGGTGAAGCGTTTGCGCAATTCCGGGTCCTGGGTCGCGATGCCGACCGGGCAGGTGTTGAGATGGCATTTGCGCATCATGATGCAGCCCGCCGCGATCAGCGGCGCCGAAGCGAAGCCGAATTCGTCGGCCCCCAGCAATGCGCCGACGACCACGTCGCGGCCGGTCCGCAAGCCGCCATCGACCTGGACCGCGATCCGGCCGCGCAGCCGGTTGAGCACCAGCGTCTGGTGGGTTTCGGCCAGGCCGATTTCCCACGGCGAGCCGGCATGGGTGATCGAGGTGAGGGGGCTGGCGCCGGTGCCGCCCTCGAAGCCCGATATCGTGACATGGTCGGCCATTGCCTTGGACACCCCTGCGGCAACCGTGCCGACGCCGATTTCGGAGACCAGCTTGACGCTCACATCGCCTTGCGGATTGACGTTGCGCAGATCGAAGATCAGCTGCGCCAGGTCTTCGATGGAATAGATGTCGTGGTGGGGCGGCGGCGAAATCAGGCCGACGCCGGGGGTCGAATGGCGCACCTTGGCGATCACCGCATCGACTTTGTGGCCCGGCAACTGGCCGCCTTCGCCGGGTTTGGCGCCCTGCGCCATCTTGATCTGCATCATGTCCGAATTGACCAGATATTCGGTCGTCACCCCGAAACGTCCCGACGCGACCTGTTTGATGGCCGAACGCTTGGAATCGCCGTTCGGCATGACCGGGAAGCGGTCCGATTCCTCGCCGCCTTCGCCGGTGTTGGATTTGCCGCCGATCCGGTTCATCGCCACCGCCAGCGTCGTGTGCGCCTCGCGCGAGATCGAGCCGTACGACATCGCCCCGGTCGAAAACCGTTTGACGATCTCGCTGGCCGGCTCGATATCTTCAAGGGACAGCGCAGTTGCGCAGGGCGGTATGTCCAGCAGCCCGCGGATCGTCTTCAGGCGTTCGCTTTGATCGTTCACGGCAGTGGCGAATTGGCTGTATTTCTCGGCCGCGTTACCGCGCACGGCGTGCTGTAGATGGGCGATCGTATCGGGGGTCCAGAAATGGTCCTCGCCGCGGATCCGGAACGCGTATTCACCGCCGACATCGAGGAATTTCTGGTAGATCTGCGCCCCGCCGAAGGCCTGTTCGTGGCGCTGCACGGATTCGCGCGCGATCTGTTCCAGCGACACGCCTTCGATGGCGGTGTGGGTGCCGAAGAAATACTTGTCGACAAAGCTGCTCGACAGGCCGACGGCGTCGAAGATCTGCGCGCCGCAATAGGACTGGTAGGTCGAGATGCCCATCTTCGACATCACCTTGAGAATACCCTTGTCGATGGCCTTGATGTAGCGCTTCTTGAGTTCGGATTCGGGCAGTGCGCGGGGCAATTCCTGGTTGACGTCGCGCAGCGATTCGAAGGCGAGATAGGGGTTGATCGCTTCCGCGCCGTAGCCCGCGAGCAGGCAGAAATGATGCACTTCGCGCGCCTCGCCGGTCTCCACCACCAGGCCAAGCCCGGTGCGCAACCCGGCTCGGATCAGATGATGATGCACCGCCGCCGTGCCCAGCAGGGCTGGAATCGGGATCCGCGCGTCGCTCACCGCCCGGTCGCTGAGGATAATGATATTGTACCCCTCTTCGCAGGCGTCGACCGCCTGCGCGCAAAGGTCGTCCAACGCCGCCTGCATCCCCGGCGCTCCGGTCTCTACGCGATAGGTCAGGTCCAGGGTTACGGTGCGAAAGGCGTTGTCGGCGATGTCGCCAATCGAACGGATTTTTTCCAGATCCTCGTTGGTGAGGATCGGCTGGCGCACTTCGAGCCGCCGGTGGGCGACGGTCTCGTCCAGCCCGAACAGATTGGGGCGCGGTCCGATCAAGGACAGCAGCGACATCACCAGTTCCTCGCGGATCGGGTCGATCGGCGGATTGGTGACCTGGGCGAAAAGCTGCTTGAAATAGGCGTACAGCAGTTTCGGGCGGTCGGAAAGCGCCGCCAGCGGCGTGTCCGCGCCCATCGAGCCGATCGCTTCCTGGCCGGTTGCCGCCATCGGCGCCATCAGCAGCTTGATATCTTCCTGGGTGTAGCCGAAGGCCTGCTGCCGGTCGAGCAGGCTGGGCGTATTGGCCGCCGGCGCCGCCTGGCCGGATTCGGGCAGATCTTCGAGGACGATCTGGGTGCGGTCGAGCCGTTCCTGATAGGGCCGCTGGCTGGAAAGGTCGGCTTTTATCTCGGCGTCGTCGATGATGCGGCCCTGTTCCAGGTCGATCAGCAGCATCCGGCCCGGTTGAAGCCGCCATTTCTTGACGATCTTTTCTTCCGGCACCGGCAGGACGCCCATTTCCGACGCCATCAGAAGCATGCCATCGTCGGTCACCAGATAGCGCGCCGGGCGCAGCCCGTTGCGGTCCAAAGTCGCGCCGATCTGGCGGCCATCGGTAAAGGCGACCGCGGCCGGGCCGTCCCAGGGTTCCATCAAGGCGGCGTGGTATTCGTAGAAGGCGCGCCGTTTGGGGTCCATCAGCGGATTGTTGTCCCAGGCTTCGGGGATCAGCATCATCATGGCATGGGCCAGCGAATAGCCGCCGCGCACCAGCAGTTCCAAAGCATTGTCGAAACTGGCGGAATCCGACTGGCCTTCGGGGATCAGGGGCCAGACCTTGTCGAGGTCTTCGCCGAACAGCTTCGATTTCATCGAAAAACGCCGCGCGTTCATCCAGTTAAGATTGCCGCGCAGGGTGTTGATTTCGCCGTTATGGCAGATCATCCGGAACGGATGGGTCAGCCGCCATGCCGGAAATGTGTTGGTGGAGAAACGCTGATGCACCAGGGCCAGCGCCGATTCCAGCCGCGCGTCGCCAAGATCGAGAAAATACGGCGCGACCTGCTTGGCCAGCACCATGCCCTTGTACACCACGGTCCGCGCCGACATCGACGCGATGTAGAATTCACTCAGGCTGTCGCCAAGACTGTCGCTGGCCCGCGCGGCCTGTTTGCGGATGACCATGAGCTTGCGCTCGAAGGCGTCGGTGTCGGCGCAGTTGTCGCCGCGGCCGATGAAGATTTGCCGGATACAGGGTTCGGTTTCCAGGACCGATTCGCCAAGGTCGCTATTGTCGACCGGAACGTCGCGCCAACCCAGCACGCGCTGTCCCTCATCGGCAATGATCCGGGTCAGTTCGTCTTCGCATTTGCCGCGCGGCGCCGCCGTTTGCGGCAAAAACAGCATGCCGACGCCATAGTCGCCAGGAGCCGGCAACTCAAAGCCCGCCGCCGAACATTCGGCGCGGTACAGCGTGTCGGGAATTTGAATCAGGATGCCGGCGCCGTCGCCCGCCTTGGGATCGGCGCCGACCGCGCCGCGATGGGTGAGGTTGACCAGAACCTCAAGCCCCTGCTGGACGATGGCATGGCTTTTGACGCCCTTGATGTTGGCGACGAATCCGATGCCGCAGCCATCATGTTCGTGGCCGCCGTCATAGAGCCCCTGGGGCTTGGGCAAACCCGGCGCCAGCGGGGCCCGGTATTTGTCTTCGTGCATATTATTCCCTTCCCATCCGGACGCCGAAAAATGTTCGGCACCATGACGATCCGGCCCCGGACCAGCGTCACGAAATTTATCGGGTTTTTCGCCTGCCGGAGTTTGGCCGTATGGGCCCAACTATTCGGTGCAAACAACGCGCTTTTTATCAAGCGTGGTCTTTGCGGCCTAACATTGAAAAGACCTGATAAACTTCATTGGGCGCTGGTAAAAGCCGAATTTACAAAGCCGCAATTTTAGCCGCCCACGAAACTAACCTATCCAATACCACATTCGATGCCAGGGAGTCGATGCCGAGATGGATTTGCGCCTTGATTGGCTATGGTTCGATGCGCTCTTTTGCCCTCTCAACCGGATCGGCCAACCTGTCGCGGCGCGGCACAACCGCAACGTCCAGCACCTTCAGGCTTTATTGGCGTCTGGAACCAGCGTACCGATCAATGCAAGCAGCTTTGAGGCGGAAAGGCTGGCTTTTTTGCGCGATGAAAAATCCGCTAGCAAGGCGCTCGCGATGCACGCAAATGTCGAAAATCCGGTCATTTTCATTGTCGGCTCCCCACTGATTAGCGGACGGCCCAAGCGACAAGACGCCCTTCAATCGCGGTCGCTCTTGTTCGATGGGCTCTTGTCCAGATAAAGTCGGGTTTTGCTCTATTTCGGCAGGGTCCTTCCATCGCTGCGAAAACTGAATCAATCGACGATATGTTCGCGCGTTACGGCGAATCCTACCGGATTTTCGTGATGGTCGCGGGCATGGCGGCGTCGTTCACGATGGTTGTCTCGGGCACCATCGTCAACGTCGCCGTGCCCGATGTCATGGGGACGTTCGGGGTTGGCCTTGACCGGGCGCAATTGATGACTTCGGCGTTCAATATAGCGATGGTGACCAGTCAGCTTCTGAGCGCCTGGCTGGTCGCCGCGTTCGGGCAACGGGGCGGGTTCTTGCTGATGTCGCTGGTGTTCGTCATCGGCAGCGTGATCGGCGGGCTCAGTCAGGATTTCAACATGATCGTCGTCGGCCGCATCCTGCAGGGCGTGGCGGCGGGCGTCATTCAGCCGCTGGTGATGGTGGTCGCGTTCCAGGTTTTCCCGGCCGAGCGGCGCGGTTATGCGATGGCGATCTATTCCATGGGTGTTTTCATGGCGGTCGCGATCGGCCCCATCGTCGGCGGGATCGCCATCGAACTGTTCCATTGGCGGTATATTTTCTGGGCGCCCTTGCCGGTTATCGGGGCCGCGGCGCTGATGGGGATGGTGTTCATGCCGTCGGTTCGAAGCAAGGACCGGGGCGCGTTCGACTGGACCGGCTATCTTCTGTTGCTGGTCTGCGTCTACTGCCTGATCACCGGATTGACCGAAGGCAATCGCGAAGGCTGGACGTCGGGCTATATTCTGGTACTTTTCGGTGCCGGGATCGGGTCGGGAATTGTCCTGATCCTGACGCAATTGCGCGACCGCCCGACGCTCATCGACCTTTCTTTGTTCGAGCATAAACAATTCGCCATGACGGCGCTGATCGCGTTCGTCTTTGGGGTCGGCAATTTCGGCACCGGATACGGCGTGCCGGTGTTCGGGCAACTGGTCCAGGGCATGACGCCGCTTGACGCGGCGCTGGTCATGCTGCCGTCGGCCTTGCTGGTCGTGATAGCCTTGCCATTGACCGGCCGGCTCGCGGATACCATTCCGCCGCATATCGGCATCATGATCGGCCTGATGCTGTTCGCCGTCGGGACCGCCCCGATGAGCGGCGCGGACGTCAATACGCCCTTCGTGCTGATCATGGCCTATTTCATCGTCAGCCGGCTCGGCATGAGCTTTACCAACCCGTTCATCATGAACACAGCACTTCAGACCTTGCCGCTGGACAAGCTGAGTGCCGGTGGCGGCACGATCAATTTTTGCCGCCAGTTCGGCGGGTCGCTGGGTCTGACGGCCTGGGTGGCGTTCGTGCAGAACAGGACGCAGATGCACAGCGAAGCATTGACCGCGACCCAAAGCTCGGCGAATTCGACGACCCAGGAATTGCTGAAGGGGATCGGGCGGATATTTAGCCAAGCCGGCCTGCCCAAGGATTTACATACGCCCAGCGCGTTGCATTATCTGGGCGAGGTAATCCAGGCCCAGGCCAGTACGCGCGGATTTCAGGACGGTTTCCTGTTTTTGGTGTTTTTCTTCCTGTGCGCCATGATCCCGGCCTATCTGCTGGGCCGGCTCCGCAAGTAGCGCCAGCCGGCGGCGCTGCGATTTATACAGTTTCGTAAGCAGGGCGCGGAACGTCGGGTATAAATTAGGTCCCTTGCGTATTGTCAGCGTAATCGCTGCAACGCCCGCCTCCGGCGGTCCATTAACAGGGAAAAATCCATGAAAATCGTTCTTATATCGGCCGCATTGGTCGTGGCCATGACGACGCCGGCTTTTGCCAAACACTGTCCCAAGGATGTCGCGATCAAAACCTTGCACGAGGCGAAAAGCATACTCGGCCTTAAGCCATTCAAGGCCATGTCTTTTGCCGGTTGCCCACCGATAGAGTTTCAATCCATCCCGGGAGTTGCATCGCCGCCGGCCGCCGCGTAACGTCGCGCAGGCGCAGCTTCCATCAATGGCGAAAAGGGGTGGCGAAATGGCGATTGTCGAAAATGCAGTGAAAAAGCGGCTCCAGCAGGGAAAAATCGCCGCCAGCTTCAATGTCAGTCGGCTGCGCACGGTGGAAATTCCCCAGATCGCCAAGGCGACCGGGTTTCACTGGATCTTCATCGATCTGGAACATTCAACGATGGACGTGGATATGGCCGGGCAGGTCTCGGCGGCGGCGCTGCCGACCGGGGTGACACCCATCGTGCGGGTGCCCGAAGGCGATGTGAACCGGGCGACCCGCGTACTCGACGCCGGGGCGCAGGGCATCGTCTTTCCCCATGTCGATACGGTCGAAGAGGCCGAAACCTTCGTCCATGCCTGCCGCTATCCGCCGGTCGGCCACCGTTCGCTGGCCTATGGCGGGCCGCAATTCGAATATGCCACATTGCCGCCAGACGAAGCGATGGCCGGCATCAACGATCAGACCTTGCTTGTCATGATGATCGAAACCCCGCGCGCGGTCGAAAACGCCGCCGCCATCGCCGCCGTGGACGGCGTCGACATTCTGCTGGTCGGCGGGTCGGATCTGTCGGCGACGATGGGTATTCCAGGCCAGATGACCCATCCGGACTTCGTCGACGCCATCGGCAAGGTCGTCGACGGCGCCACTGCGGCCGGCAAATGGGCCGGGCTTGGCGGCGTCTATGACGAAGCGATTTTGCCGGGCTTCATCGAAAGGGGTATGCGCTTTATCCTGGGCGGGTCGGACCTTTCGTTCATTCTGGCCGGGGCCAAGGCGCGCGGCGACTTCTTCGCCAAGCTGCAACCTTAGATAAAAATCAGCAAATCCCGAGCGAACCGGTTTGGTTCGCGACGACGTATTTTGCGCAATCGAGGACTCACCATGACGACCATCGAATTTTTCTACGACGTGTCCAGCCCCTGGACCTATTACGCCTATGCGCGGATCGAGGATTTTTGCGCCAAGAACAAGGCGGAACTGATCTGGAAACCGTTTCTGGTCGGCGCCGTCTTCAACAAGGTCAATCCCAGCGTCTATCAGCGCCGCGAATCGCCGATCGAAGCCAAGGACGCCTATTACCGCAAGGATATGGCCGACTGGGCGCGCTATCAGGGATTGGCGATGGTCCGCCCCAGCGTGTTTCCGGTCAACAGCGTCAAGGCGCTGCGCGGCGCCTTCCTGGCCATCGACAAGGGCGTGGTGTCGCCCTATTCGCGGGCCTGTTTCGAAGCCTATTGGCGCGACGACCGGGATATCTCGCAAGAAGACGTGTTGCGCGAAATCGCCGGTTCGGCCGGCATGGACCCGGACTGGTTTTTCGAGCAGATTGCCACCGACCCGGTCAAGCGGCGGCTGTTTGAGACCACCGACGACCTGATCGGGCGCGGCGGGTTCGGTTCGCCGACTTTCTTCCTTAACGGCGGCGATATGTATTTCGGCAATGACCGGCTCGAACTCATGCAGGCGGCAATCGACCGCGCGGACGGCTGATCGCGGGTGAATTTCACGTTCGATGAGGCGCTGCGGGCGAAAATTCATGCCCGCCTCAGCGCATTCGACGACCGCCGGGTAGCACCCGGCAGCCTGACCCATGCCGCCGTGGCGCTGACTTTGATCGGTACCCGCAAGGGGGCCTGTTTTTTGCTGACCCGGCGGACGTCCAGCTTGCGCGCCCATGCGGGTCAATTCGCGTTGCCCGGCGGCCGGGTCGATCTGGGCGAGAGCGCCATCGAGGCGGCGTTGCGTGAACTGGACGAGGAAATGGGCGTGACATTGGGGCCGGCAAACGTGCTCGGTCTGCTCGACGATTATCCGACCCGTTCGGGATACCGCATCACCCCGGTCGTGCTGTGGGCCGGCGGTCAGGTCGCGGTCAGGGCCGAACCGGGCGAAGTCGCAAAGGTGCATTACGTCACGCTGGAACGGCTGGCGCGCGACGATACGCCGGAATTTTCCTCGATCCCGCAAAGCGACCGGCCGCTGATCCGGCTGAAAATCGCCGGCGCCAAGGTGCATGCCCCGACCGCCGCGATGATCTATCAGTTCCGCGAGGTCGCCATTTTCGGCCGCGATACGCGGGTCGATCACCTGGAACAGCCGGTATTCGCCTGGAAATGATCTGAACCGGCCTATTTGAAGGCCGGCATGACCTCATGGGTGATGATGCGCAGGCTGTTGAGTTCGCGTTCCTCGCTCAGCATATTGCCGGCATTGGTTTCGATGATGATGCCGTCGATCCCCAGCACCTCCTGCCATTCGCGCAACCGGTCGATGATGCGCGCCGCGGTGCCAAAACAGACCCGGCTTTCCAGGATATCGGCATAGCTCAGCGCCGCCAGACTGGCCGCCGTCCGTTTGCCGGCGGCACCCTTGGCGTGCAGCTTGGCGGCCTGGGCGACCATCCGGGCCTGGCGTTCGAAATAATATTCGATGTTGGCGCGGGGTTCCTCGCGCGCCGCTCTCTCGCTCGCCGCGGCATAGACGGGAACCCGCAAATAGACGCTGCCATTGCCGTCATGGCCGGCCTTGCGCCAGGTGTCGCGGTAGGTCGCGATGTTGTGTTTGAGGCTTTCCAGCCCGTCGCCGCGCAGCCCGACGAACAGCGGAACACCTTGTTCGGCCGCGCTGATATAGGTGCCGGGCGATGCCGCCGCGATGCGCATCGGCGGGTGCGGTTTCTGGACCGGTTCGGGCACCACGAGGGCGTCGCGGACCTGAAAATACACGCCGTCATAGGAAAACCGCTCACCCTTCCAGGCAAGGCGCAGCACAGCTACGGCTTCTGCGAACCGCGCCTGACTTTCGCCATAGTCGATATCGTAGATCTTGTATTGGCGGGCGAAACCGCTGCGGCCGATGCCGAAATCGAGCCGTCCGCCGCTGATCTGGTCCAGGGTCGCGACTTCCTCGGCGACGCGAAGCGGGTTGGTGAGCGGCAGCACATAGACCGCCGTGCCGATCCGCATCCGCTTGGTCCGCGCCGCAATCGCGCCGGCCAGGACGATCGGCGAGGACAGCACCGAGCGGTCCGGCATGAAGTGGAATTCCGCCAGCCAGGCGCTGTCGAGGCCCCAGGATTCGCCCGCATCGACCAGCTTGAAGCCGTCGCGAAACGCATCGCGCGCCGAACCGCCATTGCGGAAACCGAATTCCATGAACATGCCAATATGCATGACCGTGACGCTAGCACCGACAAACCCGGCAGACAAATCGCGACACCCGGCATAGAGTCGCCAAGAGGATTGCAACCAAACGCAAAGGAACAAGCCATGGCGGACAAGAAAAAGACGGTCTACGAGCTGGTGCCGCAACTGGGCAAGCTGCGCGACGACGTGCTGTTCGGCGATGTCTGGGAACAGGCCGAGTTATCCAAACGCGACCGCAGCCTGGTCACGGTCGCCGTTCTGACCGCGCTGTACCGCACCGAGGAGTTGCGCGGACACATGAAGCGGGCGCTGGATAATGGCGTGACCCAGGATGAAATTCGCGGCCTGATCGTCCATCTGGCGTTCTATGCCGGCTGGCCGACGGCGGTGAATGCCGGGCGCATCGCCCTGGAGGTGTTCGAGGACGATCAGTAGGGACTGCCGTTAGCTGCTGTCTTGGGCGGCCGCGGTCAGCCGCCGCCGTCAATCAGCACGAACATGATCCGGCACGGCTCGGCGCCGCGGTTCGACCAGTCGTGATTGGTGCCGCGCTGGATGAGGACATCGCCGGCGTTGAATTCGACGTCGTCGGCTTCATCATCCATCAGCATGGTGATCGATCCCGACAGGATGACCGCGTAATCGACCGTATCGGTGCGGTGCATGAAGGGATGGCGGGCGTTCTCGACGATGTTGTGGCTGGCGCCCATATCGGCGAACGCGGCCTTGCCGTCGAGGGTCCGGGTTTCATCCGGGTCTTCGGGCAAAAATTCGATGATCCGGAACACGGTGCCGCGCGGTGGCGGCGCCAGCACGAAGGCCCGTCCACGGTCTCAAGCGGCCCGTTGAAATCGGCCGGCGTCCGGTCGGTTTGCCACAGATTGGTCATGGTGACGCCGGGCCGGCTGGGCCGCTTTAGAATATTCGACGCCGGGCCGTCGCTGATTACCACCGCCTTGCCGTTCCGGTCATGGCCGGTCACGACCCGCCTTATACCATCGGCCATCGAATTTTTCTCCCTGGGTTCATCTCAGAGCAGGCCGAGCGCCTTGAAACTGACATGGCTGCTGCTAGAGCATCCTGTAAATAGACTGAATCGATAAAGGGGATTCCCAAGGCTCAGGAATTGTGATTCAAGATAAAGGCTGGACAAGGAGGCCAGCCTTTATGGCAAGAGCATGTTCACAGGATTTACGCGACCGTGTGATTGATGCGGTCGTTATTGACGGGATGTCACGGAACGGCGCGGCGGCGCGTTTTGGGGTGAGTGTTGCCTCAGCGGTGCGTTGGGTTCAGGGAGTGG
>Ga0066376_10004518_pt1 | contig 12060 bp, 11 predicted proteins | sample Knorr_S15_td_Bot_FD_77009 | JGI IMG/M metagenome (GOLD analysis project Ga0066376, IMG submission 77009) | Marine microbial communities from Southern Atlantic Ocean transect - Knorr_S15_td_Bottom_ad_5009_LV_A | ecosystem: Environmental > Aquatic > Marine > Oceanic | place: Southern Atlantic... | reverse complement strand
GGCCCACGCCTACGAACAAGCAACCAACTGGAACACCCGCCGCCCGCCGGTGTCATAAGGAGCAGCAATGCCACCCGAACTGTCATTCCGAGGAGTGAAACGACGAGGAATCTCGTTGCTTAGGAAAACCATTCGAGGGTTCGCATGAGATGTCTTCAGCGAGCCAACCCTGAACAAAGAGATGCCTCGTTTCTCTCAGGATGACAAGCTAAAAGGAGCAGCCATGCCACAGACCCATGAGCTATCGGCGGCGGAACTAGCCCGCCAGATCCGCGAGAAGAAGATCACTCCGGTAGAGGTAGCCCAGTCGCTTCTGGAGCGGATGGACGCCCTGGAGCCCCAGTTAGACGCCTGGGTCCGGGTCGACCGCGAGACAGTCCTGGCCGACGCCAAACAACGTCAGGCTGAACTGGAAAGCGGCGCGGCCATCGGCCCACTGCACGGCGTGCCCATCGGCATCAAGGACATCTACCACATCGCGGGCATCCCCACCACCGCCGGCTCCAAGGTCTACGCGGACTACGTGCCCGACGAGACCGCCGTGACCATCGACCTGCTCCAAAAGGCCGGGGCCATCATGCTGGGCAAGACGGTCACCACCGAGTTTGCCTGCCTCGACCCGTCGAACGCCAAGAACCCCTGGAACCCAGCCCACACGCCAGGCGGGTCCAGCAGCGGCTCGGCGGTGTCGGTCGCCGCCCGGATGTGCCCCATCGCCATGGGCTCGCAGACTGTGGGCTCGGTGCTACGTCCCGCGTCATATAACGGCATCACCGGACTCAAGCCGACCTACGGACGGGTCAGCCGCCGGGGAGTCGTGCCGGTGAGTTGGTCTCTGGACACCGTGGGCTGGATGGGCCGCACCGTGGAAGACATGGCCCTGCTGCTCCAGGTGATGGCCGGACCCGACGAACTAGACCCAGTGGCTTCACGCCTGCCTGCCGGCGACTACCTGTCGGGGCTGGAATCGGCTCAGCCGCCAAAGATCGGGCTCATCACATCGTTCTTCATGGAGGAGTCCGACGCGGAAACACAGAAGCTGACTAGGGCCGTCTTAGAGCAGTTTAAGTCGGCCGGCGCTTCCGTGGTGGAAGTGACGCTGCCGGAGAGTTTCAACACCGCTTTCCAAGACCAGTTGCTGATCATGGGCGTCGAGGCCGCCGCCTTCCATAAGCCGATGTACGAGAAACAGGCGCAGGACTACCGGCCCAAGTTGCGGGAGATGCTTCGCCAGGGGCTTGAGACCGACGCTGTGACTTACACCAGGGCCCTGGAGAGACGGCTCCGGTTCACCGCGGACATGAAATTGCTGGCTGAGCAGGCGGACGTTCTGCTCACGCCTTCAACCCCGACCGCGCCTCTGGCCGATCTGACTAATACCGGCGACACCCGGTTCCAGGGTCCTTGGACTTCGTGCGGCCTGCCGACCATAACCCTGCCCGCCGGCCTGGCGGAATCAGGTCTGCCCTTGGGTATCCAGCTCATCGCATCTCCCTTCGAGGAAGCCCGGCTATTGGCCGCAGCACGGTGGTGCGAGAAGATAATCGACGTTCATTTGGTTCCGCCGGTTGCCAGGTAATAGCGGTCAGACATCAGCGATCAGCAATCAGTTTTTAGGAGAAGAGACATGCCGCAGGCGAATATTCCCAGCGAAGAAGAGGTCCTGACTTATTTCGACAAGTTCTCCAATTGGGGGAAGTGGGGCGACGACGACGAATTGGGCGCCCCCAATTACATCACCCCGGCCAAGGTGAAACAGGCCATCGCCACCGTGCAAGAGGGCGTCCGCATCTCGATGTCCCGCACGGTTAGCTTCGAGCCAAGCCTCGATGCTCCTGCCCCGCCTGTGCATTTCATGGTGGAGAGTGGCGAGGGCTGGGCCAGCGGCGACAAGGTCAGCTCCCGCGCCTTCCCAGCCGCCACCGACTACTTCGGCATGATCTTCCACGGCTATACCGTCACCCACGTCGATGCGCTGTCCCATTTCTTCTGGAACGGCAAGACCTACAACGGAAAACCGGCCCACCTGGTGTCCACCAGCCTGGGCGCGACCTTCGGCTCGGTGGAAGAAGCCAAAGAGGGCATCATCACCCGGGCGGTGCTGGTCGACGTGCCCATGATCCGGGGCATCGAATGGGTGGAGCGCGGCGAGGGCGTCATGATCGACGATATCCTGGCCGCTGAGGAGCGCTGCGGATTCAAGGTCGAGGAAGGCGATGTGCTGCTCATTCGGACCGGCCAGCTGCACCGCCGCAACTTGGAGGGTCCGGTTGACCGGTCGGCGGGTTCTACTGCCTGCCAGGCCTCGGTGTTGCCTCTGTTCTACGAGCGGGGCATCGCCATGATGGGCTCGGACACGGGCAATGACGTGAGCCCGCCCCAGTATGAGAAGGTGCCCAGTCCTATCCACCAGGTGAGTATCACAGCCATGGGCATCTGGATCTTGGACAACGCCGACCTGGAAGGAGTAGCGGCGGCCTGCAAGGAACGCAACCGCTGGGAATTCATGATCTCCATCGGCCCCCTGCGCCTCCACAACACAACCGGCTCCCCAGTTAACCCCATAGCCATCTTCTGACCGCCGGTACAACCGGGGTTATTACCTGCCGGGTGCTGGGGTAGCGGTGCAACCGCGGCTAGTACCTGCCGGGGCAATGGGGTAACTGATCTTTATGAGATTTTTGGCGGCATGTTCTTGTGATGTGCCGCCATTTGGTTGTGCGGGAATCAGGTGACTGTCTCACACACTGTCATTCCGAGAAGCGAAGTGCCGAGGAATCTCTTTGCCGATGGGAAGCGTGGAACTGCCCTAGACCGGGAGTTATGCGCCAGCCACACACCGTTGCACAGAAAAAAGAGACCCCTCGCTCCTCTCGGGGTAACAATAGGCGCAGATATTCTGCCAAAGCCCCCAAATACTCGTCGAAAACAGCACACCCGGCGTGCCGGAGGTAATAACCCCGGCAGCGCCGGTACTGGCTAGCCGACCATGCGTGCGTACTTGCGTATTATCTTGCCCATGGCGCCGCTTAGCAGTTGCTCCACTCTTAGTTTGGATGCCAGTTGCTGGGAGGCCAGGGAGTAGGTGGGGTAGATGTGGATGACTCGGCCATGTGGGCCAGCTTCAGGCCTTGGTCCAGCGCCTGGACCCATTCTTGAATCATCTCCCCGGCTCGCGGGGCCACGATGGTCGCGCCTAGCAGTTTGCCGTTGGGCAGGTGCACCACCTTCAAGAAACCCGGAGAGTCTCCCTCGGTGATCCAGCGGTCGGTCTGGTCCATGGGCCAATTGGCGGCCCGAACATTGTCTCCGTGGCGCTCTTTGGCCTGTTCTTCGGTCAGGCCGACGTGGGCCACTTCTGGGTCGGTGAAAGTGGCCCAGGGCACCCGTTCCAGCACCGACTTCTTGTTGAACGGCAAGAAGGCGTTACGCACGGCCATGAACCCCTGATAACCGGCGTAATGGGTAAACTGGTATCCGCCGGTGCAGTCCCCCGCGGCGTAGATGTTCGCCTGCGTGGTGCGCAGATGCTTGTTGACCTGGATTCCCCCACGGCCATGGTTGATGTTGGCGGCATCGAGGCCCAAATCTTCCACCACGGGCCGCCGCCCGACGGACACAAGTATCCGGTCGACTTCCACTTGAACGTCGTCGGCTAGGAACAATCTGAGTCCGTTGGGAGTCTTTTCGACCCGTTGCAGTGGCGCGTTGGTCCTTAGGTCGACACCGTCCTGCACCAGCCGTTGGGCTACCACTTCCGCGGCTTCTAGCTCGTCCTGCAGCATGATGCGGTCCGCGCCTTCCACCAGAGTCACTGACGAACCCAACCGGCAAAAGGCCTGGGCCATCTCGCAGCCGATGGGCCCGCCGCCGACCACGGCCAGCCGGAGCGGCAGCTCTTCCAAGCCCCAGATAGTCTCGCAGGTCAGGTAATCAACGTCCGCCAGGCCGTCTATAGGCGGTATCGAGGGACGGGCTCCTGTGCATAGCAATAGCGCCGGGCATTGATCTCCCTGCCGTCCACCGACACCGTCTTCGAGTTGATGAAACGGGCCTCGCCTTGGATGACATCAATGCCCTCAGCCTGCAGAGTCTCGGGCGATTCGCTGGTGAATATCTCCTGTACCACCGAGTCGACGCGGCCCATCACTGTCTTAAAGTCGATGACCGGCTCAGATGAGTTTATCCCGAAGCGAGCGCCGTCCTTGACGGTCTGCGCGGACTTGGCGGCCTTCAACAGAGTCTTGCTTGGCACACACCCGGTCCAGGTGCAATCGCCCCCCAAGCGCTCTTTCTCCACTATCGCCACACTCAGGTCTATCTGGCGGGCGAACCGGGCGGCGGTCAGCCCCGCGGAACCCCCGCCAATGATCAGCAAATCGTAGTCTTTCTTCAACTAATCTCCCAATTATTACTTTGTCACCCTGAGTGAAGCGAAGGGTCTCGTTGCTCTCAACTGTGCCGTTCCATTGGCAACAAGATTCCTCGGCTGACGCCTCGGAATGACAGAGGGAGACCTCAGCTCATCAACCGACAGCCCCTTCACTTGATTAAATGACGTCACGTGATTTGATGCAGATGGGCGCCTAATGGTTTATTGATTGGGCTGCTTTGGCACCGTTTCTAGCTGTAATTGGGCGGGGAGAGTTGCAGTCCGAGGGCCGTTTCGCACCACTTGGCGACGCCCAAAAGTTTGCCTTCCTCAAATGGCAGAGCGCCCAACTGGATTGCCAAAGGCATTCCGCCCTCGCTGAGGCCCGAGGGCAGGGTGACCGTGGGCAGGCCGCTGGTGGTCCAAGGCACCTGGAACGAGGCGTCTCCGGTGGTGTTCCGGTCTTTGGGCGCGGGAGCGGGCGTCGCCGGAGTCAAGACCACGTCCACCTGACCCACCATCTGGACCATGTCTTGGCGGAACTGCCGGCGCAACCGCTGGGCTTGCAGGTACTTGGTGGCCGGGACCAACATGCCCATCTCCATGCCGGACCGGACTCTGGGGCCGTAGTCTTCGGCCTGGGTGGCGTGGAACTGCTCGTGAAAGGCTGCGCACTCTACGTTCATCACTATCCGCTGCGCGCTGTGGGTCGACCTAAAGCTATTCGGTAGACTCAATTCCACAACTTCGGTCCCGGTGTCGGTCAACTGTTTGATTGCTGCTTGGGTATTGGCCCAGACCTCGGGAGTGGATTTCTCCTGGTAGTACTGGCTGACGATGCCGATGCGGGGCGGCTTGTTAAATTCGGCCATCTGTTTCAAGAAATCGGGCACCGGCTCACTGGCGGAACCGGGGTCATTGGCGTCCTCACCCGACATAACCTGTAGCATCAGGGCGGCGTCCTCGACGGTGCGCACCAAGATGCCCACGTGGTCCAGCGACCAGCTCACGGGCACCACCCCGTAGCGGCTGATGCGGCCGTAGGTGGCCTTCAAGCCAACGATGCCGTTGTAGGCGGCGGGACGGCAGGTGGAGCCACCGGTCTGGGAGCCCAGTGCAGCCCCCACGGTCTTGGTGGCCACAGCTACCGAAGACCCACTGCTGGAGCCGCCTGGTGTGTGCTCAAAGTTCCAAGGATTGAAGGTCGGCGAGGGGTCCGACGTGGCGAATTCAGTGGTCACCGCTTTGCCCAGAATGATGCCGCCGGCCTCTTTGATCTTAGCCACCGAGGTTGCATCGAAGTCGGGCACGAAATCGGCGTAGACCTTGGAGCCCGCGGCGGTCTTCATTCCCGCGGTGTAGAAGATGTCTTTCAGTCCCACCGGCACGCCGTGTAGCAACCCCCGGGTCTTGCCCTGCTGGGCCTCTTCTTCGCGCTGCTTGGCGGTGGTCAAGACCTCTTCCCGGTCGATGGTCACCCAGGCTTTGAGGTCTTTGTCGGTGGCGTCGATGCGCTCCAGAAGCGACTGGGCCAGGTCCACCGGCGACAGCTTCTTGTCTTTGATCTGCTGGGCTGCCTGGGACACGGTTAGCTCATAGGGCTGGGGCATGGTCGGACCTCACGAAAGATTTTTAAGTTCTAGTCGGTCTACTGATAAAAGCCGGGTTCCAAGTCGCGGTGTGGCGTCTCTTGGCCCAGGTCCCATAATTGCTGGGCGGTCTGCTGGATGGACGTATCCAACTCGCTGGCCCGGTGCTCTCCCCATAGCCGCACCGCCTGAGCGCGAAGCTCCACGGCGATTGCTTCCACCGAATCGTCGGGTTTCATGTTGACCATGTTGTACTCCAGTAGCCCCGGTTTGATGCTAGGTGACTGGCATTCTAATCAAGCCGATTGGAACGGTCAACCGATGCCCGGACGTGAGTGCGCCACGCTCAACATGCTGTTATAATCCCGCCTGTTGAACTCGACCTCCTTTTATACTCCGGGGAGACCACCATGCCAGACAACCTCGGCGACATCCTCGAATCACCCGAACACACCCTCTTAGCCACCGGCCTGGGCAATACCGAGGGCCCGCTCTGGCATCCCGAGGGTTACCTGACATTTGTCGATCTGGTGGGAAACCGGCTGCAGCGCTGGGACCAGACCTCGGGGGTGAGCGTCGTCCGCGAGGGCACCGGCGAAGGCAACGGCTGCACCTTCGACCGTCAGGGACGCCTCCTGATGTGCGAGGGCGCCGACCACCGCCGGGTTACCCGCATGGAGGCCGACGGCACGGTCACGGCCATCGCCGAGCGTTGGGACGGCAAGCGGTTCCACAAGCCCAACGACGTTATCTGCCGCTCTGACGGGAGCATCTATTTCACCGACCCGCACCTGCGCCTGCCCGAAGCTGAACGCGAGTACGACTTCGCCGGCGTTTTTCGCATCGCGCCCGACGGCCAGATTTCCGTCGCCACCGACGGCTGCGAATACCCCAATGGCCTGGCATTCTCTCCCGACGAGTCCATTCTTTACGTGGCCATCAGCCGAGAGAGCCAGGTATGTTTCGAAGAGGCTGAGAAGGGGCTGGTCTGCGAGCACCGCAAGATCAGGGCCTTCGATGTGGCCGCCGACGGCACCCTCAGCAACAACCGGGTCTTCGCCAGCATGGCATCCGCCGAAGTGGGCGTGCCCGACGGCATGAAGGTCGACACCCTGGGACGCATCTTCTGCACCGGCTCCGGAGGCATCTGGGTCTTCGAGCCCGACGGCGCCCACCTGGGCGTCATCAGAGGCCCCGAAGTGCCCCGGAACATCGCCTTTGGCGGCCCCGACTTCCGCACGATATACACCACCCCTGGAGTGTCCCTTTACAGCTTCCGGGTCAAGACTCCGGGCATCCGGCCTTATTAACCAACACGATTAACCAACACGCGTCTCAGGAGAAAGAATAATGGCTGCAACAACAACCGTAGGCACCGGCAAATATACCTACGAAGTGGACGAAAACTGGGCCAAGCTACCCGAGGGTTGGGAGATGCCCGCCGCCGCCGTCTATGGCGACTCCAAAGACCGCGTCTACTGCTTCAACCGCGACCCGGAGCATCCGGTATGCATCTTCGACCGGGAGGGCAATTTCGTCTCTTCCTGGGGCGCCGGCCTGATCTCATTCGCCCACGCCATCTACCTGGACAAAGAGGACAACGTCTGGCTGGTGGACCGGAACAAGCACCAGGTGTTCAAGTTCACCGCTGAGGGCAAACTGCTGTTGACGATCGGCGAAGAGGGGTTCCGGTCGGACACCGGCGTCGCACCCGACGACTATAGCTCCACAACATGGTCAAGCGTGACCCACAGCGGCCCTCCCTTCAACATGCCGGCTGGCATCGCCATCAACGCCGACGGCGAGATCTTCATCGCCGACGGCTACGCCAACGCCCGGGTGCACAAGTTCACCTCCGACGGCAAGCACATTATGTCCTGGGGCGACCCCGGTTCCGGTGACGGCCAGTTCAACCTGCCCCACGGCGTCTGGATCGACAAACAGGGCCAGGTTTTGGTTTCGGACCGGGAGAACGACCGCATCCAGGTGTTCACCCAGGACGGCACGTTCGTGAAGTCCTGGCCCACCAAGCTCATCGGTCCGGCCCTGATGTATATCGACAACGAGAACATCGTCTACATCCCGGAGCACAACGGCGGCATGGTCAGCGTATTGAACAGTGAGGGAGAGCGATTGGCCCAATGGGGCGAGTTGAAATATCGCTCCTGCCACGGCATCTGGGTGGACTCGCACAAAGATGTCTACGTGGTAACCCCCGGCGACTGGGGCAAAGGCCGGCGCGTAGTCAAATATTCCCGCAAGGGCTAAACGTTGTGCGTGGAAGTCCGTTTTGCTATGCTGCATTGCGGCAATCGACTAAGGCTGATAGCTGAAAGCTGATTGCTGACCGCTCGCGTGGGGCTGTAGCTCATCTGGGAGAGCGTCCCGATTGACATCGGGAAGGTACGGGGTTCCTCCGATAAATCGGGGCCGCACCGCAGCAGAACGGTAAATCTTAATAGTGGGGCTGTAGCTCATCTGGGAGAGCGCTTCAATGGCATTGAAGAGGTACGGGGTTCGAGTCCCCGCAGCTCCACCACTTCCCGAATCATGTTCTTTACCTACGTACTTGTCAGTGAATCCACTGGGCGTTACTACATCGGTAGTACAGGCAACATAGAAGATCGTCTAGAACATCATAATGCCGGAAGGATCAAGTTAACTAAGGGCTTTCGCCCCTGGCGGTTGATTCATCAAGAAGAATATGACACCCTGCCACATGCGCGGAACAGGGAATCGTTGTTAAAATCTTGGAAGAGCCGCTCATATCTTGAATCTCAACTGCACCTCATCTTCTAGCTCATCTGGGAGAGCGTCCCGATTGACATCGGGAAGGTACGGGGTTTCCCCGATAAATCGGGGCCGCAGCTCAACCACTTCCCCACTAACGTTTTTCACCCTGTTTGATTCCCATCTTTCTGTAATTGATGGCTTGACCTGAGCATTCATCCTGCCTTCCTCAGATGACCACTCAAACCACCAGCCCTCCGGCATCGAATCAGGCGAGGGCATTCTCCATAATCGCCGCGGCTTTGTTCTTGAACAACACGGTTGCTTTGATGCTGGGGCCGTTGTTGGTGGACATTGCCGATGATTTCGATACTTCGGTGGCGGTGACTGGGCAGTTGGCCGCGGCCACGTTTTTCTCCTGGGCTATCTGCGCTCCCTTGGTCGGCCCATTTTCCGATTCGTTCGGACGCCGTCTGGTGGCTTTGACCGGTCTGGGGTTGATGGCAGTCTGCATCCTGGCTGCGGCGTTCGCCCCCAATTTCATCATTCTGATGGTCTTACTAATCGGCACCGGACTGGGCGGCGCCATGATTCCGCCCAACAGTATGGCCGCCATCAGCGAGGTTGTCCCCCTAGAACAGAAGGGCCGGGCGATCGGGCTGGCTCAAGGCACCATGCAATCGGCGGCGGTCATCGGTGTTCCCGTGGTCGCCGTCCTGGCCAGCATTGCCGACTGGCGGCTGCCGTTCCTGGTGGTCGGAAGTCTACTGCTGGCGACGTTCGTCTGCTCCTGGCTGTGGTATCCAAAGAGCCCGGCTGCCGGACCGCGGTCATTCTCCTATCTCAGCCGGTTCAAGCGATTGGGCGCCGTCCCTGAGTTCCGAATCGGGATGCTGGCCAACTTCTCCCAACGGATCGCCTTCTACGCGGTCATCGGCTACCTGGCCGCCTACCTCATTGACACCTACGGTTTGAGCGTCGGAGAGACTGCGCTGCCCTTGGCCGTCGTCGGCGCCGGAGCTGTGGCTGGGAGTCTCTGGGGTGGGATGATCGCCAGCCACCGGAAGCGGCTCAATTTCGTGGCCGCCTCGACTTTGGCCGGCGGAGCGTTGGCGCTGATCGTGTTCGCCATCGACCCGTCCATCTGGGCAACGGTTGGCGTCGCTTTCGCGGCAGTCCTAGTGCTGAGCATTGGCTGGCCCGTGTTCATCACCTTCGCAACCGACATTGCCGGGACGTCACGGGCCACCGGGATAGGGATGATGGGCGCCAGCAACCGGATGGGAGGGTTCGTCGGCTCGGCCATGGGCGGGGCGTTCTTGGCCATCGGCGGGTTCTCGGCGATCGGGATATTCTGTGTGGCGGCTGTGGGGGTCTCCGCGGTGGTGATGCGGCTGGCCCTTCGGGAGCCAGAGGTAGAGGCGCTGGCCTAGTTGAATATCTCTCTGGCACACCAACGGCGATGAATGAAAAACGGTTCCTGACCGCCGTCGCCCTAGCCTTCTTTTTTACGCAGAGTTCGGCGTTGATGTTGGCCCCACTGCTGGTGGATATCGCAGGAGAGTTCGACGTCTCTGTGGCAGTAGCAGGACAGGTTGCCACCGCCACTTTCGCCGCATGGGCTATATCGGTGGTGTCTGTCGGGCCATTTTCAGACTATTTCGGACGACGGCCGGTGGCATTGATCGGGCTTGCATTGTTGTTTATCGGGGCCATTGGATCGGGATTCGCGCCGAATTTCCTAACTCTGATAATCATGAGGGTCGTAACAGGACTTGGCGGCGGCATAATCCCTCCAAACGGCATGGCGGCGGTAGCAGATGTGGTTTCGGAGGCCCGTCGCGCTCGGGTGATCGGCGGACTGATCGCGGTCACCACAGCGTCTCAGTTGATCGTCCTGCCCTTGGTGGCAGGCGTAGCCGACATTGGAGGGTGGCGGGCGCCCTTCTTTCTGATCGGTTCCCTACTGGGGCTGTGCACTCTGCTCAATTGGTTTTGGTTCCCCAGGAACCCGGCTCCCGCGGACAGGACTTTCTCGTTCTTCTCAAGATACCGCGGCCTTTTAAGCATGAGCGTGATCCGGGCGATAGTGGCGGCCAACTTCGCCCAACGCGTCGCTTTCATGGGGCTGTTCAGCTACCTGGCAACATATCTGATAGACGATTACGGCATGAGCGTTGGCGCCACCGCGCTTCCCCTTGCTATGGCGGGTATCGGCACTGTTGTGGGCAGTTACGTTGGCGGACTCGTCGCCAACCGGCGAGGCAGGATGCCTCTGATCGCGGTCTGTGCCTTGGCCGCCGGTCTCCTTTGCGCTTTGCTATTCGCGATAGATATACCGGTTTGGGTTGTTGTAGCCCTCGCGACCGGGGCGTTGGGACTCTTGAGTATCTGCTGGGCGGTGCTGATAAACGCGATCACAGAGGCATCCAGTCAGTCCCGGGCCACCGGAGTTGGGCTGCTGGGCATCAGCAATCAGACCGGAGCCGTCGGTGGAGCCGCTCTGGGCGGCTTGTTATTGGCGGCGGTTGGATTCCCCGGTATCGGGTACCTATGTCTGGGTGCGGTGATCGTTTCAGCGGTGGTCATCGTCTTCTTCCTACGGGAGGCATCCTCTGGTGCTAAACTCCTTGTCGATGAACCCGTCTGAGCACCTACAATCCGCCCCATCTGCCTCCTCAGCTTATTCGGCCGGTGCCAGTTGGCCACGATAACCAGGCCTCCCGCGGTGAGACAGACCCGCTTCCTGGCGATCACCGGTACTGCGATGTTCCTGGCCCAGCTCGTTGGCCTCATGCTGGCGCCGCTGTTGGTTGCATTGTCCGACGAGTTCGATGTTTCGGTCGCCGCCGCCGGTCAACTGGCGGCAGTGACCTTCGGGGCCTGGGCGGTCTCCGTAATCACCGTTGGGCCGATATCGGACTCGTTTGGCAGGCGTCCCGTGGCGGTGGCTGGGCTGACGTTGCTTTCGGCCAGCGTGATTGCATCGAGCTTCGCTCCCAGCTTCGAGGCCCTTCTTGGATTGCGCATCCTGACCGGCCTGTCCGGAGGCATGATCCCGCCCAACAGCATGGCGGCTGTGGCCGATGTCCTTCCGCCGGAAAAAAGGGCGAAGGCCTTTGGAATCCTGATGGCGTTGGCTTCTTTGTCGTCCGTCGGCGGCATGCCCTTGGTGGCCGTTATGACCGGCGCCGGAGGATGGAGGGTGCCGTTTTTTGTTATCGGGTGTTTGCTCTTCGTTTGCGCTGTGTTCCACTGGTTCTGGTACCCCAAGATCGAGAGGTCAGGGCCGCGGACATTCTCATTCATATCCCGCTACAAGCAGATGGCCAGTATCAGTCTGTTCCGGACTGCTTTGGCCGCGAACCT
>Ga0066376_10004517_pt1 | contig 12062 bp, 9 predicted proteins | sample Knorr_S15_td_Bot_FD_77009 | JGI IMG/M metagenome (GOLD analysis project Ga0066376, IMG submission 77009) | Marine microbial communities from Southern Atlantic Ocean transect - Knorr_S15_td_Bottom_ad_5009_LV_A | ecosystem: Environmental > Aquatic > Marine > Oceanic | place: Southern Atlantic... | reverse complement strand
GTTGTTTGTTCGCTAGTCATCAGAACCAAACTTCACGGACTCGAACGGCGGATCAAGTTCGAAGATGAAGTAGTAATCAAGCCGTAGATCCCAGTATGTAAAACGGAATTGAATTCGCTTCGAGGGCAGCGACATCAAGTACGCCACGGGTATCCACGACAAATGGAGGCTGCCCTGATGAGCCGACTGAGGACCAATCGATCTCGGCATATTCAGATTCAGAATTCAGTGCGACTACTACTTCTGCCCCTGCCAAAACCTCACTTACATCGCTCGAAACTTCAAGATTAGGCTCAAGCTCTTTCACCTCGTCAAGCGCAAGGACGTCGTGCCCAACTACGGAAGCGCCCTGATCACGCAAAGCCCGGTACAGCCGAATCGACAGCGAGTGCCGAACGTCGTTGGTTCCCTCTTTGAAAGCCAGTCCCAACAGCGCTACACGCTTCTGGTACAGGCTCGATCCAAGTGCACCTGAAATCCTGTTCATCACTTCCCGCAACTGAAGCTCGTTGCGCTGAAGCACGCCGTTGAACAGCACCGGATCGTACGAGTTCTCGCCCGCCACGGTAATCAGCGCACGCAAATCCTTGTCGAGGCAGGGGCCGCCAAAACCAATACCCGGTTGTAGATATCCGGGGCCGATTCGAGGGTCGAGACCCAGTCCGGCAACGATATCGCCAATATTGCCACCGACTTTTTCGGAAATTCCAGCTATCTCGTTTATGAACGAAATCCGAGTCGCCAGATACGCGTTAGCCGCGTACTTGGTCAGTTGAGCCGAAATTACATCGGTCTCGACATAGGGAATCTCTCGGTTAGCATCGATCCACGGCACATTGACCACCGAGTGGCCCTTCAGCAATGGCTCGTAAATATCTCGCATCACCTTCAAGGCTCGTTCTGAGTCAGAACCAACAATCAGTCGAGAAGGAGCGAAGAAGTCGATAAGTCCACTTCCTTCACGAAGGAACTCGGGGTTGGAAACCACGTCAAAATCTTCGCCTGCCGTGAGTTTTTGCGAGAGGATATCGACCACAACGTCGATCGTCCCCACAGGCACCGTGCTCTTCACGGCGATCACCGTGTACTTCGAGATCTCGTCCCTGAGCTGCTCGGCAACCTTAATTACCGCCGAAAGATCGGCAGCGCCATCGGCCAGAGAGGGGGTGCCAACTGCGATGAAAACAGCGTCGGAGGAGCGAATAGTCTCGGGTTGGTCGTCGGTAAAAGAAATCTGTTCGATATCGATCAACTGGCGGAGAATCGGCTCGAGTCCGTCTTCGTAAACAGCCGATCTGGCCTCACGCAGCATCGCCAAACGATTTTGGTCAATATCCTGCGAAACAACTTTGTGCCCGAGTGCTGCAAGCCCGACACCGGTTACGAGTCCGACATACCCGGCCCCTCCGATCACACCGATATTTAGTTCTGGTGTTGACGCTGACACTGACTTAATTGCTTCCTTGTATTGCTGTTAATCGACCGAACTCTACAGCCGCAGTCGTTACAGCTTTATTTCTTTCGCCCACTCGCGATTTTCCAGATACCAATCGACGACCGATGCCACGCCTTCGACCAGGCTCACCTGCGGTTCCCAGCCCAGCAGTTCCCGTGCACGGCTGATGTTTGCCCATGTCGCCGGGACGTCTGTTGGATGGAACGGGTGGTGTTCGATGGTCGCTGTCTTACCAAGAGCCTTCTCAATTTCCTCGATCACGGCGTTCATTTCCACGGGTCGATCCGATCCAAGATTAATCGTCTCGTATCCCGGCTTACGATCCAAGGCTGCGGCGACCCCACGAGCAACGTCGTCTACATGTGTGAAATCACGCTGCTGCGTTCCATCACCGTTCAACTGCAGCGGCTCTCCTTCGGCGATCCACTTTACGAACCTGAACAGGCTCATGTCTGGCCTGCCAGACGGACCGTATACGGTGAAAAAACGGAACACTGTAATGTCGAAATCAAATAAATAGCGGTAAAGCCGACATAGATCTTCTGCAGCCTTCTTCGACGCTGCGTAGGGAGATAACAGCGTCCCGATTTCGGCTTCCTCATCGAACGGCATCTTGTTCTCGCCGTACACGCTCGATGTCGATGCCAGCAGGAACCGAGTCACGCCAGCGTCTTTGCAAGCCTCAAGCAGGTTCAGCGTGCCGGTTACGTTCGTTTCGTAGTAAACCCACGGGTTTTCGATCGACTGGCGAACCCCGGCGCGAGCAGCCAGGTTGATGATCGCATCCGGCTTGAACTCCGACACCAGATCGTTGACCTGATCACGATCAGTGATATCTCCGTTGACCCACTCGACCGAATTCGACTTCAACAAATTCTCGACGCGCCAATCTTTCATGCGCACGTCGTAAGCGTCGCTCAGATTATCGATGCCCCGTATCTCATGTCCCTGCTCAACCAACAATGCCGAGACACGTGATCCGATAAAGCCTGCGCAACCAGTTACGAGAACTCGCAAAAAGAAAATTCACCTTTCGGGTATCGCCACCAATTGGATAGATCCCGATGTAATACCCGTCGTTTCGAGTCCGAACAACGCCACCGCCTACAGGCGACCTGCTGGCAACGGTCGTAAACAAGTTTCAGTGTAGACGCGAGTAGCGGCACAGTGCCATGATCGAGTCGTCGCGGATTAGAGCAGAAATCTAGTGACCGAAACGAACGAACGGCTTGATCCGTTTCAGCCGCCTCAACAAATCCTTCAAATCCAAATTACGTAACTCTCGTGTCACTCAATTGCCACGAGTATTATTCGTAACTGGTTCGCGGGCATATTTTTAACGGCGATTTACCCAACGGTTGCCAACGAGTAAAAGTCAGGGTTCGATGCGGAAAGCATTCATTACGGGCGGAGCGGGCTTCATTGGATCGCGGGTTGTACGAGAGTTTCTTGCCGCCGATTACGAGGTCATGGTTTTCGACTCGTTCAAGCAGTACGTCGCTCCCGACCCACATGCTGAGCCGATCAACCTGCTCGTCCGTCTGGCCGATATCTCCGAAGACATATCCCTCGTCACTGGCGACACGCTGAACAAGGACTATCTCCGCCGAGCGCTCAACAAGTTCAAGCCTGACGTTATCGTTCACATGGCGGCACTTCCACTTGCAAACGTGGCGATCGAGCAGACTGAAGAAGCCTTCGATTCGATCCTGGTAAGCACCGTAAACATCCTCGAAGTCGTGCGCGATTTCGATCACGAATGTCCCGTGCTCTACACCTCGTCGAGCATGGTCTACGGCGATTTCAAGACTCCGAGCGTTACCGAAGAAGCACCGAAAGACCCCAAAGATATCTACGGCTCGATCAAGCTTGCTGGCGAGATAATCAGTGCCGGCTACCGCAAGCGCTATGGAATCGATGTGCGAACTGTACGACCCACCGCCGTCTACGGTCCGTACGACGCCAACCAAAGGGTGCTTTACAAGTTCATAACCCGAGCGCTCAAGGGCGAGCCACTGCGGATCGACGGCGATGGCAGCATGGCGCTCGACTTCACCTATGTCGATGACACCGCAAACGGCATCTTCCGAATCGCAACGAACGACGCCGCAAAGGGCGAAACGTTCAACATCGCTCGGGGAAAATCCGAAACGCTGTCGACTGCGGTGTCGATAATCAGCGAAACGATCGGTGATGTGAAAGTCGAGTACGGCGAGGTTCCTGCACACATCCCAAGCCGTGGCACGCTCGATGTCACCAAGGCTCGTAAGTTGCTCGGTTTTGACCCACAATACGGTCTGGAACGTGCTCTTCCGGCCTACATTCAGCATCTGCGAAATAACCCGATCTAAAATTCATTCGCCTTCCTAATGAAAATCCCATTCATGCGGCTCGATCGCCAGTTCGAACAGCACAAAGCAGCAATTCTTGCTTTGTGTGAGCAAGTGTTTTCGCACGGCATGGTGCTGCAGGGTCGCGAGGTAGCAACGCTCGAAGATCAGCTGTGCTCGATCATGGGCACCGAACGTGCCGTGGCAGTCGGATCGGCTACCGACGCCCTGTTTTTCGCACTGATCAGCGCTGGCGTGAAACCCGGCGACAAAGTTGCTGTGCCCGCGATGACTTTCGTAGCTTCTGCATCGCCAGTTATTCGAGCGGGTGCCGAGCCAGTTTTCGTTGATGTTGGCGAAGATTTTCAGCCTGATATTTCGAAGACGATCGAGCTCGTTACCTCGGGATCGGTGCAGGCCGTTGTTGCGGTCCATCTGTACGGCCAGTTGTTCGATATCAGGCCACTTGCCGAGGCGTGCAAAGCGCACAACGTCATCCTGATCGAGGATGCTGCTCAGGCGCTTGGGGCCACTCTAAATGGTTCGTCTCCGGGTGAGTATTCCGCGGCCGCCACCCTCAGTTTCGACCCCATGAAGATCGCCGGGGCGTTTGGCAGCGGCGGTGCTCTCGTCACCAACAACACCGATATCGCAGACCGAACAAAGCGGCTCAGGTACCACGGACGAGACGAAAACAGGGTGTGCCAGGAGCTTGGATACAACTCGCAACTGGCGTCGGTTCAGGCAGCAATCGTTGGCTTCAAGCTGGATCATCTCGATGAGTGGTCCGCACGCAGAAAAGACATTGCACATCGTTACACAGCCGTTCTTGATGAAATATCTTCGGTAACCCCACCGCGAGAGCTGCCCGGATCACATCACGTATTCCACAAGTACGTATTGACCGCAGGTAGCAATCGGAATCGATTGAAAGAGCATCTTTCGAACGCAGGAATCGGCACGATGATTCACTACGCGTCACCGCTTCATACCGAGCCGTTGTTCAAAAAATACCTCGGCTCAAGTGATAAATTTCCAGAGGCAGATCGAATCTCAAAAGAAGCGCTGTCGCTTCCCATCTACCCCGAAATGGAAGACTCCGAAGTCGACTACATCTGCCAGCAGCTGACGCAGTTCGACTGGTAACAGGTACTCGAAACCACTTCATCGACAAACTAGCATTAGCCACCACGAATCAGAGAAAATTTGCCAGAGTCAACAATTTCCGAAGAGGTACAACAGTTCTACTCGGAAAACCCCTACCCTCACTACGGAACTGCTGCCAAAACGAAGGCGGCGCGTTCGTACATGAAGTACTGCGAAAAGCCGGGTAAATACCTTGAGGCCGGTTGTGGCACAGGCCACGTTGTAACTGGCAGCGCTGTGATGATGCCGCATCTTGAATTCTACGGAATCGACTTCAGTGACGCCTCGCTCGAAATCGCCAAAAAGGTCGCAGCCGCCAACAAGGTCGATGTTCAGTTCCAACGCGCCAATCTGATGGAGCCACTACCGTTCGATTTTGAGTTCGACTACATCAGTTGTCTTGGCGTGCTACATCACCTCGAAGTTCCAGATCAGGGCTTAAAAAATCTGGCGAACCAACTTACGGTCGGTGGTTACATATTTATCCACGTCTACGGCGAGGAATACCACCGCCGACGCTTCCAGATAAACGAAATGCTCGATCTGCTTTCCGAAAAAGGTGAGGATCACGAAGAGCGATATCGACTGTTCCAGGCACTAGATCGTCACGAGAAAAGACTCAAACGCGGCTCGCTGATCAGACAGCTTGCGAGGCTCTCCCTGAGAGATGTAATTCTCGGAATTCGCTCCCGTGTGAAAGGCCGAAATCTCGAAGACGGCGAGACGCTTCAGGCTTGGAATGCCCAGTGGGACGATTCGAAACCAACCGAACGCTGGCTCGACCAGTTCGCCCACCCACAAGAACGAACCTATAACCACACTGAGATGAACGAGTTTCTCAGTCGCGCCGGACTCGAGCTTGTCGAGTCGTTCGCCCTCGGTCGTCAGGACTCTCGCTTGGTTCCGCCAGAATGGGCAGGAATGTTCGGTGAACTCGACCTCGGTCGGCAGTCTCGCATGATGGAGTTGCTCAACCCACGTGGAACATCACCATTTGTCGCCGCAAGAAAACTGCCCGTCAACTAGGTTAATATTCGACTAGCCCGAATGCGCCGCCAGCCATAGATCAGCGATCTCTCGCACAGCGCCGCGTCCGCCATCTCGGGTCAAAATCAGATCAGCCGCGTCGGCCGCAACCGGGTATGCATCGGCAACTACAACGCCGAGTCCTGCCCCCTGCAGACACTCCAGGTCGTTTATATCGTTGCCCACGAACGCAACCTGGTCGATAGCCAGTCCATGCCCGGCTGTCCACTTCTCGAAAGTCGGCAACTTATCTTCGATCCCCTGGAGAACTTCGAGCTTCAGCTTCGCTCCACGCGCTGCCACAACGGGGTTCACCTCGGTGCTGATGATGACCATCGGAATACCCGTCTTGCGCAGCATCGAAATACCCATGCCGTCCGACCTGTCGCACGCAACCGCCTCTTCGCCGTTCTGCATCACGTAAACACGGTTATCGGTGAAAACGCCATCGAAGTCGAAAGCTATCGCTTTGATATTTGCTAATTGTTGAGCGCTATGGGTCGACATTTTTGTACCGTTCTTCACAGTTTGATCTGCATAGGTGCTGAACACTCCACTGATTCACGAGTTTGCCACATTCCCACCGATGTTAATTCCGTGCTGACTACGACCAGCCGCGCATAATTTCGAAGAATAGGTATTGGTACGCAGAGGCTTCACGTGATCAATGCCTGCGACAATCGAGCACACGCACAATAAGATCGAGTCACCGATCTACCGGGTAATTAGAAGCTACGGTGAGAGACCAGAGTTGGCACGTTCGCGGCGTCGAAGCGCAAAACAAGTAATCAGTTCGGAATCGCTCAACTTGATCAGTGGTTGTCGAAAACTCAGCTCGTAGTTCTTCTTTCGGCAGCGGTACTAGTTCCGCTGATAGTCCTGCCAGAAAGCAACTTCATCGACATCACGTCGACACCCAAGACGACCGTCTTGCGGATGCTCGGTTCACTACAGGCTGGCGTACTTCTATCGCGATTGATCGTGGTGCTATCGAGTTCAGACGATCAACGATTGCGCAACGCGATGAACTCGATACGCTCGTCTCGCGCTGCACTTGCGATTCTCGGCTCCATCGCCGCAGTAACCCTCGTTTCGCTAATTTCAGCAGCCCTTGCGATTCTTCCGGCCCAGAGCTGGTGGGGTCGTAACTCGGCAGGTTTCGAGGCCGGTGAATACTCGGCACTTATGTACATCGTACTGTCGATAAGTGCGCTTATCTCCGTTCGAGAGGGTGTAGGGCGCGAATCGCTTGGACGTGACTCATTATGGAATGTTCTCGCCATTACAGGCGTGCTCGCAACATTTGTCGGGTTTCTCCAGTACCTCGGATTCTCACCACTCGATATTTCCTCAACCCACGCCATTAGGATCACCGGGACCAACGGAAATCCGATCTTCTACGGTGCGATGCTGGTCGTGCTAACTCCGATCACCATCGGAATCCTGTTATCCCGTTACCAAACTGCGGCTATTGCCAACAAGCGTTGGTGGCTGGTTGCGTTAGCTATCGTGAGCTTCTTTGTCGTGATCAGTTTCACGGCAACAGTCAGCCGTGGTGCATGGGTGGGCCTATTTGCTGGTGGAGTTGTCGGAATCGCTATTCTTGCAACTTACGGCCGGTCGAAAGCCAACCTGCTACCAGTGACAGTAGTTGTCGTTTTCAGTATTTCGGGCGCGATGTTGGCCACACTTGCCGATCCGAGTCCACCGGAAATCGTGCCGGTCGACGAAGGTGGTGAATTTGCAGGAGTCGAGGTATCTCGAGCCCTCGACAGCGTCACCCGTACCAGCACGATCGACCTACGGTTACGCTACTGGAAAATGTCGGCGAACATGGCTGCAAACCGCGACCCGGTGCTTTTCACGAACGACGCACCAAAGTTTTTGCGTTTTCTGTTCGGCTACGGACCCGACATGTTCCGTTACGCAGGTACTTATTTCGCTGACAACACGACCTTCACTCGTCGCCTGACGGCAGCCCACAACGACCCGGTAAATCGACTAGTCGAACAGGGTTTTCTCGGATTAGCCGCATGGATCGCACTCTGGGCATCGATTGTTTTTGGCGTGTGGAAGCTCGTGCGCCGAACCGGTCGCACACTCAACAACACACGAATGTTTTTGGTGATCGGAATTGCTGCCGCGCTGGCGGGTCGATTTGCTGAACAATTATTCGGTTCACCAACCCCGGGGGGAATTCTGGTTTTCTGGCTGGTCCTGGGCGGATTGGCAGCTTTACTGGTCGACCCAAGCGCTCAGCCCAACGCCGAAAAAAGATCAGGCGCTCCAACCAACCTGCGTATCCCACAGTTCGCAGTCTACGCAGCGATACTGGTGGTGATCGGAGCATCGATTGTGATGGCGTGGGATCGGGGAGCCAACTATCTGATAGCCAACCAGATGGCGTCGTTTCAGCGTCGGGATATATCCATACCCGCCGATGATGCAGTGACCCGCCTGGAAAATGCTTCGAAGCTAGCTCCCGATGTACCCCGGTACCTACAGGATCTCGCCGATATTGAGCACGATCGCGCAGCCGCCACGTTGGATCCTCAAAAACGAGCCGAAGCGCTGTCAAAGGCATACGAATACGATTTGAGAGCGCACGAGATAAACCCGTTAGAAGTCGCGGTGATCTATCGTCTCGCATTCTCGGCGTGGGAATCTGGAAATGCCGGTCGACCCGAGTTAAAACTAGAAGCGGTTGAGCTGTACAGAAAGCTTATCGTCATCATTCCTTCGGACGAGCTTGCAAAGGAACGGCTAGAACTATTGGAAAGTTTGATAGAAAGCTAAACCCGTGACACCGTTGGGGGTCAGGTAATCTGAACGTTATTTCAGCGTTTCCGGTCCAACGTCGTCATTCACCGATATATGTCCATCAGTACCGCAATCCAACGAGCAGTCCCGCGTATCCCACGGCGTCGACGTCTGATACTCGGTCTCGCTGCACAGGCTCTCATACCGGCCGCTTCGTTTTACGTAGCGCTTCTGCTCAGGCTCGACCTCGATGAGAGTCGAATTAACTACCCGCCGTTCTGGACGTGGGTTCCAATACTGATAGCACTCCGCGTTACCGCTCTTGTGTACTTCAAAGCTCACACAGGACTCTGGCGGTACGTATCGGTGCCCGACCTGCTCGGCGTCGCTAAGGCCACCACGGTATCGACCATCATTTTCACGGCAGCGGCGTGGGTTCTTACGGGTCCTGAAGATATTCCAAGAAGCGTGTTCTTCATCGAATGGGGCGTGCATGTGTTCATGGCCGGCGGTCTCCGCATGGCCGTGCGGGTCGGCCGCGAACGGCTGAAGGACGTCGGTTCAAATCAGGAGCCCAAGCGGAAACTAATCGTCATCGGAGCAGGCGATGCCGCCGCATCCTTTTTGGCACAGGTGAAATCCACGCCAGAGTTCAGGCTCGAACCAGTAGCGATTCTCGATGACGACACATCAAAAATCGGACTCAGCCTTATCGGAGTCCCCGTCACCGGCGGCATCGATGATCTCCCAGACGCAGTCGAAAAGTACGAAGCCGACCTGGTAGTAATAGCTATACCAGCGGCGACAACTGAACAGCGAACACGCATCGTCAACAAATGTAGGGAATCTCGTGTCGAGTTCCGGATACTCCCAGGAACCGACGAACTTCTCGAAGGCAACGTTTCTATCTCAAAGCTGCGTCGAGTTGATGTCGCCGACCTCCTCGGACGCGCCGAAACCCATCTCGATGAGGCCTCCCTCCGCAACACGTTTACCGGCAAGACCGTGCTAATCACAGGTGGAGCGGGAACAATCGGATCCGAACTCGCACGCCGGGTGATCGAGTTCGATCCCGCAAAGCTGATACTTCTGGACCGGGCCGAAAACCCCCTCGTGATGCTGGAGTACGAACTCAGGGCGCTGCTTCTCGATTCCCCCCACCGTGACCTGGAACTAATCGTGAAAATCGTCGATGTCACTGATCCCATTTCTGTCCGGAACATCACAAACACTCACAAAGTGAATATCGTGCTCCATGCAGCGGCTCACAAACACGTCTACTTGATGGAGGACGCCCCGGCAGACGCCATAGTCAACAACGTCGGCGGAGTCATGAATGTCGCCCGTGCAGCAAGAGAGTGCGGCGCTTCGACTTTCGTGCTGGTTTCGACCGACAAGGCTGTTTCGCCGACAAGCGTTATGGGTGCATCGAAACGTATTTCAGAACTGGCTATTCGCAAACTCGGAGCCGATGAGTCGACCCACTTCGCCGCTGTGAGGTTCGGCAACGTGCTTGGCAGCAACGGCAGTGTTGTGCCGATATTCCAGCAGCAGATCGAAGCTGGAGGACCGGTGACGGTCACCCATGCGTCAGCCGAACGCTTCTTTATGACCGCTCACGAGGCCGCAGGACTGATTCTCACGGCAGCAGCCATTGGAGATAACCAGGAGATCTACCTGCTCGACATGGGCACGCCAGTCAGCATCGATTCCCTCGCTCGCACCATGATTGAACTCTCAGGGTTGGTGCCCGACAAGGACATTGCTGTCGAATACACCGGCCTCAAGACCGGGGAAAAACTCACCGAAATCCTGTCGTCTAGCGAAGAATCACTCGATGCGACTGCCCACGAAAAGCTGCTACTGGTAAGGAACACCGGGCTCGGAACAGCGACCCTTGATGAGATAGACGAGTTCGTGAAAACTGTTCGGCAACTTTCGAACGAAGAGGTCAAAGAGGGTATTAGACGAATCGTGCCCGACTACAAAATTGGCGGCGTCGACTAGCCGTCGTTTGCTTCGGCACTCTCGCCAGATTTAGCGAATACATCGGCGACTGGCGTGTATTCAAATCCCAGTTCGCGTGCGGCGATGCTGCCATCGTGGGATGATCCCTTACGCAGCGTTTGTACCGAAACTGTTGGCGTCCATCGGGTCAGTTTCCTGAGCCACCAGGCCAGCTGAAGCGGCATAGTGACAACCCACCCCGGTATCGATAGCTTTGGTGCGACAACTCCTGCACCCTCGCACACCTGCGCAACGAACTTTCCGGTTGAAATAGTCGGCCCTGCGATCGTGTATGTCTGCCCTGCAACTCCCGATTCCGCCGCTTGAACCAGTGCAGTCGCCAGATCCGTCACACACACAGGACTAATTTTCCGAGAAGGTGCAGGCAAGACCTTCAGACCGCCTTCGAGCAGTCGATTTACGATCATCCCGCCCTTGCCCGGCTCACTTCCGAACACGGTTGCCGGACGCACGATCACCGCATCCAACCCGCCTCGCACGGCCTCAAGCACCAGCTCCTCGGCCCTGGCTTTGGTGGCGGCATACGCATCGGTCAAACCGCCAGATCGGAAGCCCTCGACATTCACGGTCGATACGTGCACAAATCTCGCACCCGCACTTTCTGCTGCGGCAATTGCGTTCTCAGTTCCGGTCACGTTCATCCGCTCGAACTCGACATAACTTGAAGCGGAACCGTGAACGGCGGCTGCGACGTGAAACACGACATCACTACCCTCGGCTGCTGCATTAAGAGCCGTCGAATCTAGAATGTCACCTGCCACATGGGTAATGCCCGCAGTCTGCTCGCCAGTCCCGGATTTCCGGGAATAAGCAGTTACCTGAACTCCCGACAGAGCGAGTTTTCGTGCCAGAGGCGCGCCCACATTGCCGGTGCCGCCGGTGATAAATGCATGCTTGAAGCGCGTGATGGGGTCTGTAACCATTGAGAGTCTGAAACTGGAACCGCTGAATCAACCTGATCTGCTGGTGCCAAAGTACCGATGAAGATTATGGTAGACCACGGGGTTAGACAAATTGGCTAAACGCACGTTCGATCTGGTATTCAGCATATCCGGATTGATTGTCTTTTCACCACTACTGCTGATCACCGGGCTATTGATTCTCATATCTCTCGGCTGGCCAGTGCTATACGCACCTCGTCGAGCCGGTAGATCCGACACTCTGTTCACTATGCTCAAGTTCCGCAGCATGCGAATTGCGGAAGGTTCAACCTCGCACCACTCCGGCGATGACGATCCACGTGTCACGACCGTTGGACGATGGGTGCGAAAGTTCAAGCTCGACGAACTTCCCCAGCTCTGGAACATCCTCAAAGG
>Ga0066376_10004515_pt1 | contig 12063 bp, 10 predicted proteins | sample Knorr_S15_td_Bot_FD_77009 | JGI IMG/M metagenome (GOLD analysis project Ga0066376, IMG submission 77009) | Marine microbial communities from Southern Atlantic Ocean transect - Knorr_S15_td_Bottom_ad_5009_LV_A | ecosystem: Environmental > Aquatic > Marine > Oceanic | place: Southern Atlantic... | reverse complement strand
TTAATCGTTAAAGAAAAAATTGAGTTTTTGGCGGAGAGAGAGGGATTCGAACCCTCGATAGTATTGCTACTATACACGCTTTCCAAGCGTGCTGATTAAACCGCTCTCACATCTCTCCGTTGCTAAATATTCAATGAATCCTTTCTTATTTCTTGATTCATTTTAACACGAAATGACTTTGCCCGGGCAATTAAATAGTGACCAAGAGTGACGAAGAGGATTCGAAGATTCAAAACCGATTCATATCGTCCATTTTAGATTCACTAGAGTGTTTAAAAAATATTTTTTAATCATTTATCGTCAAGGAATCCTAAACCCCGATATTGATTCGATATGAGGGTTTTTTATTACCATTTGAGATTCTTTGTATGATACCGGACAACAACTTGATGGTACGCGCCTATTTAAAGACCCTAGGGGGCCCTTTTGAAAAGGAACTATTAATTATTGGCTAAAGGCAAGTTTGAGAGAGACGAAGACCCCCACTATACGTTTTCAAATAGGGGGTCGTTAAAAAAATTATAAAAAATTTAAATCATTTTGAAAAATAAAAAGTTTGAGTTCCCCACTCATTTGTTTTCCACTTTCCTTTACGCTTGTTTTTCCTGCAATACTTAATGATAATTTATCATTAAAAAATAAATTTTTTTTGGAGGGTCGCCATATTTAGCTGGTCTAATATCTAAAAGATAATCACAATCAATACGAATCTCAAGTTTGTTTTTAATTATGTGCCAATCTTTATCTATATGTGTAAATTTATATTTTTTTTTGATTATTGTTAATAAATCACTCTTTAAATTAATACACCTACTATAGTTTGGCATTAGATCAGAATAACCATTCATAATCCATATTCTATGAGTTAAGAGACTTACTTCAACTGAGTAATATTTAAAATTTTCATTTTTAATTGGAGGATTTTGAAAATTTGCTAAACCCATGGAAGGGCGCCACCTATTTGGATAAGTTATAGCGGAAGCATATTCAGGTGTGAAGCAATATTCTTTTAATCCTCTAACATCAAATTGCTGACCTGGTGAATACCCAAAAACTTTTATTTCATTAGAATAAATATTTGGAGAGATAAAACTTATATTTCAATATCAAATTCATTTAGATATTTCTGAGACAATTCGATACCTAAGCCTGGCTTAGAATCATCTAACTCAATAAAACCATTTTTTGCCTGAGGTTCTCCATCGAAAATATACCAAAATAATTCATTGCCAATTTCAACTGGCCAAAAAGGAAAATATTCAACTATAGGTGCATTAATAGTGCTCATTGATATATGATAATTATGTACTTGGCCTGCATGTGGTATAATGGGGATTTGAAAAGCTTCAGCTAAAGCACAAATTTTGTGTGCTTGAGTAATACCACCAACTCTATTCGTATCGAATTGAATAACATCAACAGCTTTTTTTTCTAGCAGTTGTCTAAAACCATATAAAGTATATTCATGTTCACCTCCAGAAATAGGGGTTCTACATGATGATCTAAGATCAGCATAACCATCAATATCATCAGCTATAACAGGTTCTTCTAACCAACGTAAATTCTCATTATCAATTAACCGCATCATTCTTTTAGCATATTCAAAAGTCCAACCCATATAAACATCAGCCATCAGATCAACATTATCTCCTACAGTAGATCTTACAGTTTTTATTAGATCTATATTTTTATTCATTCCTTCAGCACCATCTTTTGGCCCCCAACCAAAACGTAATTTCATTGCTTTAAAACCTTGATCAAGATAATCTTGAGCTTCTTTTGCTAAAGTATCTAAAGGTTGGCTATAAAGCTTGCTTGCATAACATGGTAATTTTGATTTGGTTTTTCCACCAAGAAGTTGAAAGACAGGTTGTTTTGCAATTTTTCCTAAAGCATCCCATATTGCAATATCAACAGCACTTATAGCAGTCATACCAACACCTTTTCTTCCCCAAGCTAGAGTTTGTCGATACATTTTTTGCCAAATATGTTCATAATCCCAGATGTTTTCACCTATTACTGCGCCTTTTAAGTAATTATCAATTACAGATTTGCATGGTTTAGGCGATAAAGCAGCATTTCCTATACCAATATATCCATCAGCTGTTTCTACCTCTACTACTAACCAACTCAGGAATTTAAAAGTAGACATGCTATCACTTGAAACTTTTTCATTGTTTAGTAAGTCAGCAGCACTAGTAGAAAAGTTATCATGTATTTTTTGTATAGGACCTTTCCAAGTATAAATCTTAGCTCTCACATCTTTAATAGTAGAGATCATTTTAAATCCTATAGAATTTTTCTGCGTTAGATGAGAATAATAATTTTTTATCATTCTCAGAATAATTTTTAATTATTTCTTCAAAAGAGTTCCAATAGTTGTCGAAAGTATTGAAAATTTTATCTAATGGAAAATTTGGTGTTTTATCTGTTGCCTTGTGCTTAAACATATCTATTAATTTAGGTATATTTTAATTCTTTGATTATATAAAACAAAAAATAATAAAAAATATTAGCAACTATCGGTTTAATAATATCAATTTTTTGATCTTAAGAGGAATATTTAATTGAGGATTTGCAATATTTTAACAAAAATAATGGGGCGTTCTGTTATTCGCCTCTAGTCATTTATATCAAAGAAACCAACACTTTTTCTAAAAACTTCGTGTAACTTTTTAACACTTTTTGTTGAGGAATATGGAAAAATTGAATTAATGGGGCGTTCTGTTGTCCGTCCCAAATGAGCTTATATCAGAAAATATATATTTTTGGAAAAGTACATGGTTAGTTCATATCTCATTACTTACACTAACTGTAATTATGCATAATTAATCAAGTTTTACTTGTTTTATTGAGCGGATGTTTCTTAAGTTTTTTTATTAATAAATATAACGCACTATGATCTAAATTAGATTTGCCTTCCTCAACTATTTTTTCATATAATTTTTTTATTTTTTCAGACAAAGGTAAATGAATTATGTTTTGCAATATTTCTTGCCATGGGTAGGCCCATTAACCCAACGCCAACAAATCCAACTTTTAATTTACCCATTTTATCTTCCCACTAATATTTTTGTATATTTTGTATTTTAATCATTCATAAAATCTTAAATGTTTCAATGTTGTAAATTGCATTGGATAAAAAAGTTCATTCCGTTCCCGACCCCGCACTCACAATCAAAGCGGGCTACCAAGGGCATTCCACTGCATCAAACCTAACGGCTGGTCTGCCAACATTAAATGTCTCCATTAGGATCTGTTCAGGTGGTAAGCTTGAACCTTTTTTAATTAACCCCGAAATGATTTGATTTTCAATCTGTTCGGCTACATCTTCGTGAATTTTCCGCCGTTTGATGTTTTTGAATTCCATATTACTTTGACTCCTTAAATGGTATAACAATATGATTATTAAATTGAATAAAATTTGTATTCATAGTTTTTTTTCACTGGTTGCTATGTTGCTAAGTTCTCGAAGACGGACACGTTGTGCATCAAGAAGCATAGCTAATAGAATTATCATGCCTTGGATGACCTTTATCCAAAAGACAGAAACGTGCATTAAATTCAGTCCACGATCAATGGTTGAAAGCAGCAAAACCCCACCTAGCGCACCTAACATGGTGCCCCGACCACCCTGAAGGCTTACACCGCCTATGACGGCCCCTGCGAAAACTGTAAATATGAAACCTTCACCGAGATTACTTTGCACCGATACTACTCTTCCTGCTAACATCCAGCCGGCCAAGGCAGCCAGTAACCCGCTTAAGAGGTACACTTGCCTTATTCGCCTATCGACGTTTATACCTAATGCTGCAGCAGCCTCTCGGTTACCACCTATTGCATAAAGTTCTCGACCAAATTTGTGGTGTTTCAGAATTAAATGACAAATAAAGTAAATTAATCCTGTTGCAATGACTGCGACGAAAATGTTTCCAAAACCCGGAACCTTGAAAGCTTTTTCATGACCAAGCCAGTAGAAAACATCAGCCCTTGGGTTGTTGAAGCCACTTACCGGAGCGCCCTCAGTAAAGGCCATCATTAAACCCCTGATAATAATCAGTGATGCCAGGGTAACGATGAAATTATGCATTTTGCCATGTGTTATCAAACAGCCAATAGCGTAGCCTATTGCAGCCCCCATAGATAAAGTCAATATGATTGACAGGTAAGGATTCATAAGAATTCCATTTCCATTCGTTGGCACCCCTGCAGGCACAATCATCCAAATACCGAATAGAGCTGCCATTCCCAACGTGGATTCTGTAGATAGATCGAAGTTTCCGCTTATCAAAACAAAAGTTTGACCCGCCACTAGCACACCTAATACAGCAGCAGCAGCCATAATATTGGAAATATTGCGTTCAGTAAGAAAGTGCTCAGATTGAAATATGAAAAATACAAATACAATTATTAATATAGCCCAAATTAAGTGGTCTATCAGAAATAACAAACGATCATATGTAAACATTACTTTCCCCTAATAAATTGTTAATGACTTGTTTTTGTTTTAAATAATTCATGCTGTTTCTAGTGCTCCAGTTATTAATCCAGTAACTTCTTCCCGACTTGTTTTGAGGATTGGTTTATCTGCGATTTTGTATCCTCGTCGCAGTACTACGACACGGTCACAAACCTCAAAAACATCTTGCATTCGATGACTCACCAAGATTACGGCATGGCCTGTTTCTTTTAGTTGTTTAATTCTTGCTAGAATTTCAGCTACTTGGCGGATTGAAATCGCTGCGGTGGGTTCGTCTAACAAGACAAGCTTTGGATCCGACAGACGCGTGCGAGCGAGCGCAACTGCCTGTCGCTGGCCGCCGGACATCCGTTCCACCAGATCTTTTGGCCGCGTTTCCGACTTCAACTCTTCGAACAATTCGCCTGCATGATCATTCATTGCAGAATGTTTCAGCCTTGAGAAAAAGCCAAAACCCGAATTTAGTTCCCGCCCTAAAAAAACATTCGCAGCGGCTGTCAGGTTATTGCACAGTGCGAGATCCTGATAGACGATTTCGATCCCGTGATTTCTGGCATCAAGTGGATTAGAAAAGGAGGTTTTTTTGCCTGCAACAAAAATTTCTCCATTTGTAGGAGAAAAATTACCAGCGACAATTTTCACAAGTGTCGATTTACCCGCTCCGTTATCACCCATTAGGCCAACTGCTTCTCCCGGTGTAATCGCCAAATCTACGCCTTGTAAGGCATGGATTGCACCGAAGTTCTTCGAAATATTCTTCAATTCGAGAATTTCCATACTTCCTACCATAATCTAGTAATCACGTTCAAATTATATTCTATAATTTCACTTGAAACATTTCATAATCTTTGGAGTTAGAGTTTGGAAGGGGATAAAGGAAAGTAACCCCCTCCAAAATTTACTTTTCTATGACACTAACCAACATGCCATGCAATCCTAACTATTGGTTACCCCAAAGTCCGGGATTTTCCACATTGTCTATGGAAATGTCCGTGGTGCTCAAGAAAAGCTGATAGCCGACATCAGTCATCTTAAGTTGAGCTGGAGACCATAGCGCGCCTTCTTGGACAACTTGACCTGGCTCAATTGCTTCGCCATTTAATTTTTTTTCGATGTATTCGACAACCATACTTCCAAAGTCTGGGATTGGCTGACCTGAAGCTTGGTCAGTTGACCCTTCTCGGATCAAATTTAAATTGCCGGCGCAACCGTCGATTGCTGCAATAAAGATATGGCCTTCTTCGCCCCTAGGTGCATATTGATCTAGCTCTTTTAGAGTTTGAACAGTGCTTTCGGAGTAAACGCAGTCAGAATGCATATAAATTCCGTCAACTGGTTGAGCTGACAAAACATCCCGAACTATTTCAACTCCCTTTGCAGCATCCCAACTACCCTCCTTGATAATCAATTTGATATCAGGATACTGATTTATTATGTCATCAAATCCCGCACCCCTTAACTGTGCAACGTTCTGAGCTAAGTTGCCAGTAATTTCCAATACTGTTCCCTTAGGCGCACCAAACTTTTTTATCAGGTGAGCAACCATTGCCTCTCCAGACTGATTTCCGCCCAGATAGTTGTCAGCCAAGACAGTCATTTCAACTTGGCAACCAATTGCCGATCTATCGATCGTATAAAAAGGTATGCCTACTTCTTTTGCAGCTTGCACTGCAACACAAATTCCAGCACTATCGTCTGGAACAGCTACAATTGCATCAACACCTTGAGTTATAAAGTCATTAATGTCATTGAGTTGCTTTTGAGCATCTCCCCCTGATGTAACAGATAAAACCTTCCAGCCTTTTGCTTCTGCTGGGACCCGAAAGCCATCGAAAATTTGCTTCTGTCCGCCATCGAGTGAAGGTGCTGCGTAGCCAACCACTACCTGAGCGGCTGAAGCTATGCCTGTTAGAGACAGACTAAAAAGTAGAGCCAGACTCAAAAGTCCAGCTGTTATTATTTTTCTTAGTAACATAGTATTTCCTCTATTAAAAATTTGTTTTGGTAAGTTAATATGATAAAATGATAGTCATATTGTCATACCAATTATAATGATAGTCGTATTGATATTGTTTATCAAGTGCTAAAAATGGAGAAAAAGGAACTAAGATGAAAGTCAAAGCTCTTCAAAAACTGCGTCAAAAACTGAATCAAAATGAACCAATTTACGGCTTGTGGGTGACTCTTGAATCGGCTTCAATTACTGAAATGGCCGTCGCTCTCGGACTGGATTGGGTCGTAATTGATGCAGAGCATGGTCATTTAGATTGGAAAGACATAAATTCACATATTAGGGCGGCGTTGCGAAGTGATACTGTTGTCCTCGTGCGTATTGCTGAACGAAGTACTATCTTGTCAAAACGTGCTCTTGACATTGGTGCTGACGGCATAATGATCCCTTGGATGGAAAAGGTGGAAGAAGTCGAAGAAGCTGTCCGCGATTGTCGCTATCCCCCTGAAGGCCGTCGGGGAATTGGCGGAGAACGGGCCACAGCCTGGGGGCAGTGCTTGAGTGAACACGCTGCTGAAGCAAATGAAAATGTCCTTATCGTACCCTTGATTGAAAGTATCGCCGCCATTCCCAATGTAGCCACCATGTGCGAAGTCGATGGAATCGACCTGTTTTTCTTTGGTCCTGCCGACTTCTCATCAACTGCCGGTTTTCGCGGGCAATGGGAAGGTCCCGGTGTCGCTGAACAGATACTAAAATTAAAAGACACAATCAACGCCGCTGGCAAGCATTGTGGCGTCGTCTCAACGAGCACCCAAAATCTGACTGACCGGCTTGATCAAGGTTTTCGAATGCTAGCTCTAGGCACGGATAGTGGACTTTTATTACGTTCCCTGCACCAATCCTTACAAGAAGTCGACCGTGATCGGTTGCCTGCCACCAGTTTAGATCCTGCAGATGGGCGTGTGGTATCAGGGTCCGATGCCGGAGAGGATAATACTTGAAGACGCCTGCCTAAAGGAAAATAAGAGAAAGAAAAAATGACTTTTCAAATCGCTTTAACTGGAGACTTTCAAAAAGACGGGAAAACAGTCTATCCTGATTTCGATTTGGGGCAGCTAAAAACCGCTCGTGGAATCAAATACGGCTTTTTTACTGAGCACAAATCGGAGATTGAGCCTGAGCAATTAAAAGGGTTTCAGGGAGTCATTGTGCTAACTCCCAAAGTAACGAATCACAGTTTATCACAGAGCCAGGATTTGTTAGCCGTTTGTCGTTTTGGTGTTGGCTACGATGGTGTCGATGTTTCTGCTTGTACTGAAGCGGATGTTGTCCTGTGCATAACAGCAGGGGCTGTTGACCGGCCCGTAGCAGAAGCTACAGTGGGATGGATGATCGCTCTAGGGCATCGCATGATCAATAAGGATCAGCTCGTTCGAAAAGGGCTATGGCGTCAACGTAGCGAGTATATGGGTTGCGAACTTCGAGATCGAACTTTAGGAGTTGTAGGCTTAGGAGGGATTGGTTCAGTCGTTATTGAATTGCTGAAAGGTTTTGGCATGAACCAACCCCTGGTCTACGATCCCTTCATGGATGAGAAAAATGCTGAAAAATCGGGTGTTAGGAAAGTTGAATTGCACGAGTTGATGGAACATTCGGACTTCATTACAGTGCATTGCCCTTTGAACGAACACACGAGAGATCTCATTTCTCATCGTGAACTAGATCTGATGAAATCATCGTCGTTCATCATCAACACCGCACGTGGTGGTATTATTAATGAAGATGCGCTTTTTACCGCGCTTTCACAAAAAAGCATCGCAGGAGCTGCATTGGATTGTTTTAATGATGAGCCTGTCATTAAACCACACCGCTTTGGCGAATTGGACAACGTACTACTCGCACCTCATAGTATTGCCTGGACTCAGGAATTGTTTCGTGACTTAGGCATGATGTGTAGCCAAAACATGATTGACCTCGCAAATGGAATTCGTCCTCATGGAGTTGTTAATCCTGAGGTCTTCGATCGGCCTTCCTTCCAAGAAAAATGGAATGCTCTTAGTGTTCAACCAAATCCAATAAGTTCATAACAGTGTTGATATCTTGATTAAGCAATTTGAGGGCTTCAATTCATTTAAAAAAGTAAGAAAACAAGCGTAGAATAGACATGAAGTAAAAATGCTAAATGAAAATAAAATAAAAGTAGCAATATTAGGTTGCGGATTTTTTGCTACAAATCATATCCATTCTTGGAAAAGCTTTAAGGATGTTGTTTTGGTTGGTGTTTGTGATCTTGATGAACAACGCGCCATCAATGCAAGTCATCTTGCAGATGGTACCCCTTATTTCACTGATGCTGAATTGATGTTGAAAGAGGTTCGACCGGATGTAGTTGATATTGTTACTACTGCACCTTCGCATTATAATCTTGCAAAGCTGGCAGCCTCACTGAATATTCCTGCAATCATCCAGAAACCTTTGGCTCCCTCATTAAAAGAAGCGGTTAAGATTGTTGATCTTGCTGAAACAACTCAAACGCCTATGATGGTTCATGAAAATTTTCGGTTCCAACAGCCTTTGAGGGCTTTGCAGAAAATCATTTCAAATGGAGAAATTGGTCAACTTCTTTTCTGCAAGATAAGTTTTCGTACCTCTTACGATGTTTATCGACAGCAACCTTATCTTAGGGATGTGGATCGACTAATACTGATGGATTTGGGCGTCCATGTTCTGGATCTCGCACGATTTCTGTTTGGAGAAGCAACCTCTATCTGTTGTCGAACGCAAAAAACCCGGCCTGATATCTCTGGCGAAGATATGGCCACAATGATGTTAGGATTTTCAGGGGAACGAACTGCCATCGTTGATTGTACATATGGGTCTAAGCAAGCTCCTGACACTTTTCCTGAAACTCTAATCTCCGTGGAAGGAACAAACGGGGCGGTAGTGCTTGACCCTGGTTACAGAATCACAAAAAGATCAGGAGAAAAGGTAGAGATAATCAATGCTGAACCGGTTGTTTCAAACTGGTGTGAAAAACCATGGCACGTTGTTCAAGACAGTGTTATTCAAACATGTCGTCATTGGATAGAAACGGTTCCACACAATCAGAAACCTGAAACTTCGGTTGATGATAATTTAAAAACACTAAAACTTGTAGAGGCAGCTTATCAATCAGCTGCCAAAGGTGGTTCACTGATAGCACTGAACACTTAGATTCTTAAAGTGAGAAAACAATGAAGTTACCTAAAAAAGTGCAATATTATGGGAAAGATGAACCGTTGCCGGAACAGATAGATCTCCAGGCCGGACCATTAAACTTGTTCTATGAAGCAGGAGATCTTCGTTATATTAAATTGGGTGATCTGGAAATTATACGTCGAGTCTATGTTGCGGTGCGTGATCATAATTGGGGCACCGTAACACCAGTTTTATCAAACGTGCAGATGGATATTGCTGACGACTCATTCCGTATCACATATAACGTCAATAACATCCAGAGCAACATCGATTTCTTCTGGCAGGGGATGATTGTCGGCAAAGCCAATGGTGCCATCACCTTTAGCATGGACGGTGAGGCCCGCTCAACGTTTCGGCGTAACCGCATCGGTTTCTGTATATTATATCCAATGGAATGTGCCGGGGTTGAGTGCCAAATTGAACATGTGAATGGAACGGTTGAACAAAACACCTTTCCGCAATATATTGCACCACAGCTTATCATTGATGGTAAACCCACACCTGTTGAACCATTTTCCAACATGCGAGCACTAGTTCACCAAGTGACACCTGATTTGTGGGCAGAAGTTCGTTTTGAGGGTGATAGTTTTGAAATGGAGGATCAACGAAACTGGACGGATGCCTCGTTCAAAACATACAGCACTCCCCTTAAAAAGCCCTTTCCTGTAGAAGTTAAAGCTGGTACAAAAATTTCACAAACCTTTGCTTTAACCTTAAAAGGGCAGGTTCCGGTGTTAAAACCTTTTGGAACTGATGATGAGCTTACTTTTTCGATAGGAAAAAAAGCACTACGGAGCCTGCCAAAAATTGGACTGGATGAGGCTAGTCATGGCCATCCTCTCAATCAAAAAGAGGTGACACGACTCAGAGCTTTAAACCTATCTCATCAACGAGTTAATCTACATTTGTCAGATCCTGATCATGAAGCAAAATTACGCCAATCCTCTACCGAGGCTCATAAATTAGGGATTAATTTGGAAACTGCATTGTTTCTCTCAAATGATGCTGAGGCCGAATTACAAGCATTTGTTGAATTATTAGAACAGATTAAACCACCCATTGCAACTTGGCTCATTTTCCACAAAGGAGAAATATCCACCTCTGAAAAATGGATATTATTAGCTCGAAAATATTTACAAAACTATGATCATAATGTCAAAATTGGTTCTGGAACAAATGTTTTCTTTGCCGATCTGAATCGCTCCATTCCCCCTATCCAAGTTATGGACTTGGTCGGTTATTCGATCAATCCACAGGTACACGCTTTTGATAACCTGTCACTGGCAGAAACGCTGGCAGCTCAAGCTGAAACAGTAAAAAGCACTCGCCGATTCTCTAACAACAAACCGATTGCGGTGACACCTGTTACATTCCAAATGCGTTTTAACCCCAATGCTGCTGCTCCTGAGGCAGAGTTGGAATCCGGTCAACTGCCTTCTCAAGTAGATGTGAGGCAGATGTCCCTGTTTGGCGCAGGCTGGACGGTGGGTAGCTTGAAGTATCTATGTGAAAGTGAAACCCATAGTCTGACCTATTATGAAACGACTGGCTGGCGTGGTGTAATGGAAACTGAATATGGTTCACCTGTGCCAGAAAAATTCTACTCATTACGAGGAGCCGTTTTTCCTCTCTATCACGTTTTTGCCGATGTAGGAGAATTTGCCGATGGTCAGATTATGACTACCTCATCAAGCAACCCCTTGAAAATAACTGGATTGGCTGTGCATAAGGAAGGTCGGACAAGGGTTATTTTAGCTAATTTAGGTTCAGAGGTACAACAGTTGACTGTGCAAAATTTAAGTGCCTCAGTTCATATTCGACATCTCAATGAAAGCAATGTTGAGCAAGCAATGCAATCACCGGAAGCCTTTCGTGCTCAAACCTTTAAAAAACAGTTGACCGTTAATGGATCTCTCAAACTGGAATTATTACCCTATGCTCTTGTCTGTATTGATAGAGCTGGCCAATGATAAGGCTACGGAGATGATGTTAAAGTAAAATATTAATTTTATAAAATTTATTGTACAAATTAAATTGAAGTTGTTAAATATTATTTATTTAATCTTGATCTTCTTCCAAAATGATTTTGAAACATTAAAATTTTTCTTACGAACGCGAGCTTGCCACTTCTTACCGTGCTTAATTAAATAAGCCATTTATACCTTTCCGAGTGACGCATATGTGACGCAAGAATGTTACATACGTTTCTCGGTGGTAAGTTTTTGTTAGATAACTTTGATTAATTCCTCTTGAGTCACGCTACACGACACGCTTTCCAAGCGTGCTGATTAAACCGCTCTCGCATCTCTCCGCGTGATCCCTTATTTACGAGGAGTATGTGTTTGTAAAGGTAATCAACAAATATTTTACCATAATTCTTGATTCATATTAC
>Ga0066376_10004514_pt1 | contig 12063 bp, 11 predicted proteins | sample Knorr_S15_td_Bot_FD_77009 | JGI IMG/M metagenome (GOLD analysis project Ga0066376, IMG submission 77009) | Marine microbial communities from Southern Atlantic Ocean transect - Knorr_S15_td_Bottom_ad_5009_LV_A | ecosystem: Environmental > Aquatic > Marine > Oceanic | place: Southern Atlantic... | reverse complement strand
GTCCCAATCCACCTTCCGAGCCTCAGCAAAGCCTCCCGCCGCGACGCCGATCTGAAGCGCTCTGCGGTACTCCTCTCCCTGGACCGTGCCACGCTACGATCTAGCGCCACTCCCCCGCCGGTAGGGCGGTTGGATTACCTATCCTTAGCCCTCTGGTGTTGCGTTCACGCCGGACGATTCGAAGGCGTTCGTCGCCAACTACGAATCCAGCAACGTTTCGGTCATCGACCGCGTGACCCAGACGGTGACAGCTACGATCTCGGTCGGATTGGGAGCGCACGCCGGACGGCGCACTCGTTGTGGTGACCAATCAGACCGACGACAACGCCTCCATCATCGACGTTGCCACGAACACGGTCACCGCGACTGTGCCGACCGGTCCCTCGCCGTTGCGCGTGGCGATCACACCCGACGGGTCGCGCGCCTACGTGACCGACTTCGTCGCAGAGACCCTAACGGTCATCGACATCGCCTCCCTGACGGTGGCGACTACGATCACGGTTGGGAGCGGCCCCGTCGACATCGCGATCTCCGCGGAAGGAACCCGCGCGTATGTGACGAATTTCCACGACGATACGGTCCCGGTGCTCGAACTCGGTTCACACACGGTGCTGGCAACGCTGGACGTGGGAGACAGCCCCATTGGAATCGCGATCGCGCCGGACGGCGGGCTCGCCTTCGTTAGCAACGGTGGTTCCAACAACCTCTCGGTGATCGAACTGGCGACGAATACCGTGAGGTGAAGCAACTCAGCGAGCCAAAACCGTCATCGATCTAGCCGTCGACCTGATATCTGGACTCCTAGCTCGGCACGGGCCGGCGTCAGCTTCCGACCTCCTCGAGCCCCAGCCAAGCCATGGCTTCCTGGTAGTCCTTGAAGACGTCCACCTCCGCACCGCTCTCCTCTCCCCAGATCTCGCATATGCGAGACAGCCCGAAGAGCACGTCACTCGCGACGACCAGCGCTCGACGACTCCCCTCCCCGAACGGGGATATCCGCGCCAGCCCCTTGATGTCGTCGGTCGAGATGGCGACCTCGGTGGCCCGTAGGTCGATCATCTGGTTCAGATCGGGACGAAAGTCAGGATCGTCCCGCAGCGCCTCCGCTAGGGCACGCACCTCCTCCACGGTCACCGCGCCGCTGAATGTCGAGGAGACAGTGCCCCTGGCGACGTCGATATGATTCGAGATCGGCATGCGTCCTCGTTACCTCAGCCCCAGAGCCTCCCGGAGCTCAGCCGCCGTCAGGTCCTTCACATAGACCGCCGAGCCTTGATCGAAGTCCCGCGCACGAGCGAGTGGCCCTACCACGACGGGATCGAAGCCGGCGTCCACAACGAGCTCCGACGCTACGCGCACAGCCTCCGCCTCGTCTCCAGCGATTGGGATCGCGACCTTCTCCCCTTCACGGTGAGCCTTCGAATCCACGGAGCGGGAACTGATCGCGTTGAACGCGCGCACGAGTCGAACGCCCGGTAGGTACTCGGCCGAGGCGACCCCCGTGCCCTTCAGCAGCGCTTCGGCCGCCATGGGGCCATCGCGCCTCGGGTACGGGTTCCCGCAGTCGATTACGATCTTACCCCGCATGGCAGCGGCGTAGTCTCGGCCCACCTGCGGGAGCGCCGCATACGGCACCGCGATGAAGACGACCTCCCCGAACTCGGCGGCCTCGGCCGGGAGTCCGGCTCGCGTCCGCGAACCGGCACGCTCCACGAGTCCCGCGAGCTCCTCCGGATGGCGTGACGAGAAGAGAATTTCATGTCCTGCCTCGGCCCACTTCAGGCCGACCGCTCCGCCGATGAGCCCTGAGCCGATGATCCCGATCCTCATGGCACCAGGCAAGGCAACGCTCGCGGCGAGACCTCGAGACAAGAGCGCCGGTGCGAGCACCAATCCGCTGGCCGCAGCACCCGCGGTCATCAGAAAGTCGCGCCGTGCCTGCCTGCTCTCGCCCTTCGCGTCCAGTGGCCTCATGACTACCTCCTATGCCGCATCTCGCCTTCTACCCCCGACCCACCGCCACCGTACCTACGCGGAGCCGGTAGGACAAGTCCGACCCGCGGCGAGAGGCAGTCCATTGAGGCGGTCTTGTTTGCCAGAGGGTTGAGCGCAATATGTGTCGATCCCCAGCAGTGAGGAGCAGCCTAAAGATGTCCACGATCCGCCTAGTTCTCGCAGCCTTGCTGATCGCCGGGCCAGCCGTCGCACAGGAGACGACGAACAACCCCTTCCCGGACCCGATCCCGGCGTCCGAAGGCGTGATCGTCGTCGGGCTCGAGGAGTTCGCGACGCTCCCCGACATCGATGGCGCGACCGCGCGGCCCATGGTGCTCGTAGACGAACCCGGCTCTGGGCGCCTCTTCGTGAACGACATGTGGGGCCTGCTCTACGCCATCAGCTACGGCGGAAGCGTGACGCAGTACCTGGACGTGCGCGAACCGAGGTGGGGCGTCGCGGTGGAAACGCCCCCTGAAGTCGTGCGCATCATGGAAGTCGGCCTGCAGAGCTTCGCGCTCCATCCGCACTTCAACGAGCCGGGGACCGCGGGATACGGGAAGCTCTATACCTGGATCGACACGGACGACACGGCTCCCGCGGCCGATTTCGTACCCGGCGGGGGCGACGACACGCACGACATCGTGCTCCTCGAGTGGACGGCAAGCGACCCAGAGGCCGGCTCATACGACGGCGGCCCGCCACGCGAGGTCCTCCGGGTCGAGCAGCCCTTCGACAACCACAACGGGGGACGCATCGGCTTCAACCCGCTCTCGTCACCTGGCGACCCGGACTTTGGGATGCTCTACCTCGGCCTCGCGGACGGCGGCGCGGCAGGTGACCTGCTGGATCTGGCACAAAACCTCGGCTCGGTGTTCGGCAAGATTCTGCGGCTGCATCCGCTGGGCTCCAGCAGCACGAACGGGCGCTACGGCATACCGGCGGACAATCCCTTCGCGCGGGACGGCATCGAGCGCACTCTGGGGGAGATCTACGCGTCGGGGCTACGTAACCCACAAGGCTTCGACTGGGACGCCGGGACCGGGGAGCTGCTGGTAGCCGATATCGGCCAGAGCACGGTGGAGAAGCTCAGCGTGGTGCCATCCGGCGGCGACCTCGGCTGGAATACCTGGGAGGGCAGTTACCGAGTGGTGACCAACATCCTCGTCGACCCGTCGAATCCGCGGGGAGACTCGTGGATTACATACCCGGTGGCTGAATTCGACCAGAACGACCCGCTACTCCAGAGGGGATCCGCGGCTACCGGCGTGGTTGCATACAGGCACGATGCGATCCCTCAGCTCTCGGACCACGTGCTCTGGGGCGACCTCCCGAGCGGTGAGGTGTTTCACGTGCCCGCAGACGGCCTGAGCGGTGGCGGACAGGCCGCCATCCGTAGGGTGCTGTTCCGCGATGGCGGGAGCACCCAGACGCTGCTCGAGCTCGTCCAGGCGAAGATGGTCGATCAAGGCCGCGAGCCGACGACCCGCGCCGATCTGCATTTCGGACGCGGGCCTGCCGGTCGGGTCTTCATCCTGAACAAGTGGGACGGCGTCGTACGCGAGATCGTGCGCTAGAAGCGCCGCCGGGCAGCTACCGCGAAGAGCCACCCCCGATGTTCTCCGCGTCGCGTGTGTGGAAGAACACCGCCACCGCCATCTCGTCGGTCGTCTGCTCGCCGAAGGTCACAAGTCGAGGCGGATCCGAATGCTGATAGGGACTGTCGGCCGAATTGTCGAACGTCGCCTCCATATGCACGGTCGAGCCCGCCGGCAGGCGCTGTGGCTCCGCTAGCACGTACTGGGTCTGCCAGAAGAAATCGAAGCGGGGCACATCGACCAGGTCGACGCGCGTGCCGTCGGGCAACTCGGCCCAAATGTCCATGGACTTCCCGAGGAAGTGCATGTGAGCCACAATCGAGTGGACCGTGATGTCCTCGCGGACCGGAGTGCGTGAGGAGACGACGTAGTTCGCGTCCCCTGGGGGAATTTGGAGTGCCAGCCCCAGCACATATCCGTTGTAGAGCACGCGTCGCGTGGGGTTGCGTGCGTACCGGAGTCCTACACGCGTCAGATCCTCCTGAGCTTCTCCGTTTTTGTGGTAGTGCATCTGCACGACGATCTTCGAACCGGCTCGTAGCAAATACCCGGATCCCTCCGGCGTCACCGACGCTTCATATCCGGGGCCCCAACCGGGCACCATGTACGCGGCGAAGCCTGGCCCGCCGAAACACGTATAGCCTTCACCCGGCTCCGCCTCATCACGCCGAGTGGCGATGGTTCCACCCTGGTCGACATAGATCACGATGTGGTGGTCCACGGTGCGATTGCCTGGCACGACCTCTACCACGTCGACCCACTGGTCTTGCTCGAACTTGGGATCGAGCACGAAACACCGATACTCGTCATCGCCCTCGGCCGCGATTTGATACGGCGTTTCCCAGCCGAGTACGAGGTCGGGCTCGCCGAGCTGCCAGCCGGCGTCGAAGGTCGGTACCGGCGGCGTCACGGCCGCGTCGCCCTCCGGCGCACCTGCCGCAACCCAGCGCTGAATCACATCGATTTCCGCGTCGCCGAGGCTGCGGTCATTCGTGTACTCCCGAACGCCGGGCGCCGCATGCCACGGCGGCATCATCCTCTCACCCACTTTCTCGCCGATGGCTCGCGCCCATTTCCGAGTGTCCTCGAAGGTCAGCAACGACATGGGGGCGACCTCCCCCGGCCGATGGCAGGTGACGCAGTTCTCCATCAAAATGGGCGCGACGTCCGCCGCGTAGGTTACGTCTTGTGCGGACGCGCCCGCCGCGAAGAGCCACACGCACAGGGCGCTCACCCCACACTCACGTGTCCTGGTTCTCATGGTCATAATGCCTTCCGTCTTCCGTCTGGTCGTGGTATTCCCGGCCCCCGCCACACCCTAACGCCCGCCGCCTGGACCCTGGCGTTCTTGATAACGCGCGCCGCTCAGGACATTCCCTAATGCGTAGTTGCCCTCGTGGCAGTCATAGTCGAGAATCGGCTGGTCGAACTTTTCGTAGGGAATCTGCCCGCCCCACGGCTCGCTGAAGGTCCTCGGGTCGTCGACCTCGAATTCGTAGAGAATGGTGTCGTCGTCGACCTGGGTAAAGCGCTCGACGACCCGATAGTCCTCGGAGTACGGGACCTTGTCGAACGACTCGTTGAAGCCCTGATCCGGGTGCACGTTAGTGGTCTCGACAACCAACGTATTGCCCTCCCAGTGGCCCCAGGAATCGCCGAACCAAGGCCGGATATGGCTCGGCAGACGCTGAGGCTCGCCGAGCCGAATGATCCTCGTGTCGTGGATCATCTCCGCTCTGATCAACACGTGATCCTGGTTCTGTACGATCGTGATGTTGTTGTTGTACCCCGCGGTAGGACTCATTGGGGGGCCCATCGTGCCAGTGCGACTCGACGCGTAATAGACGACGCAGCGCTCGACCAAGGGCCGGAGCTCCGGATGATCGAAGTCGCCGAATTGGGCGCGGAACGCATCGTACTCGTTCTTCCGTCGCTGGCCCTCCGGGGACAATGCCGGAAGCCTGCCGTTCGACGGGAAGGTGATGAGCGAAGTGCGCACCTCCCCATTGACGGTTGCCAGCTGCTCGCCGCGATCGAAGTAGACCTGGTTGTACGCGCCGATGTTGCCAGCCTCGGGCGGCGGACGATTCGGGTCGCTCGGTTCGTAACCCCTCACGATTCGGTCGTGCTCGCGACCTTCGATGCGGTCGACCTGCGCCCAGGTGTAGACGGGGGGCGTGTCGGGCCGGCGCTCCAGCGACGTCATGGTAGCGTTGGTCCAGTTGCCCTGGAGGTTGGGATGACCCCACGCCGTCCGGCGCGGCTGGTAGTCGGGATCCCACTCCTGATTTCGCTGCACGGTCTGGCCCGCGGCCGGCGCCAAGAGCCCAGTCGATGCGAAGGTGATAGCAAGCGCGAGCAGGTTCGAGGCCCGTGGGATCATGTTTCCCCCGTTGCGAGTTGGTCCGTGGCGCGGGCTATTCATGCTTCAGGCAAGATGCCGCTCGGGATAAGGAGTGCAAGGCACGCGTGCCCGCCCCTCCTTTTGGCGCGGGCATCCCGCGAGCTTGGTTGAGCCGCCCTTGGGGCGTGAACACGGGTCAGATGCCGAGGTAGTGATGTGATGAAGGTGTTTCGGAGGGCTCTGCTGGGCTCCGTCGCGTGCACCATAGCCTGGGGCTGCGGGGACGACTCGAACTCTCTCGAGCCCGATCCCGAGCCGGATGCGCTCAACTCCACGTGGGCCGTCATCCAGGCAACGATCCTGGATGCGAACTGCGTCGAGTGCCACGTCGCGGGCGCGTACTTCGCTCAACAGTCGGACCTGATCCTGACGGCCGACGTTGCGTACGGCCAGCTCGTGAACCGCCTGCCCGACAACGCCGCGGCCCGCGCTGACGGGCTGGCGCTGGTCGGCACGGAGGGGCTGGCGAGTCTCGAGAAGAGTCTCTTCTGGGAGAAGATCAACGCTCCGAATCAAGAGCACTATTTCGATGACCATTCCGGCTATGGTGCGCTGATGCCCCTCGGCAAGCCCTCCCTGACCAACGGGGAGCTGGAGTTCGTGCGGCAATGGATTCTGGCCGGGGCGCCCCTGACCGAGCACGTGGCTGCTCAGTCGTTGCTCGACAACGCCGATCGCTATGAGCCGCCTGAGTTCCAACAACTACCGGTGCCCGCCAACGGCCTGCAACTGCACCTCGGTCCCTTCGATGTCGCACCCAATTTCGAGCGTGAGTTCTACTACTACGAACCGCTCGACAACGACGAGGAGCTGTTCGTCAACCGTGTCGACATCGCCATGCGCTCGGGCAGCCATCACCTGATCCTATATGACTTCGAGGATGATGTGCCCGAAGTCTTGTTCCCGGAGGCCCGCGCCTTTCGCGACATCCGCGATGCCGATGGTAACTACATTCCCGCCAACCTATTGGCCACCCAATATCACCGGTTCGTGACAGGTACTCAGTGGCCTTTGATGACCTACCACTTCCCCCCCGGGGTTGCGCTGCGCCTCCCGGCGGGCACCGGGTTCGACCTGAATTCGCACAGCGTCAACCGCACCGCTGAGACCCGACAAGGCGAGTTCTATGTGAATCTGCACACGATCGAGCCCGCGTTGGTGGAGCACGAGGCCAAGATACTCAACATGAGCAATCGGGATTTCAGCCTGCCCCCGAACGCGGTCACGACCCTGACCAAAACATTCCGGACCGGCGAACGGATTCAGATCTTCCAGTTGTTCTCGCATGCCCACGAGCACATGACGGAGTTCAAGGCGTTCATCGATGGCGGCGCCCGCAACGGCGAATTGGTGTACATCGCGTACGACTGGCAGCACCCACCGATCCTGGAACTGGACCCGCCACTGACGCTGGAACCGGGTCAGGGCTTGAGGCTGGAAGCCACCTACGACAACAACACGACCAGGACGTTGCGCTTCGGCCTGCTCAGCGTCGACGAGATGATGATTCTTTTCGGAGCGTACTATGTGGATTGAGACCCCTCCACGACGCACCCGCCATGCCGATGCCCATCCTGAAGACCGAGCGCCTGCTTCTGCGTCCGTTCCAGCTCACCGACGCGCCGACGGTCCAGCGCTTGGCAGGAGATCTGGAGGTGGCGTCGACCACCCTGACCATTCCGCACCCCTACGAGGACGGAATGGCCGAGGACTGGATCGAGCCGCACGGCGCCTTCTGGGCGGAAAAGAAGGCCCTCATTCTGGCGGTAACGACTGATGCGGACGGATTGGTGGGCACGGTTGGTCTCCGTCTGAGGCTGGAGCACCTGCGCGCGGAGCTCGTGTACTGGATTGGTGTTCCCTTCTGGAACCGCGGCTATGCGACGGAGTCCGCCCGAGCAATGATGGACTTCGGCTTCGATTCTCTCGGGCTCAATCGGATCGAGGGCCACTATTTCACCCGCAATCCGGCGTCCGGCAGGGTGATGGAAAAGCTCGGCATGACGTTGGAGGGCGTCTGTCGACAGTACGTGCTCAAGGAGGACGAGCCAGAAGATCTGGCGGTCTACGCGATTCTCCTCTCGGAGCACATCAGCAGCTGAGCCCTTCAGCCCAATCCCCGACCCGCAGCCCTCAGTTCACTGCCAGCGCCGGAAAGCCCCTCGGGGGATGCCTGTGCCGCGTCCCCTGCTCGTAGGCGTAAGCGAGGCGAAAGAGCGCACCCTCGGCGTAGGGCCGGCCGAGAATCTGGAGGCCCGCTGGGAGGTCGTCGTACGTGAAGCCCATGGGGACTGTGATCGCCGGCATGCCGGTCATAGGCGCGACGCGTTGGCTGTTGTCCCCCCGGTACTCGGCCCGCGCTTGGTCGATATGGGCTGGAGGGTTCGTCCACGTCGGATAGAGCACGGCCTCGACACCAGCGTCGTCCATCTCGGCCACGAGATCCGAACGGAACGCCTGCCGACCCTCGTTCTCGAAGTAGTCGGGGCACGGAGGGTCGAAGTCCGCCGGGTGCAGGTCCATAGGCCGGCGAGTGTAGTTCCGTAGACCGCGCTCGACGTAGTCCGAGTACTGCCCGGTCTCGAGAACCTCCAAGACGTCCCGGATGGGCGCGGCATCGCCAAGCGATGCAAGGTATTGGCCCATGTCGTAGCGGAAGCGGGGGCAGGACATGTTCGGTCGACTGCGTTGGGCCCCCACGTCGAAGTCGAGGTCGACGACTTCAGCGCCGAGCCGTCGCAGATCCGTCACGGCCGCCTCGAAGACGCGTATGACCGCGGTATCGGCGTCCTCCGTGTCCACTAGGGCACGCAGCACGCCGAGGCGAACACCTTGCAACCCCTCGACATCCAGGAATGAGGCGTAGTCGTCCTCCTCGCGACCCCGCCCGTCCTCCGTGTACGGATCGGCCGGGTCATACCCGGCCACCACGTTGAAGACCCGGGCCACGTCCTCCACGGTCCGACCCATCGGACCGGCGATGTCGCGGTCGAAAGCGAGCGGGATCACCCCGTCTCGGCTCGTGAGACCGATCGTGGAACGGATACCGACCAGCGCGAGATGCGACGAAGGCCCACGGATCGAGTTGCCCGTGTCGCTGCCGAGTCCGATCAGCCCGAAGCTCGCTGCCACACCCGATGCCGTGCCGCCACTGGAGCCGGCAGGGACGCGGTCGAGGGCGTACGCGTTGCGGGTCGTGTCGAACGAAGAGCTCACCGTCTGGCGTGGGCTGAAGGCCCACTCGGCCATGTTCGTCTTCGCGATCACGACGGCGCCCGCCTCGCGGATCCGTCGCACCATGAACGCGTCGTCGGGCGGAATACTCTCGCGGAGCGCGATCGAGCCGCCCGTGGTCACCATGTCGTGCGTGTCGAAGTTGTCCTTCACGAGCATCGGCACACAGAAGAGCGCGCCGAGCTGCTCGCGGGCGGCAACGGCCGTGTCGATCGAGTCGGCCCGAGTGAGCGCGTTAGGATTCAGGACCGTGATGGCGTTGATCCGAGTCTCGTATGCATCGATGCGGTCGAGGTGTGCCTCGACCACCATCCTACATGTTGTCGTGCCCGCGAGGATCGCTTGCTGCACGTCCCCAATCGACGCTTCGACGACGTCCATCGGCATCGGAACCGTGCGCTCGGCGCACGCGGCGAGGGACACGGCGATCAGAGGCGCGAGTCTCGGCATGAGTCGTGAGAATCGTCGGGCCGAGTCGAAGCGAGCGGGAAAGAGCATGGCCTAGAGGCCCCCTGGGTCCGCATTCAGGTGAAGGCGCGTTCAGCCGCGCGGGCATGAACGTTGGGTGATCGCGGGACAACATTGGCGTGTGGACCGAAGGACCGACAGGGCCAGACACCACTAGCGGAGACCGTCCGTACCACGGCCTTCGGCGATCGACGCGCATCTCCGGATCACGGCCTCGGACACCGACACGCGCCACAGTTTCCGCGGAAACTGAGACGGCTTGCGCGGGCGAGCCAATGCACCGGATAATGACACCCGTAGAGGACGGAAGGCGCGGTACGCACGCTTAGAAACCGAGGGGGCAGGAAATGACTGACAGAGCAAAGGCGAGTGATTTTCCAAAGGAAGTGCTCGCCCTCTTCGACGGGTACGTGCACGGGTTCATCGATCGCCGCGCCTTCGTGGAAGGCGCCGCCAAGGTCCTCGGGGGCGGCGCTGCGGCGGTGGCAGTCCTGGACACTCTGAAGCCCAACTACGCGTGGGCCGCGCAGGTCCCCGAGGAAGACGACCGTATTCGCGCCGAGTACGTGGAATACGACTCCCGGGACGGCTCCGGCAGGATGAGGGGCTACATGGCGGTGCCGGACGGGGCTACGGGTCCGAAGCCGGCAGTGCTGGTCATCCACGAGAACCGCGGCCTCAATCCCTACATCGAGGACGTCGTGCGGCGCTTTGCCGCGGCCGACTTCGTCGCGTTGGGTCCCGATGCCCTGACGCCACTCGGGGGATATCCCGGAAACGACGACGACGGTCGCACGATGCAGCGTCAGATGGACCGCGCCGTGATGATGGAGGACTGGGTCGCCGCATTCGAGTTCATACGCAGCCACTCCACCTCGACCGGCCGCGTCGGGGCCGTCGGCTTCTGTTACGGCGGTGGGGTAGTCAATCAGCTCGCGGTGCGCCTCCCGAACCTCGGCGCCGGGGTGCCCTTCTACGGGGCTGCCCCGCAATCGGAGGACGTGGCGCGGATCCAAGCACCCCTGCTCATCCAATACGGAGAACTGGACGAACGCATCAACGCCCGCTGGCCCGACTACCACGACGCACTGGAAGCCGGCGGCAAGACCTACACGATGCACATGTATGAAGGGGCGAATCACGGCTTCCACAACGACACCACGCCTCGGTTCGACGAAGAGGCGGCCGCGCTCGCGCAAGAACGCACGATCGCCTTTTTCAACGAGCACCTCCGATGATCTCGACGCGAGCGTGGCAGGGACTCGGCTGGCTGACGATCGTCGGCCTCGGGTCCTGGCTCACCGTGCTGGCAGGCCAGGAACGACCCACCTTCACGCCTGAGCAGGAAGCGCGGCTGAAGATTCGCGAAGTGATGGACGGCTTGTACGTCATCCCCGGCTTCGACGGCGGGCAGTCGGGAGGCAACGTCGCGGTCCGGGTGACCGACGATGGCGTCATTATCGTCGACGACAAGTTCCCCTACAGCTTCGAGTTCATCACCGAGCAGGTGCGTAGCGTCACCGACCAGCCCATCAAGTACGTGCTGAACACGCATCACCACGGTGACCACGCCGGCAGCAACGCCGACTTCATGCAGTCCGCCGAAGTGATCGCGCATAAGAACGCGCGAGCGAACATCGTCCGAAACAACTTGGCGGGCGCCCCCCGTGTGATCTTCGCGGATGAAACCGCTGTATTCCTGGGCGGAGTGGAAGTACGCATGCACCACTTCGGGAGGGGCCACACCAACGGCGATGCGGTGGTCTACTTTCCCGACCTGCGGGCGGTGCACACCGGCGATCTCTTCATTTTCGGGGAACGGTTGGACGGCAGCACCCTTGCGCCGTTCTGGGACTTCGGCAACGGCGGTAGCGTGCTCGAATGGCCAGCTACGCTGACCCGCCTGCTGGCGCTCGATTTCGATACCGTCATACCAGGTCACGGGCCCGTCCTGAGTAAGAACGACATCAGGATCTTCCGGAGCAAGCTCGAAACCGTGCTCGATCGCGTGCGTGCCGAAGTCGCGGCAGGAGCGACCCGTGACGACATCGCATCACGCGTCGAAACGGCCGACCTGGACTGGCCGCTCGCATCAGCGCGCATCCAGAACGTCTTCGACGAGGTGAGCACGGCGCGGTAGGGGCAGCGTACAACCGAAGCCTGCGTATTCGTTGGCGTCCCCGCAGGACGGGGAGTACAATGCAGGCATGAGAAACGGGATATTCAGGACCCTCCCGATCGTCAAGGTGCTGTCTGCATCGTTAGCACTGAGTGTCTCGCTTTGCCTTCGAGTCGAGCTCTCTGCTCAAGAACGACCGTCCTCATCCACCAGCCGAGAATTGATCGACGCTTACTGCGTCGGCT
>Ga0066376_10004511_pt1 | contig 12066 bp, 10 predicted proteins | sample Knorr_S15_td_Bot_FD_77009 | JGI IMG/M metagenome (GOLD analysis project Ga0066376, IMG submission 77009) | Marine microbial communities from Southern Atlantic Ocean transect - Knorr_S15_td_Bottom_ad_5009_LV_A | ecosystem: Environmental > Aquatic > Marine > Oceanic | place: Southern Atlantic... | reverse complement strand
CTGGAAAGAACATTTGCTGTCGCTTGATCATTTGCGCCAGGGCATTGGTCTGCGCGCCTACGCCCAGCGCGATCCGCTGAACGAATACAAACGCGAAGCCTTCGACATGTTCAACGGCATGCTGTCGACCCTGCGCGAGACCATGACCGCGGTGCTATCCCACATCGAGCTTCGCGTGGCGCCGGAACAGGAAGACGGTTTCTCGGCCCCATCGCCGCCCCGCCAAGTGATGAGTGAAAGTCGCAGCCTGCCTGGTGAGAAGGCGAAGGCCCCGCCGTTTGCGCCCGCCCAGGCGAGTTCGGCGTCACCCTGGGGCAAGGTCGGGCGCAACAAACCCTGTCCCTGCGGCTCGGGCAAAAAATACAAGCATTGCCACGGCCGGGTGGCCTAAGGCGGGTTTAAGAGTGCCTATTATTCAGCCTCATAGCATTCTCCGACCGTTAACGATCGGAGAAGCAAGCGAGCAAGCGCGAGCCGCCGGCTTACCCGGCGTAAGCCTGCGTGGCGACTGAACGCAGGGAGCCCTTGGGCGACCGTAAGGGGGAATTCCCGAGATGAGTAATCAGACCGTTGGCGATCAGCCCTTCCGCTTCTTCGATAACCGCGAGAAATATCTCATGTTCGTCACCACCTGCGGTGAGAAGCAGGTGACCGCCGAACGCATCGGCCGAGAACTCGATCAGCTCAAGCCGCGCCCGCCGGCGATCCGGCTGTTTGACGCCGGCATGGGCGACGGCACGGTCCTCAGCATGGTGCTGCGCGATATTCACCGGCGCTGGCCGACGTCGCCTATCATGGTTGTCGGCAAGGAGATCAGCCGCGAAGACATGCGCATCACCACCGGCAAGCTGGCCGACCGGTTTTACGAACATCCCCAGATGGTCATCGCCCTGACCAACATGTTCTACAGCGAAGCGCCCTATCTGTTGCCCAACCGCCCTGAAACCCAGGCCGAGTTGAACTGGTGCGAGGTCGCGCTCACCGGCAATTCCACCCATGAATTCGACGCCCAGATCAAGGCCCAGGACAGCTTCATCACCGATGGCTGGCAGACCCGGCCGAGCCCCAAGACGGGCAATCCGCTCTACGTCAAGCCGTCGGTTCTGGTGCTCTATCGCGAAGATCAGCGCTTCGCCCTCGACGCCATCATTCCGCAAAAAGGCCAGAGCGATTTCGCCTATGATCTGTCGGTCGTCTCGCAGCCCTATCGGGCGCGCTCCACGGCGGCGCTCAAGGTGCGCAACGTGCTGGCGCCGCTCGCCCTGTCTCTCGCGCCCGGCGGCCGCATGATCACCATCCAATCGACCGGGCGCGACCCGGGGATGGAGATCATCCGCCGGGTGTGGCCCGATGAAGACCCGTTCCAGACGCCGAGGAGCCTCTTGCTCGACACCCTGCGCGAACAGCTCGGCGACGACGCTAAAGAGTTCGCCTATGACGATATGACGGATGCGGAGTTTCGCTATAACCTGCAGCTCGCCGACGATGAGGTGGCCAATAATATCGGCACCTCGACCCTGCTTGCCGCCTGGAACGCGGCGATCTATGTGGCGCAGATCGAGGACCACCGTCTCGCCGAGGCCATGAGCCAGGGCAAATATCTCGAAGCCACGCAAGACATCCTGACCCGGCACGGCGGGTTATGGTTCCGCAACGAATGCTTCGTTGTGGCCAGAAACAACTAAATTTTGAATGCCTAACCTATGAAAGCGACAGCATGAGCAACCACCCCGATCTCGATATGGATTTCGTCCGCGGCCAGTTTCCGGGTATCAACGAATGGGCTTATTTTGAAAACGCCGGCGGCAGCATGGTGCCGACCGCGGTGCTCGATCGCGTCCATAACCATATGACCGCCAGCCGGGTTCAGCCCGGCACCGGCGATGCGTATCCGGCGTCAAATAGCGCCAACGCGTCCCACGCGCTGGCGCAAAGCTCCATGGCGGCGATGATCAACGCCTCGCCCAACGAAGTGATCGTCGGCGGCTCGACCACCATCAACATGTATGTGCTGGCTGCTGCGCTTAAGCACTGGTTTGCTCCTGGCGACGAAATCATCCTCACAAATCTCGATCATGAAGCCAACTCGGGCGCCTGGCGGCGGCTCGCCGAGGGCGGCGTGGTGATCCGGGAATGGAGCGTTAACCCCGACAATTGCGAACTCGAGGTCGAGGCGCTGGAGGCGCTGCTCAATGAGCGCACCAGGCTGGTCTGCTTCACCCAATGCTCCAATATCACCGGCACGGTGCATGATGTGGCGGCCATCGTTGCGCGCATCCATGCGGCCGGCGCCCTGGCCTGCGTCGACGCGGTGGCCCATGCGCCGCACGGCCGGCTCGACGTCAAGGCGCTCGATGTGGATTTCTACGCCTGCTCGCTCTACAAGCTCTACGGACCTCATCTTGCCCTGCTCTACGGCAAGCGCGAGCATCTCCTGGCGGCCAAGGGCCAGAACCATTTCTTCAAGGCCGAAGACGACATCCCCGACAAGCTGGTTGTCGGTGGGCCGAACCATGACCTGCTCGCCGGATTGCCGGGCATCGTTGATTATTTCGATGTCGTCCACGCCCATCATTTTCCCGGCTCGAACGCCGATATCCGCGAGCGGCTCGGCGAAGTCTTTTCCATGTTCGCAGCCCAGGAGGCGCGCCTGGCTGCGCCGTTCGCCGATTTTCTTAACTCCAAGCCGAATGTCCGCATAATCGGCCGCCCTACCGGCGATAGGGCGCTTCGCGCGCCGACCTTCTCCTTCGTGGTCGAGGGCCGCGACTCGCCGGAAATTCAGGCCAAAATGCTCGATCACAAGGTGGCCATCGGGGCCGGCGATTTCTACGCCGCCCGGCTGATTGACAGCTTGGGCCTGAAGCAGCACAACGGCGTCGTCCGCTGCTCCATGGTGCACTACAACACCGATGCCGAAGTCGACCGCCTCATTGCGGGACTCGACGGGATAATCTGAAGACCCGGCCGTCGACCAGGATCAGGCCGAGGAAGATCACCGCCATGCCGGCGAGCGACAAGGCGCTTGGGCGCTCGCCGAGGAAGGCGACGCCGAGGCCCAGGGCGATGGGCGGTATGAGGAAGGTGACCAGCAGCAGATTGGTCGCCCCCGCCGTGGCCAGCACGCGGAAATAGATCAGGTAGGCGAGGGCCGTACTGAGCAGCGATTGTCCGAGTATGGCGCCCAGGGTGCCGGGCGCGAAGCTGATCGCTGATAGATCCCCGAACATCCAGGCCAGGGGAAACGCCATGGCGGTCGAGGCGATAAGCATTCCGGCGGCGGCGACCGTGGTCGGCAGGGCGGATAGCCGCCGGCCGTGGACTTCGGCCAGGCCGTAACAAACCGCCGCCGCCAGGACCGCCGCCTGGGCTAAGATATCGAGCCCCAGTTCATTCAAGGCGCCCGGCCCGATCAGCAGGGCAACTCCGGCGAGGCCGGCCAGCACCCCCAGGGCGCGGTTGACACTCATCGGCTCGTCCCTGGTCAGCCAATGGGCCAGGAGCACCGTAAACAGCGGCGTGGTGGCGTTGAGGATCGACGCCAGGCCGCTCTCAATATGGACCTGGGCCCAGGCGATCAAGCTGAAGGGGACGACGTTGTTGAGCAGGCCCATGATGAACAGCGCCCGCCAGCTGGCAAAATCCCCCGGCAATCGTAGGCCCGTTGCGTACACCAGGATGGTCAGCGCCGCCGCCGCCGGGGCCACGCGCAGCAGAACCGCGCTCACCGGGTCCATGGCTTCGAGCATAATTTCGACAAAATAGAAGGTGCCGCCCCAGACCAGGGCAAGCAACCCGACCAACGCCCATTCCGTGGCCCGCATGGTTCGCGTGACCATCACATATATTCCTGATTACTGCGGCAACAGGCAGAGTTATAGGGCCGCCATGCCGGCAGGGAAAATCCGAATCTTGCGCATCAATTCAAACAAGCCGGGGGGTCGCCTAATCTTCGAGCTTGCTCCAGTCTTCCGGGTTGAGCAGGGGCTCGGGCCCGGCGATTGAGCAGACGCGCTCGCCGGGGATGGCGAACTTCATGAGATGGCGGCCGAACATAACGCCGTCGGTCTGGGATTTGAGCTCCGTGCGCGCAGCCGCCGGGTCTTCGGCCGCCGGGTCGATCAGGATGGCCACCGTCTCGCCGGCTTTTATTTTATCGCCGGGAGCGGCCAGATAGCTGATGATCCCGGCACTGGGGGCGACCACATAATCCACCCCGTCCAGGGGGGTCCCGTCGCATTTCGCCTTGGGCAGCGGGCCCGGGTCGCCGGCGATCAGCCCGCGCCGCTGGAAGAAGCGATAAAAGTTATCGGCGTCGCCGGCGGCAATGTCGTCATCCACATCGCCGGTGCCGCGCAGTTCGATAGTCGACGACATGCAGGCCGGCGGTATGGGGAATTCTTCGCCGAAGCGTTGGCTTAGGGTCCACCAGGGCCGCGAGAAGGATTCATCGAAAGCGCCGCCGCCGGAATCATAGGTCAGCAGGGTAACCAGGCTGCCCATTTGCGCCGAGAAATCAGCCGCCTCCGGCCAGCACTGCGTACCCAGATAGAGATAGAGAATAGCCTCGGAATCGCAATGCAGATCGAACACGAAATCGGAATCTCCGGCCAGACGCATGACTTCGCGGCGCCATTGTAAGAGCTCGTTGTTGACCGGGTAGGCCTCGACCTCGGCCATGAAGGCGGCGCGGATCAGGGCAACGTTCTGATCGGCGTCGGCGCCCAGCTTTGCCGCAACGCGATCGCCGATGGCCTCGTCGAAATAGGGATAGCCGCGGTTGAAATTACCGCCGGCGCGAAACTCATAGCGCCCCCGAAGATCGCCCCACAAGCGCTGGCCCAGGCCGATCGGGTTGGCGAAGGGAACGACGATGATCTCACCTTGTATTTCGCCCGCCGCGTCGGCCGCGATCAACTTTGTGATGAGATGCTGGAGCACCAGAAGCCCGGGGATTTCGTCGGCGTGGATGCCGGCCTGAAGATAGGCCTTGGGGCGGGCGCCGGGGGTGCCAAAACGATGCACCATGAGGCTGCGCGACGTTCCCGGCGACATGGATATCAGCGGGATATGGCTAATGCTGTGGCTCATGTTGGCGCGGCGATATCGTCCAACGACCCCGCCTTGGCGAGGAAGGCGTCGCGGCGGTGGCGCCTGATTTCGTCAGGCGCTATGGCGTCGAGGGTGGCGAAGGCCTCGCTCAGGGCGTCACCGAGGGCGCTGATCGATTTTTCGGGATCGCGATGCGCGCCGCCGACCGGCTCGGGCACCACGCCGTCCACCAGGCCCATGCTGTCCAGGTCCTGAGCGGTCAGTTTCAGGGCGGTGGCGGCTTCTTCGGCCTGCCCGGCGTCGCGCCACAGGATCGAGGCGCAGCCCTCCGGCGAGATCACCGAATAGATCGCATGCTCCAGGATCAGCACCACATTGGCCACCGCCAGGGCGATGGCGCCGCCTGAGCCGCCCTCGCCGATCACCGCGCTGATCACCGGCACCCGAAGCTCGAGACAGGTCTCGATAGAGCGGGCGATGGCTTCGGCCTGGCCGCGCTCCTCGGCGCCGACGCCGGGATAGGCGCCGGGGGTGTCGACCAGGGTGACCACCGGCAGACCGAAGCGGTCGGCAAGGCGCATCAGGCGCACCGCCTTGCGGTAGCCCTCGGGCCTCGCCATGCCGAAGTTATGGGCAATTCGGCCTTCCGTATCGCGGCCTTTTTCGAGGCCGATGACCATAATCGAGCGCCCCTTGAACCGCGCCATGCCGCCGATTACCGCCTTGTCGTCGGCGAACAGGCGGTCACCGGCGAGAATGGTAAAATCATCGAACAGGGCGGCGACATAATCCATGCAATGGGGCCGGTCCGGGTGGCGCGCCACCAAGGTCTTCTGCCAGGGCGACAGATTCCCATAGGTATGCACCAGCAGCCGGTCGAGCTTCTCCTGAAGCTTGGTGACCTCATCGACGATGTTGATACCGTCACCGTCGCTCAAGTGCCGGAGCTCCTTAATCTTGCCTTCGAGTTCGCCGATCGGTTTCTCGAATTCGAGAAAGGTGCTCATAGCTGCTTACTTCGCCTTGATCTGTTCGGCTTTCTTGACCATCACCTCGGCCTGTTTGATGGAGGCGATGTCGATCAGGCGGCCGTCCAGGGAAACTGCCCCCTGCCCGGACTTCACCGCCTCGGCCATGGCCTCGATGATGCGGTGCGCCTTGGTCACTTCGGCCTCCGACGGGCTGTTGACCTCGTTGGCCAAGGCAATCTGCGAGGGATGGATCGCCCATTTGCCTTCGCAGCCCAAGGTTGCCGCGCGAAAGGCCGCGGCGCGATAGCCGTCCGCGTCGCTGTAATCGCCGAACGGGCCGTCGATAGGACGCAGGCCGTGCGCCCGCGCCGCCACCACCAAGCGGGCGAGGGCGTAATGCCACATATCGCCCCAATGGATATCGCGCTCGCCGCCGTCTTCGCCGGCGTCGGTCAGTACGGCATAGTTTGGATTGACGCCGCCGATGTTGGTGGTGCGCGCCTTGGTCGAGGCGGCGTAGTCGGCGACGCCGAAATGCAGCGCCTCGTTGCGCCGGCTGGCGCCGGCGATTTCATGGATATTCGCCATCCCCAGCGCGGTCTCGATGATATGGGAAAAGCCGATGCGCTTGTCGTATCCCATGGCGTCCTCGACTTGCGTCAACAACATATCGATGGCGTAGACATCGGACGCGGTGCCGACTTTGGGAATCATAATAAGGTCGAGGTTGCGGCCCGCCTGCTCGACCACGTCGATCAGGTCGCGGTACATGTAATGGGTGTCGAGACCGTTGATGCGCACGGTCATGGTGTGGCCGCTCCAGTCGATGTCGTTGAGCGCCTCGATGATGTTCTTGCGCGCCTGTTCCTTATCGTCGGGCGCCACGGCGTCTTCGAGATCAAGGAAAATGACATCGGCGTCGGAAGCCGCGGCTTTTTCAAACAGCTTGGGTTGGCTACCGGGAACCGCTAGTTCGCTACGGTGAAGACGGGGTGTTGCTTGCTCGACGAGAAGAAAACTCATGATGGGGGGAACCCTTTATTGGTTATTAGAAGTTGGGTTTTAACCCAGCACAGCGCCCTGGTCCAATCATGTGTCACACGTCATGTATCACACGTCATGTATCGCTCAGGGGGTGATGATTGCGAACCAGGGCCTTGAGCCGGGCCTCGAGTACATGGGTATAGATTTGCGTGGTCGAGATATCGGCATGGCCGAGCATTTTCTGAACGCTGCGCAAATCCGCGTCATGGGCCAGCAGGTGGCTGGCGAAGGCGTGCCGCATGACATGGGGCGAGACCCGGCTGGGGTCGATGTCGGCGGCGCGGGAAAGCTTATCCAGCATTTGTCCGAACCGCCGGCGGGTCAAATGGCCCGAGCTCCCGCGCGACGGAAACAGCCAGGGCGAAGGCGCGCCGCCGGGGAGAAACTGCTCGCGGACCTCCACATAGGCGGCCACTGCCGCCCGCGCCACATCGCCCACCGGCACCAGCCGTTCCTTGGCCCCCTTGCCGCGCACCACGACGAAACGCTCATCGCCGCCCATGGCGGCCAGGGGCAGGCCGACCAGCTCGGATACTCTCATGCCGGTGGCGTAGATCAATTCGACCAGGGCCGAGAGGCGCACCCCGGCGGGCCCCTCCGTTGCGCGCGCCGCCTCGATCAAGCGTTCCACCTCGTCCTCGCTGAGCAGCTTGGGCAGGGGCTGTGTTATGCGCGGGCTGTCGATTGTTGCCGTAGGATCGTCGGGGCGTATGCCCTCGGCGAACAGAAAACGATAAAACTGGCGCAGGCAGGACAGCCGCCGGGCGCTGGTGCCGGGCGCCATGCAGCCGGCAAGCTCAGCCATATAGGCGCGAATGGCGTCGCTGTCGGCCCCGGTCACGTCCTGGCCGGCCAGAAAACGGGTGAAATCGGCGAGATCGCGGCGATAGGCATCGATGGTGAGCGGCGCCCTGCCGCGCTCGACGACGAGCATTTCAAGAAACGCCTCAAGGTGGCGTTGGTCGCCCATCAGCGATCAGAATTCGCGGGACAGCACGGCCTCGATGGCGATGGCGCGGGCTTCCGCCCCAAGGCCAATTCGCTGCAACGCCGACACCGCGGCGCTCAGGGTCATCGGGCTCGGTGCGCCGCTGTTGGCCGAATCCAGCGCCACCAGGGCGAGCAACACGGTTTCGCCGATGCGCCCCTCATCCGCCGCCAGATCAAGCTGCCGCATGAAGGCCGGCGGCGGTGTTTTGACCCAGACGGTTTCCGGGCCGTCGAGTTGCGTGAGCAGGGCCTGGGGCGGCGTTTTGCGGTCAAGCGCCGACATCAGGCCGAACAGCATGGCCGTGCGCAGGCGGCGCATGCCCTCGGTTGCGCCGTTCTGGGATTGGCGCCAGGCGGCAAAGCGGGCGTCGTCCCACGGCGTCGCGTCTTCATCGTCGGCCAGGCCGATAATCGGGGATAGCTCGGCCACCGCCGCCGCCGCCTTGGCGTTGGCGCCCGCCTGGGACGCGGCCAGGTCGAGCCAGCCGGTAACCATATCGGGGCGCCCAGCGGCGAGCAGGGCGCGGATGGCGTCACCGGCGATCCACACCAGCTCGGGCAGGGGGTTGAGGCCGATAAGCTCGCTCAGGGTGACCCTGGCCGCCGTGGCATAGCCGTCCCAGCCGCCGGACTCGCCGCCCAGCTGCCAGGCCGCGCGCAGCACTTCGGCGCGCGCCGCGGGCACCACCTGAATGGCGATGGCCTGATGCAGCAGGGCCCGGGCCATGGGCCCCTTGTCGGTCTTTAAGCGGCGCCAGGGATAGGCCAGTTCTTCCGCGGTGAAGGGGACGCTGACATAGAGTTCGGCGAGGGTCTCCGTATCCAGGGTGCCGAGGGCTTCGGCGCGTTCCGCCGCCCGCAGCCTGAAATCGAGCGGCACCCCGGCGGTCAGGGCGATGGCCCTGGCGATCGCCGGCTCGGCACCCTCGACGGCATCCTCGGGCACCGAGAGACGGGCCGCGCGCACCATGGAGAGATGCAGCGCCGTCGGCGCCGGCAGGCTGTCGAGCTTGGCCGAGCCGTCGCCGGCCAGGGCTCTGAGCAGGGTTTCGAAGCCTAAATCTTGCTCGACGCTGCGTTCGCGTAACAGGCTGAGGCCTAGGGCAGCGGCGTCATGGCGTTCGTTCAGCGCCTGACAGAAGATCAGCACCTTTTCCCAATAGGGGGTGTCATCGCGGCGCACCAGTTCGCGCGCCAGGCTACAGGCGCCGACGTAATCGGCGATCAGCAGCAGGGAATCGAGCCGCGTCTGCAACAGGGCGGAGTCGTAGAGATCGGGCGGCACCGAGCGCATCAGATGGTTCATCGACACGCTGTCGCCCATGGCGGCAAGACGTTCGATGCGAATCGCCAGAAGGTTTTCCTTCGCCGGGCCGGCCGGCGGCGCGGCCGTACTCAGCAACAGGCGGCGCGCCAGGTCGTTCATCGCCCGTGATGTGCCCCCGGCGGGAAGCCTGGGCAGCATACGCTCGATCAGCGCGCGGTCGCTGCCGCGCCACATGTCGTAGGGGAAACCGCCTTCGGCCTCTTCCATGAGCCCAATGGCTTCCGGATCGGGCGCCTGGATGGATCCGACTTCCACATTGGCGTCGATGGCTTCCGCTTGGCTGGCGGCCTGCACCGCGTCGCCGGTTATCGCCTCTTCGGTCACCGTGTCGCCGGTCACCGTGTCATCCGGCGCTGCCTCCAGGGGCTCGACAATTTCGACCGGGATCACGGGCTCCTCGGCGATCGGCTCGACTTCCACCGGCGACAGGGGAACTATGTCGAGAGGTAGACTTTGCTGGTCGGTAGGAGAGCTCAGCTGGGCGGCCAAGGGCGAAGCGGCGACAAGCGCCAAAAGGACGACCAGAGCCTGCAGTCTGGCAGCGCTAATTCTTAAAAGTATCATCGGGCACCGTTATTTCGACTCGCGCCGTGGGCGCGGGGATATCCCAGGTCATCAGGAAAACCGCGCCACCGGCGACGGCGATGAAAATCAATAGGGTGAGTATTTTGGATATTCGCGACATGATATATTCGGTTGAAACCTACGGCTTGCGGTGGTCGTTTCGGTAGCATATGCCTGATTTGGACCACGAACGCAAAATTTATGGTAGATTTGATTTATGGCTATTTTGCGGCAGCTTACAGACAGGCGAATTTTTATGACGCCTTCAATTCCTATGGCGCATCCTCTGCAACGGGGTGGGGACGCAGGCTGACTCACAGCACCCATGAACACTACCAGTAGCAACATACCGGGTAATCTGGTTGATCGCGCCATCGTTCTTGTCGGCCTTATGGGCGCCGGCAAGTCATCGATCGGCCGCCGGCTCGCGACCCGCTTGAATATGAAGTTCACCGACGCCGATTCCGAGATCGAGACCGCCGCGGGCTGCAGCATCGCTGATTTTTTTGAACGCCACGGCGAGCCTACTTTTCGCGAGGGCGAGCGCCGCGTCATCGCCCGGTTGCTCGATGAGGGACCGCGGGTGCTGGCTACCGGCGGCGGCGCCTTCATCGACCCGGACACCCGCCGCCTGCTGGCCGAAAAAGCGGTCACGGTCTGGCTTAACGCCGAGCTCAATCTTCTGGTCAAGCGCTGTGCGCGGCGTGATACCCGTCCGCTGCTCCGGGCCGGCGACCCGCGTGAAATCCTCGCGTCGTTGATGGAGGAGCGCTATCCGATCTATAGCCAGGCCGATATCACCGTCGAGACCGACGATGGCCCGCATGGGGAGACCGTCGATAAAATTGTTGCGGCCTTGCAGGCCCACGCGGCGCCGTGACCGGGAAACAACCTGACGGCGCTCCCACACGGCTGCGCCTCGACGCCGCCAGCCGGAGCTATGAAATCATCATCGGCGAGGGCTTGATCGCCGACGCGGCCCCCTACCTCGAAGCGGTCATGACGGGCCGGCGCGTCGCCGTGGTCAGCGATGAAAACGTCGCCGGCCATTATCTTGGGGCTTTGCGCACGAGCCTTGATAGCGCGGGCATCGAGAGCCATGAAATTATTCTGCCGCCCGGCGAGGGGTCGAAGAATTTTACCCAGCTTGAGGGCCTGCTCGACGCCCTGCTCGAGGCCCGCATCGAGCGCGGTGACATGGTCATTGCCCTGGGCGGCGGGGTGATCGGTGATATTGCCGGGTTTGCCGCGTCTATTCTGCGCCGCGGTGTCGCCGTCGCCCAGATACCGACGACCCTGTTGGCCCAGGTCGACAGCTCGGTTGGCGGCAAGACCGGTATCGATACGCGCCACGGTAAGAATCTGGTGGGCAGCTTCCATCAGCCCCATCTGGTGCTCGCCGATATTACCGCCCTCGATACCCTGCCGCGCCGCGAGCTGTTGGCCGGCTATGCGGAAGTGGTCAAATACGGGCTGATCGATGATCCCGGTTTCTTCGGCTGGCTGGAGAACAACGGCGCGGATTTGTGGCGCGGTGATCATGGCGCGCTCAGGCATGCGGTAACCGTGTCCTGCACCGCCAAGGCGCGCATCGTCGCCGCGGATGAACGCGAGAGGGGCGTGCGCGGATTGCTCAATCTCGGCCACACCTTCGCTCATGCCATCGAGACGGCGGTCGGCTATGGCGGCGACATCGTCCATGGCGAGGCGGTGGCCATCGGTTCGGTGCTGGCCTTCGACCTGTCGACGCGCATGGGCTTGTGCCCGCCCGAAGACGCGGGCCGGGTGCGCCGTCATCTCGCCGCCAGCGGCCTGCCGACCAGTCTGCGCCAGGCAATCGGCGGCGAAAATGACAGCCGGGCCGTGGCCGACCGCCTGGTGACGATTATGGGCCAGGACAAGAAGGTCGTCGCGGGACGCATCACCTTCGTGCTGGCGCGCGGCATCGGTGCGGCGTTCCTCGAAGCCGAGGTCGACCTCGACGGGGTTCGCGATGTGATCGCTCAATCCCATGCCGAGGACGTGTCAACGCCATGACCATAACCTTCCTGCTGGTGCTTGCGGGGATCGTTGTTCTCCTTTTCCTGTCGGCATTTTTCTCCGGTTCGGAGTCCGCCT
>Ga0066376_10004510_pt1 | contig 12067 bp, 15 predicted proteins | sample Knorr_S15_td_Bot_FD_77009 | JGI IMG/M metagenome (GOLD analysis project Ga0066376, IMG submission 77009) | Marine microbial communities from Southern Atlantic Ocean transect - Knorr_S15_td_Bottom_ad_5009_LV_A | ecosystem: Environmental > Aquatic > Marine > Oceanic | place: Southern Atlantic... | reverse complement strand
TACCCGTCTCTCCAAAAGTATCTTGCATACCAACAAACTCTATTGGTACTGGATGCTCACGAGCTACTAATTCAGCTATCGCTCCACCTAAACCACCTTTAACCTGATGCTCCTCTACCGTTACCACCGCTCCACACTTCTTTATCACCTCTAACAATAAGTGTTCGTCTAGAGGTTTAATAGTATGAGAATTAATAACCATAACCGCTACATCCTTAGCCAAATCCTTAGCAGCTAATAAAGCGTTATGAACTAAAGGACCGCAACCAATAACAGCTACCTCCGGCTTATCGGCAGACCAGAATATTTCCGCTCTTCCTGGTCGAAAAGGTGTCTCTTCAGTAGTGAATACTGGGCTCTTTTCTCGAGCAAAACGAATATAACAAGGACCCCAAAGCTGAGCCACCGCTTCAGTCATCTTTTTTGCCTCAATCGCATCACAAGGAGAAAAAACCCTCATATTAGGCATGGTTCTCATAATAGCCATATCCTCCGTTGCCTGATGAGTTGCGCCATCAGGACCAACCGAAACTCCAGTATGAGAACCTACAATCTTCACGTTTGAATCATTGTACGCGATAGTGGTCCTTATCTGCTCCCAGTTACGACCTGGTGAAAAAGTAGCGTACGAGGATATAAAGGGAACCTTTCCACTAATACCCAAGCCAGCAGCTATTGCAGCCAGGTTTTGTTCCGCTACTCCAATCTCAATAAATCGATCTGGAAACTTTTCTGCGAAATCTTGAGAGCGAGTAGATTCAGTTAGATCAGCACACAGAACCACAACATTAGGATCCGCCTCACCTGCCACTACCACACCCTCACCATAACCATTACGAGTTGGCGATTGCTCCACTGACTTATGGAACATTTTCGCATTTAATTTTGCTTCTGAATTTAACACTTTTAATTAGTATTTATTTACAAGTCTTGCACCCTTTACCGTTACAACTAGAACAATCTTTACACTTAGCGCCTCTAGTTAAACAAGGAATGGCTAATACTCCTAAGGCAATAGCAGTTAACAACCATCCAAGAGAGTCCATTTCGTAGATGCCCAACATCTCACCTCGAGACATCCAAGCAGCTACTATTGATGCTGCTGAACCAATCCATAGCAAAACACCAAAGAAACACTCGAAACAGGCGCAGCCACCAAAAATTTTATTTTTATTCATTTTTTTATTTATGTTCACTTTTTACTCGACCTTTTAATGTTCTCAATTCATCCAAAGCTTGTTTAGCTTCTTCTTTTGAAAATTTCTTACTATGCCAGTGATAATCGTTTTCCATGAAATCAACCCCCTTACCAGCAATAGTATGGGCGATAATCACTGTTGGTTTTTCGTAAGTAGCTTTGGCCTCATTAACCGCATCTACAAAAGCCTCTATATTGTGTCCGTCTATTTCTAAAACATTCCAATTAAAGGCTTCATACTTATCTGCTAATGGTTCCAGAGGCATAATATCCTCGGTCATACCATCAATCTGAATATTATTACGATCAATAACCGCCGTCAGATTACTCAACCTATTCTTGCCAGCAAACATAACCGCCTCCCAAGTATTGCCCGCCTCCTGCTCACCATCGGACATCAGACAATATGTGCGATATTTCTTTTGATCTAAAAGTGCAGCTAAAGCCACTCCACAAGATTGAGACAATCCCGAACCCAAAGGTCCAGAAGTGGTTTCCACGCCCGGTAAAGCAGAACGATGAGGATGTCCTTGAAGGCGAGTACCTAACTGTCTCAAGGTCTTTAATTCTTTTTCTGGAAAGTAACCCGCGTGGGCTAATGATACATACTGTACCGGACAAATATGACCATTTGATAAAATCAATCTATCCCGATCAGGCCAATCAGGCTTTTTAGGCTTGTGATTCAAAATATGAAAATAAAGGGCAGTGAAAATGTCAGCCATATCTAAAGGACCAGCTACATGACCAGATCCGGCTTTAATAACCATATTAATAATGTCGTAACGAATCTCAGCCGCCTTCTCCTCTAAAAATTTTATTTTTTTATCATCCAATCTATCCATCATTAGATAGCTTTTAATTGATTATAAGCTTCCTTAGGGTTGATATTATTAAACACATAAGTGGCCGATACTATCATATCCGCACCAGCTACTTTTATTAATTTAGCGGTCTCCAAATCAACGCCGCCATCAACCTCTATTTTAACACTAGGGGCCTGCTCTCGCAAAAACTCAATCTTTTCCAAAACACTTTTTTGAAACTCTTGCCCAGCTTTTCCAGGAGTTACCCCAAGAATCTGAAAGTATTTTATCTCATCAAAGTAGGGAAGTAGGTTTTCCACAATCGTCTCAGGATTAATAGCTAACATCAGATCTGCTTTATACTGCTGACATAGATCTAAGATAATCTCCAAATTACGCACCTCTTCTAAATGAATAATTAATCGTTTCGCTCCAGCTTCCAACCAAGACTTAGCTACTACCTCTGGGTCCTCTACCATTAAATGAACCTCCGCCTTCAATAAGCCCAGTTTCAATTTTTTAAACTCCGCCACGTTATCCCACGTCTTGATAGAGGAGAAAGCCCCATCACCAATGTCAAAATGAAGCCAGCCAGTAGTACGTGGTAAAAACTTTTTTGCCTTATTAACTAACTCTTCTACCTCCTCAAAGTTAGAAACATTAATTGATGGAATAACCTGCATTCTTTAATTATACAAAAATCCCCAGCAAAAGGGACTATGTAGTAACTTCTCTCCCCTATTTATCTAATTTTTTTAATCTTCTAACATGCCTAGCTGCCTTAGAAAAAGGCTCTTTTAACCAAACATCCACCGCTTTAAAAACCTCTCTTTTCTTAACAAATCTAGCTCCAATAGCTAAAACATTAGAATTGTTATGTTCCCTAGAAATCCTCACTATCTCCGGTCTTCCGCCATAATAGACAGCAGATCTCACCCCCTTGTGACGATTAGCTACCATCCCCTCTCCCTGACCAGAACCACCGATGATAATGCCTCTCGCCTCATCACTTTTCATAGAAATCATCTTGGATAATGGATGCATAAAATCTGGATAATCATCCCTGGCTTTAAAGGTAAAAGGCCCCATATCTTCAACCTCATAACCTTTTTTAGTCAAAAATTTCTTCAACTGCTTCTTCAACTCAAAACCGGCGTGATCAGATGCTAAATATACAATCATAATGTTTTAATTGATTTTTCTACATGTTTAACCAAAGTAGTGACATAACCCCACTCATTGTCGTACCAAGTCAATATCTTAACCAAATTACCCCCCACTACTTTTGTATAAGAGAGGTCAACGATAGACCCATAAGGCTGACCAATGATATCGGAAGACACAACCGGCTCTTCGGTAACTGCCAAAATATCTTTCCAACGCGGACTTTTCGCTGCTTTTTTAAATATTCTATTAACCTGTTCAACGGTAGTATTCTTCTTAGAAACAAAAGTAAAGTCGCCAATCGATCCTGATATCACCGGCACTCTAATAGCCATAGCCTCAAACTTACCTTCCAGCTCTTTAACCACCTTAGCTACAGAGATACTAGCTCCACTGGTAGTGGGTATAAGATTCATAGCTGCTGCTCGACCCCGACGCACATCACCTCCTCTAGAGCGACCATCTACTAAATTCTGAGTAGCTGTATAGCCATGAATAGTATTAAGAAAAGCTTTCTCCACTCCCACCGTTTCAGCCATAATAGCTGATAGTGGATGAGAGGCATTGGTAGTACAAGAACCATTAGAAGTTATATTACAAGTCTTAAACTCCTCCTCATTAACTCCTAATAAGACTGTCTTAGCATCTCTCTGCTCCTCATCCTTAGAGGGAGCAGTTAGAACTACTTTTTTAGCACCAGCTCGCAGATGAGCTCTTGATTGTTTATAAGTATTAAAAGCTCCTGTGGCCTCTATTGCTAGATCCACTCTTAATCTTCGCCAAGGTAGATAACGAGGATCTCTTTCTTGTAAAACTAGTATTTTTTTTCTTCCTACTACTAAATAATTTCTCCTTCCTTTTTCTACCTTAATAGTCTTATCAAAATTTCCATAAACCGTATCGTATTTTAAAAGATAAGCTAGGTTATCAATATCGCTAAGATCATTAATAGCCACTACATCAAACTTATTAAAAGCTTGTCTAAAAAACAACCTACCGATTCTACCAAATCCGTTAATAGCAATTTTAGCCTTCTTAGGACTCATTAACTTAATTCTAGTCTGAAAAATTTATCCTTACAACATCCCCTTTTTTCACACCCCTCTCTGACACCAAGCCAGCTCTAATTTCTAGCATTAAATCTACTGGTTCTGGTGGTGAATAAAACTGAACATTTTTAATCTTCAAAGGTGGTGCGTTTTCAGTTACACCAACTACCACGCCCTGATTTTTGTTAATAGACTTTATCCAAACAAAGTCTAAAGGAAATAACATACCCTTCATCCAAAAATGATGGATAGCTAGCTTATCAAAAACAAAAAGCATTCCTTCTTTTTTTGATAAAAATTTTCTTCCTGATAATCCTCTAGCTCGCGTCATAGCTGTGTCAGCTAAATCAAACTGCCACTTACTCTGATTGATTGTAATTTCTCCAGCCATTTTTTTTTCAACTAAATTAAAAGAGTCCTTAATAGCATCTGCTGGATTTTTATTATTCAAAACCCACCAACTACGCTCAACTAATTGGCTAAGAAGAACGAGAGCTGCAGCTATACTAATAATAATTATTAAATAAAAAGTTGTTTTTCCTATCATTTATTTCTGTTGCAAAGCAAAAGCTACTACCCCAAAAGCTACCGAAACATTCAAAGAAGTTTTATCTCCTTTCATGGGTATTTCTACAATCTTATCACACTTGTCCAAAACCGACTTTGGGAGACCTTTGACCTCATGCCCAACTACCAAAGCCGTTTTCTTCTTTATTTTTTTAATCTTATAATAAGGGATTGATTCTTTGTTAATCTCTAAAGCGATGATACTATATCCTTCTTTCTTTAGCTTTGTTATTAATCGAGAAGTTTGACCACATTTTTCCCAAGACACCATTTTTTCTGCTCCTAAAGCAACCTTGGCCAACTGAGGACGAACTCTATCAAGCTGATCTAAAGGAGAGGGTGTAAATCCACAAAGATACAACTTATCAACTCCTGCTCCATCAGCAGTTCTAAAAATAGAACCAACATTATGTAAGCTACGAATGTTGTTAAGAATAGCGATCATAGTAATTAGATTGTATGCCACTTGCTTTTTTTAAGCAAGCATGTTAGTCTATTAATAGTACTAGACATCCCAATGCAAGGAGGGAGCGCACCTAAACACACAAAAAGGAGAAATACAATGCTTGTTTTGTCCCGAAAAAAGAACGAAAAGATAACCATTGGTGACAACATTATCATCACCGTTGTGGATATACGCGGTGGTAAAGTAAGGCTTGGATTCGATGCACCAAGGGAAATACCCGTTCATCGAGAAGAAGTCTTCAAGGCCATCAAGGAAGCGGAGCAGCTACAGCAAAGTCGTCTAATAAGACAACCGTCAATCTTCGCTAACTAAACTATAAGGGGGGGTAGAAATACCCCCCCCTTTTTTTTGACAAATATTATTAATCAAGGTACCTTACAACCAGTCCTTCATTACACTTTCACCACCTAACAAAAAAGGAGATTATTATGTTAGTTCTTTCCCGAAAAAAGAATGAGAAGATAATCGTTGGTGAGAACATAATAATCACCGTTGTTGAGTTTGTCGGAGAAAAAGTCCGTATCGGTATCGATGCTCCGGCAGATACATCTATTCACAGAAAAGAAGTGCGGGATGCAATCGACGCAGAAATCGAAAAAAACAAGGGTTTCGAAGAGTAGCCCAAGGCGACTAGTTAGTCGCCTTTTTTATTTGAAAAAACCAATTTTCATAAACCAATCAACGTCTTCTATATAAGGGATAACAAAGGAGCAGTAACTTGAGTCATAGTCAGCACAATCACCGCTATGACCTAAACCAAGAACTCCTGAGGTGTAAAGATCTCCTGTAGCAACAGCATTCTTGATAGAGCTCCGATAATACGCCCTACCATCAGAGTATCTACTATCCAAGACCAACCAATAAAGCTTATCTTTTTTAAAAGTTATTGGCTGATCAAATATGAATGTTAATTGATATTCATCTTCTGATACATAAATGTTAGGCAAAGTTCTTGAGCCTAGCAACTGGCCAAAATCAGGCCCACCATCTAAATCAGAAAATACTTGAAGACGTGCGCCACCACCATATGTCCCGCTCTGAATTAATTTAATATTTACCAAGTCTATCGTCTGAGTCGCTGTTAATTTAACACTTTGCAAACTAGCTTTGATTGGACAACGAGAACAATTGGGATTTTTATTGCCTACCTTATAACTCCAATCATTAGCCTGATCTTGATCAATAACTAGCTCAACCAATGGATAGCTCCACTCCACCGACTTAGAACTTGAGATCGCTCCAAACTCATCCTCTGCTCTAACCTCTATAATCAAGCTGTCCCCCGGCTTAACTCTTTTCTTATAAGATGTTGCGCTAGTTGTTATCACCTCCTCTTCACCCGTATTCAAATCATTAATTTTTATTTCATAAGTTAACAAAGCATCCCGAGTATCATCATCCCGAGCCTCGGGCCAGCTAATCAACAAGATAGACTCTGACCTATCAAACTCCACTACCACATCACCAGTCATTAGCGGAGCTACAAGGTCTGACAAACCAGTCTCTCTATAATGCTTCGTAGTATTAACTCCTATTAACTTGAAATTCTGACTTCCCGCTCCACTACTAACAAACTCATAAAAAGCTAGGGTGAGATAATCAACCTCTTCATCGGTTTCTAGCCTAATGCGATTGTCTTCTAAATAATTGAGATTATAAGCAGCGTTCATAACACCACCACCATTACCAAATCCCTCACTAGTACTAGGAAGAATTAAAGATTTCCTAACTGAAGCACCAGAATAATTAGGAAATCTAACGGATAAAAGATTATCTGTATCCGTTGGAGCCCAAGCATCACTAGTACTAATAGTTTCATCAGCCGTAGGATTACTATCTTTATAAAAAGCTATTATCTTCCAGCCATCATATTCTCCAGGAATAAATGGATATTCATCAAATGTTATATCTATTAAATAAGTCGTCTCATCTCTAGGGTCCTTGAAATATGTTAGAGATTTCAACCAATCGGCTTCTGGTGCTAAAACCACCTCAGTTGTTTGAGGATTTGGAGATTTCTGTACAAGAAAATCATCCATTGCTATTCCACTATCACAAACATCCCCAGCCATACCGCCAATACCCTGTTGACCTAAGCAGACATTATCCTGCCAAGCCACCCTCTCCAAGCTACTTCCAGCTACAAAACCTTGAAAATCTTCTTTTCTATAATTAACTAAATCAATGATATTAGGATCCCTGTTATCGATAACAACCTCCTGATTATCAACTAAATAAATAAAGTCCTCGGTATTTTTTAAACTACCACTCTTCCAAATCATGTTAGCTATTTCACTATCTCCCAACCAAATCAAGAAAAAACCTTTAGCAGCAATCATATTGTCATTCTCAAAATTCTTCTTTTTAGAACTTGTCTGAATAGACCACTCAGAAAGATCTATCACTTCCTCTGTAGGATTGTACAGTTCAACAAACTCAAACCCCTTATCATTTCCCTCAACATCAAACAAAAACTCGCTAATCACTATATTATTAGCCTTAGGACCATTAAAGTCTTTTTTAATATAAACTACTGGATCACTAGAAACCGTAGTACCACTACGAACAATCGGTGTATCCTCAACCATCTCCTCTGGTTGTGGCTCAGGCTCCACATCTTTTTTCTCTTCAGGCAAAGATTCAGCCTCATCTTGAGGCTCTTCTTTAATCTCCTCTTCTTTTATATCCTTTATAACTTCTTCTTCAAAATCTTCAACAACCATTCCACCTACCCCACCCAATCTGTTTTGCAAGTCTAAAAGGGCTAAACGAGTATTTTCCAATGATCTCATAGCCCCCTCTATCACCTCCTCATCAGAAAGATCTTTTGGATTGCTATCTGGTTCATTTTTTTGAGAACCTTCATCTACAGCGCTCTTTTTACTATCACTCACTTTTTCTTGAGTAACTTCTAATTTTTCACCAAGAGTATTTAAAAATAAATGAATCACCCCAGCTCCATAACTCACAGCTTTAGGAGAAAGCCTTTGCCAGTAATCATGAAGTACTATAGGCGTATCAATAGTTATGTCATAACGATTAGCAAACAATAGGCTTGATCCGGACTTACGAGAAAGGAAATACTCTCCCTGACTATCTCTCTTCACTCCATAATAATGACCCTGATAAAATCTTAAGTAATCAGGTTGTGGAGCTTTATAACCTTTTAAACCAATAGTGTCCTTGCTGTAGAAGTTGTTATTGGAATAATTAGCTAAATCATCAAAATAATTAGCTAACCTATCCAGCTCTACCAACTTCCGGCCCTGCCAATCGATAGTTTTCTGCTCCCCAGCAAATTTTTCATAAGAATCTCCCTCAACATGAGGGTCATTACGTGTATGAGCAGGTACTGAAGCATCTTGTAATAAATGAAGAACGTGACCTAAGGCATTCATAGCCTTCACCTTGTCTCCCTTATTATATTGATTGAAAGCCTCCTGCCAGGTGAAGTTTGTTTTAGGGACTGATAATTGAGGCAGATTAGCAAAAAATGTCTGTATTTTTAAAGAAATTTGTTTTTGCTCATCCTCTGCCCAAGCTTTAGAAGTTAGCCAACTATTCTTTTTTATCGTTAAACCCTTCTTATTAACTGGATCATAGAAATGAAATAAGTGACGAGGAGCCGTATCTTCTTCCTCAGAACCAGCAATTAAGGCTTTTTTTGAATCTCCTTCTATCTTATGTTCAGGAAAATTCTCATTAAATAAATCAATAGTAGCTTCAGTTAGTTGCTTATGAGTGTGAACCTCATAAGCTAAGCTGCTAGGAGTTAGCCAAATAAAAACTATTCCGATAACAGCTAAAGACGATGTAAATCTAATAGGTCTCATTTTATAAACTTTCTATTTTCCAAACCCCTGAAAAACTATTTTTTTCTAGATTAATTACCGTTTCTATGACTCCTTCCTCATTAGTTATGGAAAATTTAAAATCACCCTTATGAGAAATATCTTTTACATAAGGTTGGGCCTGCTCTAATTTAGCAATTAAATTATCTAAACCACCTTTTTCTTGAACCTCTTCTAACAAGCGTAGCCACTCGTCTCTATCTCCATCATCACTCAATATAAAATACCTGCTAGCTAATTCTAGATCTTCATCCTCAAGAGCCTTAGCTAACATCTGCAAAGTTTCTGATGGAGTCTGGCCACCATAAGTATCAGCTTTCAACTGATTTTTTAAGATTACCTCTCCCGCATCATCATATTTACTATTAATAACAACTGTCACAATTAAAAAGATGATTATTAATGCAACAATAGTCCAGACGATTCTTTTCATACTCTAACTAATATCACATCTCTATCAGGCAATCCATACTATTTTTTCTCCCCAATTCTTTACAAGAAAATAAAAAGATTTTTTTTCAATCAACTCTGACTTGAAATCATCTTTGAAATAGATATAATAAGCGAGCATTTATATGTCTACTATTTGGCACAAAGAAACTTTAACACGGGATACTATGATGAGATTAGCTGATAAGCCAGCTATTATTCCCGCTGCCGACTCATCTCCATACTTTCTTCATCGTATTGCTAAGCAGTACTTTAAAGATAGGGCTGTAAAAATGCTTCGATCTCGAGCTAAGAAGATAAGAGAATTGGAAAGCAAGCGCTTTGTTCGATTAAAGAAGATGCCTGACAATACTCTTCAACTCGATCTTACAGCCACTGGCCGATCAATGGTCAAAAAAATAGCTCTTCAAGAAGCCCTGGAAAGAGTTAGACTCCCTAAAACATGGAATAAGTCCTGGTATCTTATCATTCACGACATTCCAACCAATAATAAAACCGCTCAAAACAACTTTAAAAAAGTTATAAAAAACTGGAATGCTTACCCTCTCCAAAGAGGAGTTTATGCCCTGCCATACAACTGTCACCTAGCTCTAGATAAAATTTGTCAGCTGTTAGAGCTAAGTTCAGATCATATTCTCTGCCTAGAATCAAAGAAAATACCTAACGAGCAGAAAATTAAAGAATATTTTAGCTTATAAAAAATCCCCTGGCTCTCACCAAGGGGATTTATGTTAGAAGTCGGTACCACCATCGAAATAGTCATCATCATCTTCCAATGGAAGATCACCTGTTCCCAGAAAACAGCCTGGTAACTGGATGATGATCTGTTCATCTGGACCGATAGGCTTCTTGTCCTTTCTTTCCAAATGAACGTGATAATCTTCGAACTTCAGAATGATAGAGTCTTCCATGAGCTCTCTCCTTTAAAAACCTTCAAACTACTGCTCACAATATACTACAAATTATACAAAAAGTCAAGTTAAAAGCTGTTTTTGTGAAGATAATCAAAGATGTTTAGAACCGCTTTAATGGCATCACCTACCGAGATATTATTCTGCTTGTATAAAACATCTGAGACATCACCTGCCGCCCAAATTCCAGGCTGAGAGGACTGTTGAGTTTTGTGATCTACTAAAATTTCATTCCAATCATCAAGATCAACTAGTTTTTTTATAAAATCAACATTAGGCACGGAGCCTATTTCAACAAAAACACCACCTAATTCTAAAGTCTCCTCTTTACCAGTTTTAGCATCTTTATAACGAAGACCGGAAACAAACTTATCACCTAAGATTTCCTGGGTTAAAGCGTTGAAGATAACGGTCATTTTTTTCAGACCCTTAACCTTATCCTGAGTCACCGCATCTCCTTTTAGCCTGTCACTTCTCTGTATTAAATAAAGCTTGCTAGCATATGGATCGAGAGTAAGAGCTGCCTCTAAACCAGCGTTACCACCACCAATGATAGCTACTACCTTATCTTTAAACATTGGAGCATCACAGGTAGCACACCAAGCCAAGCCTTTGCCATCCAACTTATCTTCACCAAGAACACCTAAACGTCGTCGCCTACTACCAGAACAAACTAAGACGGTTTTGGTTTCTACTTTCTGTCCTTTCTTAGTAGTTATAACAAAACCCTTGCCTTTCTTAGCAACCTTCTTTACCAAATCACCCTTCCAAACATCAATGTCATCTTTGTAATCAAATAATTGTTCTTCTAACATCTTAGCTAGTTCTAAACCAGTTAAAACTTTGGTACCAATCCAGTTTCTAATCTCTAGGGAAAACATAGACTGCCCACCAAACTCTTCAGCAATGAGAAGGGTTTTAATTTTCTTTCGCGCTGCATAAACACCGGCTCCTACGCCAGCTGGACCTCCTCCTATGATTACCAAGTCATACATAATTATATTTCCAATGCTTTAGATAGAGCATCTCTGTCAAAACCAACAAACATCTCTCCGTCAATATCAATAACTGGTACTCCCATCTGATGAGACTTATCAACCATTTCTTCTCGGGCTTTATCGTCCGTAGAAACATCCTTTTCGATATAATCTACTTTATTTTCTTTAAAGAAATCTTTAGCCATCTTACAATAAACGCAAGTTGGTGTGGAATAAATAGTAACTTTCTTCATATATATACAAATTGAATTAGAGGACCTTTGTTTAAGTATTATACATCAACTTCTTATAAATAGAAAAGTCTCTTTAAATATGTGCTTTTTATCTCTTCAGGAACGCATATATCCTTTGACTATTTCCTATATTTTAGTAGGATACTAGTGCATGAATAGCATTGTCAAGATAAAACAATTAATACTTGTAACGGGTGATGTCTTAATGCTCTACCTATCACTCGCCCTAACTCTATTGATCCGTTATGACCAACCTTTTAATAACCGAATCCTAGATATTCATCTCGGTCCCTTCACATATATCTTTATTTTTTGGATCTTCATCTTCTACATTGCTGGTCTCTATGACATTCGCCACCTTAAAAATGATCTAG
>Ga0066376_10004507_pt1 | contig 12070 bp, 9 predicted proteins | sample Knorr_S15_td_Bot_FD_77009 | JGI IMG/M metagenome (GOLD analysis project Ga0066376, IMG submission 77009) | Marine microbial communities from Southern Atlantic Ocean transect - Knorr_S15_td_Bottom_ad_5009_LV_A | ecosystem: Environmental > Aquatic > Marine > Oceanic | place: Southern Atlantic... | reverse complement strand
AGGCGACGGCGGCCGAGAAGGCGACCCTCACCCTCGCCACGCGCGAGGCGAAGCAGGAGGCGGGCCGCGAGCAGCTTGTGCCGGGATGGCGAACGCAGGCCGAAGCGGCGGGGTTCGGGGAGAAGGCGCGCATCGCGGCCATCGCCGAGTCCGAACAGCGTGCCGCGATGATGACGGCCGAGCGTGGGCCAGCGATGCAGGACCGGGCCGAGATCGCCGCGAGGGAAGCCGTGGCGGCGGCGGCGCGGCACCTGTCCGAGCGCGAGGCGGTGATCGGAGCCGCCGCGCTGGAAGCACGCGCGGGCGAGCGGGCCGGGGGACTGGCCAGCGCAGCCCAGATTGCGCAGGCCGTCGATCGGGCGCGCGGGGCGGGCGACCTCATCGCCCGCGATCAGGGCGCGCGGGGACGCGGGTTCACCACACGCGAGGCAGTGGCGACCGAGCGCCGGATGCTCGCCATCGAGGGCGACGGGCGCGGCAGTGCATCGCCCGCGTTGGACCGGCAGGAGGCGCTGCGCGCCGTCACCACGGCGTCGTTCTTTTCGCAGGCCAAGGGGCATTCCTGGACCGAGGGGCAGAGGACCGCGACGATGGGACTGCTGACCAGCCCCGACCACGTGAGCGGCGTGCAGGGCTATGCCGGGACCGCCAAGACCACCACCGTGCTGTCTACCTATGCGAAGGGGATGCGCGAGAAGGGCTACGAGGTCCGCGCGTTCGCGCCCACGGCGGCGGCGGCCGACCTGCTGGGCGAGGCGATCGACGCGAAGGGCGAGACGGTGGCCAAGGCGGTGCTGACCGGCGAGGGGATTGTGAAGGAAGCCAGGACGCGACCCGAGGCCTGGATTGTCGACGAGGCCTCGATGGTGAGCGCGCGCGACATGGCGAAGGTATTGAGCATGGCCGAGCGATCGGGCGCGCGCGTCGTGCTGGTGGGCGACGTGAAGCAATTGGGCAGCGTGGAGGCGGGCCGCGCCTTCGGCCAGCTCCAGGACGCCGGGATGAAAACCCACGTGCTCGACAAAATCGTGCGTCAGGCGAACGACCTTACCCGGGAGGCGGTGGAGGCAACCATCGCGGGCGACGGTGCCCGCGCGCTTGCCGCCCTCGACAGGGGCGGGGGCCGCATCGCCGAGATCCCCGAAGCCGGGGATCGGCGCGCGGCGATGGCGCGCGACTTCGCCGCGCTGTCGCCAAAGGACCGGGCCAAGACGCTGGTGATGGACACCACCCGAGAGGGCCGGGAATTGCTGACCGAGGCGATCCGGAGCGAGCTGCGCAAAGACGGCACGATCACCGGCGACAGCGTGAGGATGGCCACGCTGGAAAACAAAGGGTTGACCCGCGAGGAAGCGCACATGGCCAGCGGCTACGAGAAGGGCGATGTGGTGACGTTCCGCCGCGACTATGAGCGCCACGGCGTCGAGAAGGGACAGGCCTATCGGGTGGATGGCATCGACCGCGCAGGCAATAGAATCACGCTGCGCGATCGGGACGGTCGCGCGATCGAATGGCGGCTCGACAGATGGGGGCGGGGGCAGTCCGAGGCCTATATCGAGAAGGAGCGGGAGTTCGCGAAAGGCGACCGGGTGCAGTTCACGCGCAACGACCGCGAAACGGGCCGGGTGAACGGGCTGACCGGCAATGTGAGCGCGATCGATGCCGAGCGCCGCGCCATGACAGTCCGGGACGCGCGCGGGCGCGAGCATGAACTTTCAATGGACCAGACCCGCGATCGGCATTTGCGGCATGGCTGGGTGGGCACGGTGCATGGCAGCCAGGGCGCGACCGCCGACCGGTCGATGACCCATCTGGAAAGCCACCGCGCGATGACGGTGGACGCCAGGACCACCTATGTCGCGATCAGCCGCGCGCGGCATCATGCGGCGATCTATACCGACAGCCGCGAGAAGCTGGCCGACGCGATCGAGCTGCGTTCGGGGGAGCGACAGACGGCGCTGGAGCCACCACGATCCGGGGAAAGGAAGACAGCCGCACTTTCATTGTAACAATGGCCGATATAAGAACAGGTCGTGAACAATGGACGCTACCGGGAATCGCGGCAGATCGGAAGGAAGCCAGCAGCCAACCTCCATCACGCCACGCGCGTTGCTGACCGCATCGGACGGCCGCTGAACCAGTTCGTCACGATCAACTACTCGCTCACCGAATGTCCGCCACGGGAGGCGAGCGCCGCGTTCCGAAGGTTGCTCGCAAGCTGGTATGCGCGCTGGCTTCGTCGGCACCGGAAACTGAAGGGCCGCTGCCCACCAACCCATGTCTGGGTGTTCGAGGCCGCAGGGGGGCAGGTGGCGGTTCATTGGGCAGTCCATATCCCGCGCGGACTGGTACGGGAGTTTAGGCGGTCGCTTCCTCAATGGATCGCGGCGACTGTTGGCGAACCGGTGCCACACGATACGGTGAAGCATCGCCCGATCTACAATGTGACCGGCCTGAAGCGGTATGTTCTGAAAGGCATGGACCCGCATTTCGCGCCGCTATGGAAGATTCGCCCGGTGCCGCAGGGACTGGTTATCGGGAAGCGAAGCGGCTTTAGCCGGAACCTCGGCCCGACCGCTCGCGCACGCGTAGGCTATCGTCCGCAACGCCATCGCTCGACAGGTTGGACGAGCGATGCCACTGCTTGAGCGCTATTGCCTGTGGTGGCTCCCCACCCCGTTCAAGACTTTAATCGTTCTACCTCTGCCACCCGAAAATGGTCACGGCTTTGAACCCCCTCATATTTTCGAACCAACTGGCAGGCAAAAGCTCGCTCGGCCAACTTGATAGAAATTGCCTTGTCTTTGCCCTAAAACCGGTTGCAAAAGAGGAGTCATGAAGTTGCATCGAAAGCTGTTACTCGGGTCGCTGGTGGCGTTCGTTGCTCAGCCGTTGACGGCGCAAGAAACAACACCGCCGCAAAACGACGATATTGAAGGGACCATTGTCGTAACCGGCCAGCGCCAGAGTGAGTTAGATGCTATCCGACAGGGCGTTGATCGAATTTTCCCTTCTGCTGGGCCGACCGATCCTATTGCTAGATTTATCGATCCGGTATGCCTAGGCTTCGCCGGTCTCAATTCGCGGCAGCAAGCCACTTTTCGTCAAATGATCGAATTTCGCGGCAAGAATGCTGGAGTGAGCTTCGCGCGCCCAGACTGCAAGACGAATGCATTGGTCGTCATCGTCGACGATCCGGAAACTTTCGTTTCCGAGGCCAGAAGCGAGCAGTCCAAATTCATGCCGGTTGACGAGCAACGCAAGTTCGAAGCCGCGATGCTGCGCGGTGATCCCGTATTCGCTTGGACTTCGCAGGAAATACGTACTGCGCTGGGACGACCGGCACCTCACAGTGCCACAATTCCGGGCCTTACCTTACCGATGGCTGTGGCGACCAAGGTCAACACGGACGCACGCGCTCGCCGAGTGGGTTTAGAACGGAGTGCGGCCCTTGTTAATTCGATCGTTATTTTCGATGCTAGGAGGCTTGAGGGGCTTACGCTCGTTCAGCTGGCCGACTATGCCGCGATGCGACTGCTGGCACCGAGTGAGATACGTGCCGAGTGGCAAGGCGATCGCCCCGAATCCGTTTTGAAGCTTTTCTCCACAAAAGCGGACGAAGTCGAACTATCGATGACTGTCTTCGACGAGTCCTATCTAGCTGCGCTATACAGTTTACCGCTCAACGCCAGCCCCTCTCGATTGAAGCCGACGGTGATTGCAGGCTATTTAGAAAGAAGAGAGGACTAGGGCTGAGCCACCTAAGTCAAAATGAGCAATGAAGGCCATCTTCCGGATACGGAGCTTAGAACCGGACGTTCTGCTTTCCATACAGTAGCTGCTGCTAGCAGGCCACGTTCGCCAGCCTATCGCCGATCGGTGCGGGCACGTAATCCTCGCGAGGCTGTCCTTCCGTAGTCATCAGACGTTCGGTCGGCAGCTTGGTCGTCAGATCGGTGTTCCCGATCGGTAAACCCTCGACCGAGCCGTTCAGGCCCGCCATCATCGATCCGCGCACATCAGCGCCCAGCGTCGCGAACCCGATCGCCAGGCCTTCGCCCATGCTTCCCGTCCAGCGGCCGACCAAGACTGTAGGCATCTCCGATCGATACTTGCCGGAACGGGGGAGAACCTGTTCGACCCATTGGCGCGCGACGCCCGTCTCGCGTTCCTCGGCAGGACGGTTGTGCATCTGATAGCCACGAGGCCATTTGACGAGCCAGCCCATGATGGCCCGCGCGATCGTAGTGTTCCCGCCCGATGGCGTGTCCCGCAGATCGAGCACGAGATCGGTATCGGGATCGAGCGAACCCATCGCGGCGTCGAAGGCGGCGATCGTTTCCCGGTCGCCAAGAGCATTATTAAAGCGGATGATCGTCATGCCGTTGGCGGTACAGACCGACAGGGGCAATTTCGGAACATCAGCTGCTGCGTAAAGCGAGGGCAGAACCACCGGTCGCTCCGTTCCTGAATTGACCCTAATGACAATCCGCCGTTCCCGATCTCGACGCCCGGCGACAAGAACACGCGCGGCATAGGCTGCCCGCTGCGGGGTCACATCAAGTTCCATTGCCGACCAGAAACTGGCGACAGCACGAGCTACTGGAACCCCGTCGATTGCGGTAATCTGCTGCCCACTTTGAATGCCCGCTTGCGATGCGGGGCTTTCCGGCCTCACCGCATCGATGACGTAGCGGCCATCGTCGAACACTACCCACAGGTCGGTATAGGTCGGCACGACCGCCCAACTGTCCGCGAACGAGCTGCCAGTGATCGCATGATGATCGGCGAGCGAGGCGATCCGGTGTTCGGCGTAGCGGAGCAGCGAACGTTCATCGTGCACAGCCTCACGTTCGCGCATAAGAACATCGGATTGTGGGAGGGTGCCATCGGGCAGCTTGTCGAGATAGGCGTATTCGCGCTCGATTGTCTGATCCAGTGCAACCGCCGATGCTCCGTAATCGACCGGCTCGGTCGCGCCGACGAGCAGCAGCGGAGCTAGGATGACGATGGGTATCAGCTGCAATCTCATTCCCGACCCCTAGCCGGGAATTGGTTGATTGGGGAGTTGAAGCGAAAAGCCCGCTCGTTCAAAACCGAACGGTTCTGACACCTAATCCACAATCACGCTTTTCCGCGCCATTGCGGGTGTCACAACCCCGTGTCAAAGAGATGGCATGCAAATCGGCTATGCCAGAGTGTCCCGTGGGGACTCCCAGGACCTGGACCCGCAGCTCCGCGCGCTGACCGACGCGGGCTGTTCGATCATCTACCAGGAAGAGGCATCGGGCGCGAAATCCGACCGCCCCGAGCTGGCGCTGGCGATCGGGGCGTTGAAGCCCGGCGACGTGCTGACCGTGTGGAAGCTGGACCGCCTTTCCCGCTCGCTCCGCGACCTCCTGTTCACGCTGGAGGCGATCACCGAGGCCGAGGCCGGGTTCCGTTCGCTGACCGAGGCGATCGACACGACGACACCCGCAGGACGGTTGATGACGCAGACGCTTGGCGCGTTCGCCGAGTTCGAGCGCGCCATGATCCGCGAGCGAACCATGAACGGCCTGGCGCACGCCCGGAAAGCCGGGAAGCATATCGGCCGCAAGCGCGCCCTCTCCCTTCAGCAGCGTGCCGAGATCATCGAGCGCGTCGAGAACGGGCAAGGCTCCCCCGCCCAGCTCGCCTCGCTGTTCCGCGTGTCGCGATCGACCGTGCAGCGGGTGTTGCGGGAATATCGGGCAGAAAAAGCCGCGAAGGTGGCAGGCTGAATTTTCCTCGCTCGCAGAGCAGTCAGCGCAGTATTTGCGATGAATTATCCGCGCTTTTGGTCTCGATTTCTTCTCGCTTGAACTTGCTCGATTTGCAGGCATCCTATGCCGAGCAGAAGAAAGGATTACCTATGAGTACTAACAAGCGAGGCCGAGGGCGTCCCCCGGGAACCGGCCTGGATGACAGCCCTACATTGAGGAAGGTTGCGGACCTGATCGCCGCCAACCCGTCATTGAAACCGACCACCGCGATCAAGCGCGTCCTGGAGCGCCCGACCGACACGGCGGTGCGCCGGTTGCAGGGAAAGTGGAAGGAACATGGACCGAGGTATCGTGCGGAGGCTCAGGCCCGGCGATCGGTTCCCGCGACGCGCCGAGCGAGCAGGTCGCACGCACCCCGCACCGCGCGCCAGATTTTTGAAGCGCACCGGCGAATGCAGGATGCGCTCGGTCCCGCCATGACGGCTGCCCAGGAAATGATGAACAGCACTGCGATGCGAGAAGCGCAGGAAGCCTTCCGGCGCTATCATGAGAGTCCCGCCATGCGGGCCATCCAGGAGTTTCAGAACAGCCCGACGATGAAGGCGATGCTGGAGATACAGAACAGCCCTACCATGCGCGCCATGCGTGAACTGGAAGCAAGTCCGACCATGCGGGCGATCCGCGAAGCGCAGGCCCACATCGGTTTGCTCGACGACTATTATTGAGGCGAACTACACTTCGATCGCGTGCCGAACTTCGACCAGCGCTCTGAGCGTGTCGTAGATATGTTCGCGGCTCGTGGTGATGCCAAAATGCCGGATGACCAGCTCGTCGAGAGCTTGCCGATCGGCTTGTTCCAGTTCGTCCGACACTTCGAGAACGCTTCGCGCCTTCATAGGCGCGAAGGCGGCGACAATCTCGTCCCGCTCCGGACGTCCGAGCTTGTCCGGATCGAGAATGTGGAGATTGGCTTCGATCCGGTCCTTGTTCAGGTCGAGCGCGCCCAGCCCACGGCCAAACCCGATCGCTTCGATCATAAGCAGGCCGACCGTGCAATTCAGCAGCGCATGGGCGAGATCGACATCGACGCCGGGATGGGGGTTCAAACCCATCAGGCGTTGATTGACGAAGGCAGCAGGATCGACACGGCCGATATAAAGCCGTTTCCCATAAGCGAGCGGGATGACCAGCTCCGCAACCCGGTCCGCCCTCATCTCATACCAATGATGGTTTGCCTTCGCGAGAACTTCGGGAAGCGGACGGCCGGTGCCGTTCCGACCCGATTCAAACCGTTCTATCCACCGCAGCGCGCCGGTATGCCCGCGCCGCCGCAGTTCGGCCTTGCTGACACCGCAGCAGAAGGCCTCCCGATCGGCCGTCGCTTCGTAGGTATCTATATCCGTCGACGAGAGCAGGACCGGCTTGATGTAGTCCGCTTCGATCCCGTGGCCCGCCGCCGGGTAGAAGAGTCTGTCCCACCCTCGCCGCTCTCCGCGCCGGATCGTGAACAGATCACGCACCGGAACGAGCGAGCAATCGAGCAGCCAGTCGATATCCACGAATTGCGCCGAGCCAGCCAGGCCGAACGGTCGTGCCTTGATGAGCTGATCGTGACTGACCGACCGGATCGACATCACATCGTCCTGCGCCCGCCCCAATTCGATTTGAGCGGCGACGCTTTCCACGTTCGCGTCATCCGTGAGGAGATCGATCGGCTGTTTGAGGATCACGAAATTGGTGTCGGAGCGCGATTCATCATCGCTGTCCCGCTTTTCGAGGACAAGCACGTTGGTGACTACATCGCTGTTGGAGAACCAGCGGCCCGAGCCGGACGTGATGACCGCCCGCAGATGGTAAAATCCGAGCAGGCGATCGTAGAACGCTTCGCCCCAGGCCGTACCGAGCCAGGAGTTTGGCAGGATGATGACGAGCCGCCCTTGCGGCTTCAAGAGATCGTAGAAGGCGAACGGCAGATAGGCGGCGACATCGGACCGGCCAGGCAGACCCTCGCCATCCTGTTCAAGAAGCGCGTTCACCCCAGCTGTAGCGTCGCCATATGCGGCGCGGCCGTTCTGCGCCACGAATGGCAAATTGCTCGCGATGCATCCGAAGGTGCCGAGCTTTTCACGGATCAGCGTGCCATCATTGGGATCGCGAAATTCGACATCGAGATCGGGATCGAGCGTGAACGCATCGATCGGGAATACGCGCAGGGGCTGGCGCGCGAGCGTAGGTGTGGATAGGGAAAAGGTCGCGAGCTGGACGGCTTGTCGATCGAGATCGGACGCGCAAATCTGGCTTGCCGCTTCCGCGCCAGGGATGCCACCCGCGAGCTTCGCATCGAGGGCGACCCGAATGATCGTCCCGCTCCCACAGCAGGGATCGAGAACGCGATCGGCAAGATCGTTGATACCGAGGCGCACGAGTAATTTCGCGAGCGGCGCCGGCGTCGTGTATTGTCCGCGCAGCTTGCGGTCGCCCACCGACGCAGCCGCTTCCAAGATCGTCGAAAGCTGAGCCTGATCGACCGACCCTATCCGCAGATCGGAAAGCAGGCGGTTGAACTGGCAGAGCTGTTCCCATGACTGATCCGGAAGAACGCCGAGGCCGAGCGCGTCGCAGAACACCGTCCAGAAATTGCATTGGTCCGAAATACCGCGAAACACATCGAGCGCATCCGTTGGCGACATGGCGGTGGAGATCGAGGTGACCGGCCCCGCCCTATCGTCCCGTTCGCGCAGCACGTGCCCGAACAGGAACTTGCCCGTCCAATTCATCAAATTGGCGCGGGCGAGCGCAGCATAGGGATCGTCCCCATCATATTCGTTCTGATGACGGTTCCACCAAAGCGTCACTTCCGCCCGGAAGGTCCGGTCCCGCTTTGCGGCAGCTTCGAGCGCTTCGGCCACCAGACCGGTGTTGGTCAGGACGAGCGAGGACGGCCCGCCACTGCGATAGGCTTCGACAAATTGCCGACCTTCCAGATCGCCATCGGCGAACAGGGCATTGATCGTTTGCAGGATCTCGGCCCCCAACGCTTCCCACCGCGCCCGAGCCGGGCGTACGGCGGCGCGCGTCGCTATATCGCCGAGATCGGTCCATTCGGTATGCAGCACATATTCGTCTTGCTCCGCATCGAGGGCGAAGAGCCGGGCATAGCGGACATTCCAGAGCACGAAACTGTCGAGACCCAGCATCCGCGCCTTCAGCTCGGCATTGTCGAAAAATTCGTCGTCCGCAATGTCGGTATCGGGGAACTTCAGCTCCCAGCCCTGGAGAATGCGGGCTGTGTCCCGATCGCCGAACAGCAACACGTCGGGAAAAAGGCTTCCGCTTAAATCGGAAACGGTTTGCTCCCCGCTGACATCGCGCACCGCGCGGACCTCATTGTGCGCAATCTGTTTGAGATGCCCGATGAGATCGATCGCCCACGACCGCTCGTTATAGCCAGCGAGAGCCACTTAGCGAGCGGTCCCCAGGAGAGCCGGACCAATCACCTGGTCCACGTCGATCAGACCGCGCCGTCGCATGGTCGTCGCGCGGCTTGCCGGTTCGATGTCCTTCATGGTGGGGGCCTTGTTCGATGCACGCAGACGTTTCGCCTCGGCCAACCGCATTTCGGCGACCTCCATATAGTCGATCGGATCGGCCTTGAATTTCTGGACTTCCTGGTTCTTTTCGATCCCGATGTAGTCGCGCCCTTCGAGCAGAGCCGCGACAAGGAAGCTCCCGCTGCCAAAGGCATTGTCGAGCACGAGATCGCCCGGCCCGGTGAACATCCGGATGAGGTAGCGACCGAGGGCGACCGGCTTTTGAGTCGGGTGCCAGACGACACCGCCGGACTCGCTTTCGGCCGTCTTGCAGTAGAGGGAATCGGTAGGGAAACGCGCCCCGTCGCTTTTCACGTGGACCGGTTTGAAGTCACCGTAGCTCCCGGTGTATTGATCCTTCCGCGTTCCCTTGTCGTAAGGGTCGGCATACCACATGACCGGGCGATATTCGGGCTGCTGTTTGTAAAATACGCAGACATCTTCATGTTGCCGGAGAGGTTGGCGACGAGCGTTCAGAAAATTCGTCGGCTTGCTCTTTACCCAGACGAATTTGTAGCGGAACCATTCCTCTTTGCTCAGCATGAGGCGGGCCGTGAAAAGGCCTTGAGAACTAAGGACGATCACCCCGCGCGGTTTGATGATGCGTTCGTAATGCGCCCACAGCTCATCGAGCGGGATGAGGCTGTCCCATTTGTTCTGGGTAGTGCCATAAGGAAGGTCGCACAGGACCATATCGACAGACTCGCTATCGACGTTGGCGAGCAGTTCTAGGCAGTCGCCTTCGTGCAGAGTGTTCCGTCGAAAAGCCACGATTTAGCTACCGGTGCGAAGCAAAGGAACGTCGCGATCGAGATATTCGACCAGAGCTTTGCGCACGACCCAGGCGAGTGACGCATCGTTGTTCGAGGCTTCGGCTTCCAGAGCCTGATAAACGTCATGCGGCACGCTTATCGAAAGCCGCTTCGTATCTGGATAAGCCGGGTTATCGGCCGGAGCGTTTCGCATGATGATCCTCGTTTGCACCGTTTTGCACCACAGTGGTGCAAGCGCATTACCGAGGAACCGTTAGGCTGGCAAGTGTAAAGAACAAATGTAGAACACGCAAGATATGGCACGCCCCTGCCGGGCCGCGCTCTGTCTCCACTTCGCCGCGATCGAGCCGCCTTCGCCGTCTCGCCCCTGCCGGGTGACGATCGCTCGCGCGTCGCTACGCTCCAATCGAGCGGGAGGGTTTGAAGGACGCGCTCTGTCCCGCGCTTGTCAGCGCTCCTGAGGGCGCGGCATTCTTGAGCTGACCCGCTGGCACTCCTGCCTCTCTCATTGCCGGACGCCCGCTGGCGCACGGATAGCGCGCGCAGGGCGTCCGGCGGCTTCACGCCGTGCAGGGGTGCCCTTCCCCTGTTTTTGCCGCTGAGCGGCTTCCTGGCGCTTTCCAGCGCCGTTTTCGTGGGTGGGGAACACCAAGGGCTTCGCCCTCTCGTTCCCGAAGCCAAATAGCCGCCCCGTGTGGCGGGCTTCGCCCGCTGGCCCGCGCCAAGGCGGCGATTGGGCATCCCCCTCCCCCTCCCATCCTCGCCGGAGGGCAGAGCCGCAGGCCGCAGGCTGCGGCTTCGCCGGAAAAGGAGACAAGGGACATGACCAATCAGACGAACAGCAGCAAGCGCGCCGATCCTTACGCGCGGATCACCGACCGCATCCTTGCAGAGCTTGAACAGGGCGTGCGGCCCTGGATGAAGCCGTGGAGCGCCGGGACGCTGGCGGGGCGTGTCACCCGCCCCCTGCGATCGACGGGCGAACCCTATGCCGGAATCAACGTCATCCTCCTATGGATGGAGGCGGTGGCCAACGGCTACGCCTCGCCCACATGGATGACCTACAAGCAGGCGCAGGCGCATGGCGGACAGGTCCGACGCGGAGAACAGGGCGCACCCATCGTCTATTTTGGCAGCACGACGAAGAAGTCGGAGCAGACGGCGAACGGAAGCCTGGAGTTGGAGGGCGAAGGCCGGGAAATCCGGTTCCTGAAAACCTATCACGTGTTCAATGTCGCGCAGATCGACGGCCTGCCCGAGCGGTTCCATCCCGAACCGGTAGAGGCCCCTGCCCCCGCCTTCGAGCGCATCGAGGCGGCGGAACGGTATTTCGAGGCCACCGGCGCGCGCGTGGCGCATGGCGGCAATCAGGCGTTCTACATGATCGGCGAGGACCGAATTCAGCTACCGCCCTTCGAGGCGTTCCACGATGCCGAGAGCTACTATGCCACGCGGGGCCACGAGACGGTTCACTGGACCCGCCACGCATCGCGGCTCAACCGGAGTTTCGGGCGCGAGCGCTGGGGCGATGAAGGCTACGCCCGCGAGGAACTTGTCGCGGAGCTGGGATCGGCGTTCCTTGCCGCAGACCTTGGCCTGGCGCTGGAGCCGCGCGACGACCATGCCAGCTATATCGCGAGCTGGATAAAGGTTCTGCAGAACGACCGGCGCGCCATCCTGTCCGCCGCCGCCCATGCAGAGCGCGCGGTGCGCTACCTCCATTCGCTGCAATCGGCCGAAAGGAGGGAAGCCGCCTGACGGCGGGAAGCGAGGCCGCCCTTCGGGGCGGCCGAACCTTTGTCCACCCGCCCTCCCCCGCGCGGCCGCGCCACGGCGCGGCCGAAAGGTATTGCATACAGGTCGAATTGTCGGCATGTAGACATGTAGGGAGTCAGACATGGCGACAGTTGCGATCATCAGTCAGAAGGGTGGAGCGGGTAAAACCACCCTCGCCCTTCACCTT
>Ga0066376_10004505_pt1 | contig 12072 bp, 6 predicted proteins | sample Knorr_S15_td_Bot_FD_77009 | JGI IMG/M metagenome (GOLD analysis project Ga0066376, IMG submission 77009) | Marine microbial communities from Southern Atlantic Ocean transect - Knorr_S15_td_Bottom_ad_5009_LV_A | ecosystem: Environmental > Aquatic > Marine > Oceanic | place: Southern Atlantic... | reverse complement strand
TAACACCGAAACGACCTGAGGCGATCTGTTTGATCTTCGAGCTGCGAATGGTGCCGTAACGGGCTGGGTCTTCGCCACCTTCACCGGAGTTGGAGCGACCGCCCGCCTCGTTCATGGCCTGGGCCAGCGCTTCGTACGCTTCGGGCGACAGCGCGCCCAGCGACATGCCTGCGCTGTCGAAGCGTGGAATCAACGCTTCGATGGGCTCGACCTCTTCCAGCGGAATCGGCGTGGCCGCAGGCTTGAGTTTCAGCAGGTCACGAATGGTGGCCACGGGGCGCTCGTTCACCAGCTGCGCAAATTTCTTCCACTTGGTGTAGCTGCCCTCTTGCACCGCCGCCTGCAGCGCCTTGACCACATCCGGGTTGTAGGCGTGGTACTCGTGGCCGTGCACGTACTTGAGCATACCGCCTTGAGAGATCCCTTTGCGGGGAATCCATGCATCCTTGGCCAGCAGTTCTTGCTGAAGCTGAAGCTCAGCAAAGCCGGTGCCCTGAATACGCGACGCCATGCCCACGAAACAGGTATCCATCACTTCATCGGCCAGGCCGACGGCCTCGAACAGCATGGAGCCACGGTAGGAGGCCAGCGTCGAAATGCCCATCTTAGAAAGGATCTTGAAGAGTCCCTTCTGCAGGCCTTTACGATAATTCTCGCGGGCGTCTGCCGGGTTGCCAGTCAATTCTCCGGTGCGGTGCATATCCGCCATGACCTGATACGCCAGCCACGGGTAGACCGCCGTGGCGCCCACCCCGAACAGTACCGCCATCTGATGGGCATCGCGGGCGTAGCCAGTCTCGACCACGATGTTGGCATTGGGGCGCAGCGCCAGGCGGCCCAGGTGGGAGTGCACCGCACCCACGGCCAGCGCTGCCTGAATAGGCAGTTGGCCTTTGGGCAGCTCCGCATCGCTTAGCACCAGAATCACTTTACCCGCTTTTACCTGCGCTTCGGCTTCTTGGCAAAGCGCGGTAATCGCCTGCTGCAGGCTGGTCTGCTCTGGATCGTACCCGAGCGGCAGCATATGGCTAGCAAAGGCCGGATCGTCCTGGCTCACCAGGGCGGTGAATCTACGCGGCGAGAGCACCGGCGTGGTCAAAATCAAGCGATGGGCGTGTTCCGGTGTGGCCTTGAAGACGTTCAGCTCCGCGCCACAGCAGGTTTCCAACGACATCACGATCGCTTCGCGCAGCGGGTCGATCGGCGGGTTAGTCACCTGGGCAAACTTCTGCCGGAAGTAGTCGGTCAGCAAACGCGGGCGGCTCGACAGCACCGCCATCGGCGTATCGTCGCCCATGGAACCCACCGCCTCCTGGCCGCTCTCCGCTAGCGGGCGCAGCACCTGGTCGCGCTCTTCGAACGTTACCTGGAACATCTTCTGCTGCACGTTCAGCGCGTCGGTATCCATGGTCTGGAATCGCGCCAGTTCGGTCAGCGCCGACTCCAGGTAGTTCGCTTCCTGTTTCAGCCAGCGCTTGTAGGGGTATGCGGACTTCAGGCGGTCATCGATGTCCTGAGTGTGCAGCACTTCGCCCGTTTGGGTATCGACGGCCAGCATCTGGCCGGGGCCGACGCGGCCTTTTGCAACAACATCTTCCGGCTTGTAGCCGTAGGTACCAATTTCAGAGGCCAGGGTGATGTAACCGTTCTTGGTAATCACCCAACGCGCCGGGCGCAGGCCGTTACGGTCCAGCATACAGACCGCTTGGCGACCGTCGGTCATGACCACGCCTGCGGGGCCGTCCCACGGCTCCATGTGCATGGAGTTGTACTCGTAGAACGCGCGTAGCTCGGCGCCCATGGTCTCGACGTTTTGCCAGGCGGGCGGCACCATCATGCGCACAGCGCGGTGTAGCTCCATACCGCCGGTCAGCAGCACTTCCAGCATGTTATCCATACTGGAGGAGTCGGAGCCGGTGGTGTTGACGATTTCGTCTAGTTTAGCGATATCCGGCAGACGCTCGTTGACGAAGTTCGCCTTGCGCGAGTTCGCCCAGCCGCGGTTGGCTTCGATGGTGTTGATTTCACCGTTATGTGCCAGTAGGCGGAATGGCTGCGCCAGGGGCCAGCGCGGTGCGGTGTTGGTCGAGAAGCGCTGGTGGAAAACACAAATGGCGGTTTCCAGGCGCGGGTCGTTCAGGTCCTTGTAAAAGGCTGGCAGGTCTTCCGGCATGACCAGGCCTTTATAGGAGACCACTTCGCTGGAGAGCGATGCCACGTAAAAGTCTTCGTCGCTGCGCAGCGCCTGCTCGGCGTAGCGGCGACCCATGAAAAGATCGACATCGAAATTGTCGCTGCTGCCGGGGGCAACGAACAGCTGCTCGATACGCGGCAGGCAGTCCAGCGCCATGGGGCCGCAGACACTCGAGTCCGTGGGCACTACGCGCCAGCCCAGCACGTCCAAACCGCGTGCGCTTAACTCAGCCACCAGCGTCTCTTTGGCTTTGGCGGCACGCGCATCGTCGTTGGGTAAAAACACCGACCCCACTGCGAAGCGCTCGCCCAGCTCTACATCGAGCGACTCTTTAGCAGCAGCACGCATGAACTGTGCGGGCATCTTTAGCAGCAGGCCACAACCGTCGCCGGTTTTACCATCTGCCGCGATGCCGCCACGGTGGGTCATGCAAGTCAGTGATTCGATAGCCGTTTTCAGCAAGTCGTGGCTGGCCTGCCCTTCCATGTGGGCAATAAGGCCAAAGCCGCAGTTATCGCGAAACTCGCCTGGCTGGTGAAGACCTCTATTCATGGGCGTGCCTCTAGTCAGCGTATTTTGTAAGCAGCGTTTTTATGGTATAATCACGGGCTTTTCTTTTTTTATGGCTCTTGTTACCCGCCCAAAATAGGGTGTTGTCCGCATTCGCTGCTGCGAGAAAAAGGTCGCTCAGCATAGCGATTTGCCACCGCGTAGCGCAATCGCTCGACACTCGCCAATCGTCAAAAACCCTCGCCAAATCCCGTAGTTGCACTACCGCTCAATAAAAAAATAGTTATACTTCAACGGCTTGCAGGCCAAAGAAACGGTATTTCAACGATCAATACAGAGCACTAGACTTTAGTCTAATTTTTACTAAAAACCCCATGCCGATAGCGCATAAGGCATACGGATATCACTAGTCAGCAGCCACTTCGGCGCTTTCTAGACAAACAAAACCCGCCTGTTTCGAGGCGGGTTTTGAGCGGGTGTGCTTACGGGTGATTCCCCTAGCCGCGCGGATAATCATCGAGTAGCTGTCTCAGTGTCTCGATAGGCGTGGCATCGCTAACGCAGGCATCGCCCAAGTCGTTCAGTAGCACCAGACGCAGACGCGCGTCCACGTTCTTTTTATCCAGCCGCATTCGTGTCAAGAAGTCATCCGACGACATGCCCGTTGGCGCAACCAGCGGAAGGCCCGCGCTTTCGATCACCGCTTTCGTGCGCTTTAAGGCATCAGCGCTGATCCACCCCAACTGGTGGGAGAGCGTGGCGGCCATCGCCATGCCCGCTCCTACGGCTTCGCCGTGCAGCCAGTTGCCGTAACCTTGATGCGCCTCGATGGCGTGGCCAAACGTGTGGCCAAGGTTCAACAGCGCACGAACGCCCTGCTCGGTTTCGTCTTCCGTCACGATATCGGCTTTGATCTGGCAGCTCTTGGCAATGGCCTCTGCCACCACAGCTGGCTCAACGTGGCGTAGCGCCGTCATGTTCTGCTCAAGCCAAGCGAGGAAGGCGGCATCGCGAATAAAACCGTACTTCACCACTTCCGCAAGCCCTGCAGAAAGCTCTCGGGCAGGCAGCGTGGTCAGCGTGGCAATATCCACCACTACCGCTTTTGGCTGCCAAAACGCGCCAATCATGTTCTTACCCAGCGGATGATTAACACCGGTTTTGCCGCCCACCGAGGAGTCCACCTGGGAAAGCAGCGTGGTGGGCACTTGAATAAAGGCCACCCCGCGCTGATAGGAAGCAGCGGCATAGCCCACCATATCGCCAATCACACCGCCGCCAAGGGCAATGAGTGTGCAGCGGCGGTTAAAGCCGGCTTCCAGCAGCGCATCCCAAATGCGTCCTACCTGTTCGATGGTTTTGTACTGCTCGCCATCTGGCAGCACCACGGCACGCACGTCTAAATGCTCGGGTAAGCTAGAACGCAGCGTGTCTAAGTAGTGCGGCGCCACGGTTTCATTGGTAACGATCATGACTTGGCTACCGGCCAGATAGGGCACAAAACTGTCTGAGCGATTTAATAGCCCAACGCCAATATGGATAGGGTAGCTGCGCTCACCCAGTTCAACGGTTAGCGTACGGTCATGGGCTAGCTCTGTCATTGAGATACCTTTTTATGTGGGGCGCTGGCGGTTTCTAACGGATCAATCAGGCGATGCACGCGGCGTAAAATTTCATTTACCACGGCACGGGGGCTACGGCGATCCGTACGTACCGTAATGTCGGAAGTAGCACGGTAGAGCGGATCACGGGCGGCGAACATATCGTTGAGCACCTGTTCGCGATTCGCACACTGCAGCAACGGGCGGTTGCGATCTTTGGCGGTGCGTTTTAGCTGCTGCTCGACAGTGGTCATCAAGTACACCACTGTACCGCGATCGCGCAGCGCTCGGCGGTTCTCTTCTCGCAGCACCGCGCCACCGCCGGTGGCGACCACGACATCCGTGAGCTGGGTGAGCTCGTCAATCATCTGAATTTCACGCTGACGAAAGCCTTGCTCACCCTCCACGTCAAAAATCCAGGGTATATCGGCACCGCAGCGGTCTTGTATGGCGTGATCGCTATCGTAAAACGGGCGCGATAGTTCTCCCGCCAATAAGCGGCCTATCGTGCTTTTACCAGCCCCCATGGGGCCTATTAAGAAAAGATTGGGTAAATCCTGCATCAGCGAACCGCCAAACCATCATCAAGTAATCGTGGAGTGATAAAGACTAATAACTCTACCTTTTCATTGCTCTCTTCGGTATAGCGAAACAGCCTGCCCAGTATAGGAAGATCGCCCAGCAGCGGTGTTTTCGCTATTTGGCTCAGCTGTTCAGTGGTCAAAATACCGCCTAACACCACCGTCTGGCCATTATCGACCAGCACCTGGGTCTCGATTTGGTTGGTATCAATGGGCGGCTCGCCGCCGAACTCGCTCTCACGGAAGCTGTCGTTCTTGATTACCAAATCCATAATGATGCGGTTATCTGGGGTAATTTGCGGCGTGACCTCCAGCGACAGCTCCGCCTCCTTGAACTCGGTATCGGGGTTGCCCTGGGCATCGACACTCTGGAATGCCCGCTCCTCCCCTTGGCGGATCGTTGCGGTGCGCTGGTTGGCGGTAATCACCCGAGGCTGCGAAATGGTCTGGCTTTTGCCTTCGCTTTCCAGGGCGCGCAACTCAAGGTCGAGCAGAATATCCCCTGAGAGATAGCCAAAGCTGAAGCCCGTATCAGCCGCTGCCGTTGAGCCTAAGTCCACCGCCAGGCCACCTTGGGCACGGTTGAGGCCGCCAGGATTGATGTTGCGCGGCACGAACTGCCCGGCTTCGTTTTCCAGGAAGCCTCGGGTGCTGGAGACGCCCCAGTTCACCCCCAACTCTCGGGAAGCGCTATCACGGGCAATCACGATGCGCGCTTCGATCTGTACCTGACGCACCGCCACATCCAGCCGGACCAGCGTCCGCATAATATCGCGCACCTGTTCGGCCGTGTCTTGAATGAGCAGTGTGTTGGTACGCTGGTCAACGCTAACGCGGCCACGCTCAGTGAGCAGCCCAAAACCGTCACCACCACGCAACAGCTGTGCTAAATCTTCGGCCCGTGCGTACTTTATCTCGATGAACTCAGTCACCAACGGCGCCAAGGTTTGCTGCTGGCTACGGGCCTCAATCTCTTGACGCTCAATCTCGGCCAGCTCACTGGCCGGCGCTACTACAATCACATTGCCCTGTTCACGGCTAGAGAGCCCTTGGCTTTGCAAAATCAGCGCCAGCGCCTGGTCCCAGGGCACATCGTTGAGGTTGAGCGTTACTCGCCCAGTAACACTATCACTGGCGACTAGGTTCAAGCCGGTAAACTCAGCCAGCGTCGCCAGCACGGCTCGCACCTCAATATCTTGGAAATTGAGGCTCAGACGGTCGCCGGTGAAGCTTTCTCCCTGCTGCGCGCGGTCCTGCTGAGAGGCTTGGCTCACCGGCTGTACTTCCACGGTGAGTGTTCGCCCGCTTTGCGATGAAATCATCGCGTAGGGGCCGTTCGTTTGTAGCTCAAGCAGGGTTTCCCGCTGGCCAGTGCGGGGGGTTATGCGAGTAATGGGGGTAGCAAAGTCGGTCACATCGTAAATTTGATTCAAGGAATCAGGAATATCTACGTCGCGAAGCTCAGCAATAACGCGGCCCTCACTCCCTTCCCGCACTTGCGTCACTACCCCTTCACGATCAAAAGAGACCAGCAAACGCCCTGCCCCATCAGCCCCCCGCTGGAAGTCGATATCCGTTACTTGCGGCCCTAGGGCAGTTTCCAGCTCGCTACTCATACCTGCGGGCGAGTTGTCATTCGCAGCGCTAATACTTTCAGGGCTTAGGGTGATGCGCAGCTGATCCCCTTCTATGCGAGAGGTGTAGTCCAGCGGCTCGCTCAGGTCGACCACTAGCCGTGTACGGCCATTGCCCTCCAACGCGGTAATACGCTCCACACCTGCGCTGTCTACGTTAATACGCCGCTGAGGCAAGCTGCTTTGGGTATCGGCTAGATCTAGCGCTAGACGCGGCGGAGTATTCAGCCGATAGCCGCGAAGCTCGGCAACGCCGCCGCTAAATTGCAATACCAGCTCCACCTCGCCGCCACTGGTTGAACGCACATCAAGGTCCGTTAGCACTGAACCCAGGGCAAAGGTGGGCATCAGGGCTAACAATGGCAGCGTAATTAGACGAAGCATGACGACCATAGCGTGTTATCCGATAACAAGTAAAAATACATAGGGCGCACCGTGCGATATGTGCTTAGCCTACTCATTCAGGGTGAGCGATGCCTGACGCTCCTGCCAACCCTGCAACTGATTAAAAATACGTTCGGTTATGCGTACTTCTTGCGGGCCAATCGCGGTGATATGCCCGTAGTTAGTGCCTAAATAGTTGCCTTCACGCACACTATAAACGCTGCCATCAGGGGCGCTAATCAACGCCACCTGCTTCCCGCCCATGCGCAATGTGCCAACTAAACGCAGCGCCTCCAGCTGAAACTCCTCTAGCGGCTCGGGGGTGCGCTGCTGATCCGGGGCGAGTGCACTCTCCATCACTGCTACCGTGCCGTTGGCACGAATGCTTTCTGGTGCTAAGAAGGGGCTTCGCACCTCGCGGTAACGGTAATCTACCGGCTGATACTCAGGAATCGTCGGTATAATCACCGGTGGCTGCCCTGCCGGTGTACGACGAATCTCTTCCATCACGGTATCTAACTGGCTCAGGTTGGCATCGCCACAGCCCGCTAACAGAACCACCGCTCCAATGCTAAGTAGACGCTTCATGGGGCGGGCTCCTTCCCTTCCACTGCTTCTATATAGCTATAGGTGCGTGCCAGCAGCGACATGCGCAGCGAGTCACCACTCTGCCCGGCAGGGGCTAGGGTTAAATCGTGCTGGGTCACAATACGCGCAAGCTGGCTAATATCGGCCACGAATTGCGCCAGCTCGTGATAGCCGCCACGCACCTGAATATCCAAAGGGTGCTCCACATAATGGGCGTTACGCACGATGGGCCGAAGACGAATCGTTTCGATACTTAGGTTATTGTTCACCGCCGCATCGCTAATACTATCCAGCAGTGAAGGAATCTCGGCACTGGTGGGCAGCATGGCACGCATAGTGGCCATTTGCTCCTCTAAGACCATTAGTTGGTCGCGTACCTCGGGCAAAAATGCCGCCTCAGAGACTTTACTGCGGTACTCACTCAGCAGGCGCATCTCTTGACGCTGCGCCGCTTCTAGCTCGGCGCGCTTTTCGCCCACCAGCCACCAACTTAATGCGCCAACGGCAATGACAAAGGCCAGCACCCCACATAGCGCTTTTAATAGCGCAGGCCACTCTCCCGCCTCTTTTACATCCAGCCCCTGCCAATCTACATCTTGCAGCTGCCGCCACTCACTCCGCCAGCGTTCACGCCCCCAGATCATGGCGCTTCCTCCTCAGCGGCGGCTTCTTCTACGACAGACTGTACCACGTCAAACTGGAACACTCGGCTGGTACCATCATCGCCACTGGCTACCTCAGAGAATTGTGGCACCCCTAACCCTGGCATGCTGGCGATTTGGCGCAGTTGATCCGATACCTGCCGCTCGCTGCCCGCCATGGCAGAAAAGCTAACCTGTTCACCACTGCGGGAAAGGCGCTGATACACCACGCCATCCACCACGCTGGCAGCAATATTATTGAACAACTGTACAGTGCCTATCCGCTCGGCTTGCAGGGTTTGAAACAGCGTTAATTGCTCACCCAACCGGGCTGCGGTTGCTTGATAGCGCTGCACGTCGGCGATTTCGTTATTCAAGCGCTCAATGTGGTTCGTGATATACGCATTGCGCTGCTGCTGAGCCGATAACTGCTGCTGATAAATTTGCAAGACACCCAGCCCTAAACCAATACCCGCTAAGAACATCATCACGACTACCCCATAAAATCGGCGTGTACGCTTTTCACGGCGTGCTTCCCGCCAGGGCAGCAAATTGATCTTGATGCTCATAACCCAACCCTCATCGCCAAACCACCAGCGGTGAGCATGGCCGGTGCATCATTGGTTAGGCCTTCAATATTAAGGCGTTTATTCACACGCATACGCTGGAACGGGTTGGCAATCGTCACCGACATACCGCTATCTTCTGAAATACGTTCGGCAAGGCCGGGAATAACGCTTGAACCTCCCGCTAATACAATGTGTTGCACCTCATGCTGGCGAGCAGCGGTGTAATAAAGCTGCAGCGAGCGACCTACTTGCTGTACCACGGTTTCCAAAAACGGATTCAGCACTTTCTCGTGATAGTCATCCGGTAGGCCGCCGTACTTTTTGGCAAAGCCGGCCTCTTCGTTACTCAAAGAGTAATGGTCGCGAATCGCGTCGGTGAGCTGGCGACCGCCAAACACCGTGTCCCGGCTGTAGACGATGTGACCTCCACGCACCACGTGGAAGGCGTTCATGTTCGCACCAATATCCACTAGCCCTACGCAGGCGTTGGGATCGCTGTCGACGTTGAGCTGACGACGCAGCTCGGCCAGCGAGCGCTCCATGGCGAAGGTTTCCACATCCACCGCCGCAGGCTCAAGACCTGCGCGCTCTAAGGTTTCTGTGAGTTGTGAGACACCCTGCTGGCGGCACACCACCAAAATCACCTGCTGCTGCTCTTCATCAAAGGGCGCGGGGCCTAGGCAATGGAAATCGAACGCTACCTCGCTGAACGGAAACGGAATATGCCGGTCAGACTCAGCAATGATGCGCTCCTCTATTTCATCTTCGCTAAGCGAAATGGGAAACTGGAGCGTTTTGGTAATCGCGGCGCTGGCCGGAACGGCCACGGCGGCTTTGCGCGTCGAGGGTTTGGCATGCTCAACGGCGCGACTAAGCACATTGGCGACATCGTTCATGTCACGAATACGGCGCTCGACTACCGCGCCTTCGCGAAGCGGGCGCACGGCGTAGCTCTCAACTTGATAGTTGTCGTTGCACTGTTTAAGTTCAAGTAGCTTGACGGTGGCCGAGGTAATATCGACACCAATCAACCCTTTACTGGGTTTTAGTAAGCGCATGCTGACTCCGGCTCCGCCTGCCTATCGTGCGAGTTTCGAGGTTACATGATTTTTAGTTAAGGCACACGCCAATGCCTCTACGCCATATCAACACTGGTGGCCGCTGCCTCCCCTTCCTATAATGGCAGCCACTTGCGCGCCATGGCGTTAATACTGCCCTGGCTACTCCTCTTTTCACGGGTACCCACTGTTCATGACGTTTTTACGAACTCTTGTGTTGTCACTATTTTCGCTGGTTGTTGCGCTCTCAGGCGCGGTCATACTGGCGGTGATTGGTGCCGCTATCTACTTCTCGCCGGGACTGCCCGACGTTCGCCAACTGCAGGATTTTGAACTGCACACACCGCTGCGTATTTTCACCAACGACGGCAAACTGATTGGCGAATTCGGCGAAGAGCGCCGCATGGCGATCGACTTCGACGAGATCCCCCAGGATATGATTAATGCGCTGATTGCGGCAGAAGATGCCAGCTATTTTGACCATGCCGGCGTCGACCCTCGCGGTCTAGCACGGGCGGCGGTGGAGCTAGTACAGAGCGGTGGCACCATTCAGTCGGGCGGCTCGACCATTACCATGCAGGTCGCGCGTAACTACATGCTGACCCTGGACCAGACCTTCACACGCAAAATCCGCGAGATTCTGCTAGCCCTGCAGATGGAGCAGATCCTCGATAAAGAGGAGATTTTCGAGCTTTACGTCAACAAAATCTTCCTGGGTAACCGCGCCTACGGCATTGCTGCCGCCGCCGAGACTTACTATGACAAGCCGCTTGCCGAGCTGAGCCTGGCCGAAACCGCCATGATTGCTGGGCTACCCAAAGCGCCTTCTGCCTTTAACCCACTGGCGAACTCTGAGCGCTCGCTGATCCGTCGTAATTGGATTCTGTTCCGTATGCGCGAGCTTGGTTATATCGATAACGATATCTACCAAAATGCCGTACAAGAGCCGGTCACCGCTCGCCGCCATTACACCCAAGCCGAAGTGGACGCGGCCTATGTGGCAGAGATGGCTCGCCAGTATGCCATTGAGCGCTTTGGCGATGACGCCTACACCGGCGGCTACCGTATTTACACTACGATTGATAGCGAGCTGCAGCCGTTTGCCCGCCAAGCACTGGCCAACGGCCTGATCGAGTACGACCTACGCCATGGCTGGCGGGGTGCCGAGCAAGAGGACATTGCCCCCAGCTTGGTCGAAGCCCAAGAGCAGACCACTACCCAGGGTTTGGAAGAGGAGCTATCTGAGTCGCCTGAGATCCGCCAAACCGCTCGTCAGGCAGCGCAACGTAGCCAAACAGAAGTCGAAGGCGTAGATGGCGATGTGAGCAACTGGCTTCAAGTACTGGAGCGCACGCCCAACTACGGTCTGCTGCGTCCAGCCATCGTGGTCGAAAGCAGTGGCCGCGAAATGCAGGTACTCACCCGCGGCGGTGAGCTGCACACCATCGCCTGGAGCGGCTTGAGCTGGGCGCGCCCCTACCTCAGCCCGCGCAGCCGAGGGGCCGAACCCAGCAGCGCCAGCCAGATTGCTGAGCGTGGCGACCTGATTCGCGTAATGGAAACCGACGAAGGCACACTGCGCCTCTCCCAGCGCCCCGATGCAGAAGGCTCGCTGGTAGCCCAGGACCCACGCACTGGCGCCATCCTAGCGTTACAGGGCGGGTTTGATTTTAACGCCAGTAAATTCAACCGCGCTGTACAGGCACAGCGCCAGTCAGGATCGATCTTCAAACCGTTTATCTACCTCGCCGCGCTGCAAGATGGCGAGATGAATGCGGCCAGCGTGGTCAATGACGCCCCAGTGGTGCTAGACGACGGCAGCGATTCGCTGTGGCGTCCGGTGAACTCCAGCCGCGACTTCCAAGGGCCGATGCGCCTGCGCCCGGCGCTCGCGCGTTCGCGTAACTTGGTCACTATCCGCGTGCTGCAAACCATGGGGTTGGACCACACTATTCAGTACCTAGAAGGCTTCGGTTTTGCACCTGAGCGCCTGCCCCGTGGCCTGTCACTGGCACTAGGCAGCGCCAGCCTTACGCCGATGGAGATGACCAACGCCTACGCGGTGATCGCCAATGGTGGCTTCCAAGTCGCCCCTTGGTTTATTGAGCGCGTTACCCGTGACGATGACAACGAGATCATCGATGAAGCCACTCCCCAAGTCGCCTGCGTTAACTGTGCCGAAGGCCAGGAGACCGTCGAGATTGATGGCAAAAGCTACCCAGTGGCGCCCCGCGTTGCCGACGCCGCCGCGGTGTACATCCTGCGTGACATGCTGCGCGACGTCATCACATCGGGCACGGGCCGGGCAGCGC
>Ga0066376_10004503_pt1 | contig 12076 bp, 12 predicted proteins | sample Knorr_S15_td_Bot_FD_77009 | JGI IMG/M metagenome (GOLD analysis project Ga0066376, IMG submission 77009) | Marine microbial communities from Southern Atlantic Ocean transect - Knorr_S15_td_Bottom_ad_5009_LV_A | ecosystem: Environmental > Aquatic > Marine > Oceanic | place: Southern Atlantic... | reverse complement strand
TAAAGAAACTGTTTATTAGATAATAAAAAAGGAATCAGTGATAATCTAAAACGTGGTCCGCCCATAGAGATTTTAAGATTTTCAGATTCAATATAATGATGCTCTACAAAATTTTCGAAGCTAAAAAAATTTATAGAATTAAACATAACTTCAGAATTTTTGATTTTTTTCCAGCCTAATCTTTTATAAATCCTAGCTGCATTTGGATTAACAGTTCCTAAAAAGTTACATTCAGAATTATCTATAGAAAAAAAATCATCCCTCGCCAATTTGCATAGTTTAGATGCATAATTATTGCCCCTTACATCTATCTTGGTACATACTTCACCCAATCCAGAAATATATGGATTATCTTTTTGAAAAATAAGTATTACTGACGATAAAATTTCCCCATTGTGTTCAATTGAATATAAATTGATTTGGTGTAGATCCTTTTCTGAACCTTTTAATAACGCCTTTTTAATATCTATATTTTCTTCTTTTTCAAATCCGTTATTTAACCAAAGATTATATAAATTGTCAATTTTTGGATCTGATATTGGGATTATGTGTTTTTGTTGCATCAATTTTGGGGTCTATAAACTCTGGTTACTGTAACTTTCCAGAATCATCTTCCGTCCCTGACCTTGTTGCTCCAGTTCAAATTGAGATTGGAGCGGGAGAGGAGATTTGAACTCCCGACCCTCTGCTTGGGAAGCACAGGGTCCACCACACCGCTCGAGCTTACAGCTCCGTCTCCAGCACGAATCTGAGATGGTCTTTTGTGTACATGTGTTCAGGATGACAATGATGGGGCGTAACCCACTTGCTATCGCCAACTCGTCCGCTTTTGCACGCGAACAACCGCCCCCTCGCTCCTACCAGGCGATCTCGCCGCCGTCGATCACCAGCTCGATTCCCGTTACCCACGACGACTCGTCGCAGGCCAGGTAAAGGATTCCGTAGGCGATGTCGTCCGGCAATCCCAGTCGGCCCATCGGGGTCATCTTCTCCCGGGCGTCCCGAATCTCTTTCTGAGAGTGAATATCGTGGGTCATCGGCGTGTCGGTAAATCCCGGGTGCACCGAGTTCACCCTGATGTTGTCCTTCGCGTACTGCACCGCAGCCGCCTTGCTGAACGTCCGCGCCGCGCCTTTTGAGGCGTGATAGGCGGCACCGGCGAGCGAGCCGACTATGCCGAAGATCGACGAGACGTTCACGACCGAGCCACCGCCGTTCTTTCTCATGGCCGGAATGGCGGTCTTCGTGCCGAGCATGATGGCTGTCGAGTTCACTGCAAACACCGTGTCCCAGTTCTCGACTATCGTGTCCTCAACCGTTGCCCTGCCCTTCGCACCCGACATCCCGGCGTTGTTCACAACGACATCGAGCCGCCCCCAGATATCCATAACCTCGGCGACGACCTCGATCCACCGACTTTCCTGGGTAACGTCAAACTGGCGGTAGAGAACGACATTGCCGTCGTGATTGAGTTCTGCCTCGAGCGCGTTGCCCTTTGCATCGTCGATATCGGCGATCACGACCTTTGCTCCTTCATTTACGAAAAGCCGGGTAGTGGCCTCCCCTATTCCTGACGCGCCCCCTGTGACGATCGCGGTTTTTCCTTCAAGCCTGTTGCCCGTTGGCATTTTTTTATCCCTTTTTTACCTTCATCCGAGTCCGACGGTCAAAAATCACCCTAATCAATAACATTGTTTTTCAGGGCGTCCGGATTTAGTTCCAGCCCGAGCCCCGGTCGTTCCGCAAAAGGCTTCCACGTCCCACCATCGTAAGGCGGCGTCTCGGTCCACCAGACCCTGTTGCTGTGCTCTTCGGTTCCCAGGACCTCGACAACCTTGATGTTCGGGGTCGCCATCGCGCAGTGAATGCTAACGAGTGAAACCGCATGCGGTGCCACCGGCAGGTTAAACGCATCGGCCATCGCCGCGACTTTCATCCATTCCGTGATCCCGGAAACCCTGTAAATATCTGGCTGCACGATGTCGGCCGCCCCCGCGGTCAGCAGGTCCCTGAACCCGTACTTTGTGTACTCGTGCTCACCGGTAGCCACGGGGATCGTGGTGGCCCGGGCAACCTGGGCAAGTCCGGGAATGTCATCGGCAAGCACCGGCTCCTCGAACCACGCCACGTCGTAGGCCTCGAATATCTGCGACATCTTTATCGCCTGCTTGGCGTAGTAGCCGTTATTGGCGTCGACGAATATCTCCACATCGTCGCCCACTGCTTTTCTCACAGCCTCGAGGCGCGCGATATCCTCACGCTCCGCCTGGCCGAAGTCTTTGCCGACCTTCATCTTCACCCGCGGAATCCCCCGTTCGACATATCCGACCTGCTCGGCCACAAGCTCGTCCTGCGAGTAGTTCGTCCAGCCTCCGGAGCCGTAAATGGGGACACTCTCGTGGGCTGGCCCGAGCAGCCGGTAGATCGGCTGGTCGAGCACCTTGCCCTTGAGGTCCCAGAGCGCAATATCGATCGCCGCAATGGCCTGGAAGGCGATCCCCTTGCGGCCAAACCCACGTACTCGCCAGTACATGTCTTGCCACAGCTTTTCGATCATGAACGGGTCCTGCCCTACCAGCACACCGTCGAGGTTCTGGTGGATCACCTCGCGTATCGCACGCTGGCCCGGCGCCATGCCGAGCCCGACTGTCCCCTCGTCGGTGTGAATATGCACAAATAACTGGCTGCGCCCCTTCGCCCCGGGGTCGACCGGTGGGATGGTGGCGTCCTGGATCACGAAACCGTCGGGGTCGTGCAGCATCGTGGTTGTGATTTTGGTGATTTTCATTAGATTTGTGCAGCAGCCTCGCGTCGCGATACTGAAAGTCGGGATCAGGTCGCCAGACTACGCCCGCGAAGTGGCGATGTGAATCTTGAATCGGGTCGGGAGTCTACCGAATTCGCGGCGCACGCCGACCGGGCAGGTCGTAATCTCTTCACACGAAATCCCTCCCGACCCCCCAGAGATGCGCCGCCCAGATATGCCTCGATGAACCCTGAATCGTCCGAGAACTCAAATAAACCAGCGACCCCGAAGGGCAGGGTCGGCCGCGTCTTCTACGGATGGTGGGTAGCGCTCGCCGGCGCGCTGAACATGGTCGTTAGCTCCGGCCCCACCTTCCAGGCCGCGAGCACGTTGTTCCGTGCCATCGAAGACGAGTTCGGCTGGTCCCGTGCCCTGGTCACGGGAGTTGCATCGTTCGGCAGGTTCGGTGGCGCGCTGCTCGGTCCGCTTGAAGGATGGCTGACCGATAAGTTCGGGACCGGGCGCATGGTGCTGATCGGGTTCGCCATCGGCGGTTTGGGAATGATCTTCTACTCGCGGTTGCAGGGGCCGGTCCAGTACTACCTCGCCTACTTCATCATGTCGCTGGGCTTTTCCATGGGCGGTTTCGTGCCGTCGATGGCCGCGGTCAACGCCTGGATGCCCCACCGCCGCACCATTGCAATGGCAATCGTGATTGGCGGCTCGAGCCTTGGCGGAGTGTTCGTCCCGGCAATCGTCTGGGGGATAAATACCTACGGCTGGCGAGATACCACCTTTGTAATGGGGCTGATAACACTCGTTGCAGGGCCACCGATCGCGTACGTGTCGGGCAAGCGCGCGCCGGCTTATGAAGACTTGCCCCTCCCGACTTCCAAGAAGACGGGGCCGCAGCCACCGCCGGTTGCACAGCACGATTTCACCCTGAATCAGGCCCTGCACACCCGGGCCTTCTGGTCAATTTCGCTTTCTCACACGCTGACGAATCTCTCGGTCGGTGCGATCTCCGCGCACATTTTCTTCCAGCTGACCGACAACGGCGGCGTAAATCTTTCAGATGCCACTGCTGCGACGATCATCCCGATCATGGCCCTGACTTCGTTCGGTTTCCAGATGCTTGGCGGCATTGTTGGCGACCGTATCAGCAAGCGCGGGGTGCTACCCGTCCTGATGCTCATCCAGGCGGTGGCGCTCGTCACGATCGCACAGGTGACGAGCTACTGGGGTGCGCTGGTGTTCGCCCTGCTCTGGGGCCTCGGATTCGGTGGCCGGACGCCGATGCTGCACGCGCTGCGCGGTGAGTTTTTCGGAAGAAAACACTTCGGGGTCATCCTCGGGATGTCGGCCTTCCCGATGGCCCTCGGCATGATGGCAACGCCGGTCATCGTCGGCCGCGTGTTCGACACGACGGGCACGTACCGGACGACCTTCTACGTGCTGGCGGCGGCGTGTCTCGGAGCGGCGATGATCATAACTTTCGCCACGAAGCCACCGGTACCGGGCCGGGCAGACTGACCTGCCACGGCGAAATTCGGGGGAACCGAGCGGTGCACCTCCCACAGAAAGAGGTGCATCAAACGAATCAAGGCGCTGTCGAGGCATCGCGAGCCGTCCCTCCGCTATCTCGACAGCGCCCGTAAATTATCTGAACATGTTGGTCCCGGCCATCCCGAATCCACGGAGAGACACCCTGCCTAAATCAAAAACAGCACGAAACTCAACGTCAAAAGCGCAGGCTGATAAGTATCGCGGCTGGCCTGGTTCCGTGCTTTTCGCAGCAATCGCAGTAATGGTTGTAATGGCGATCGCGGTCGGTGCAAACCTGGCGATTGGACGCATCATCCACTGGAACATCGTTTCGGTGTTCGCGGTTATCGGCTTCGTGTTCCTGGTGATCGGGCGGAAATACAAAACGATCTGAGAGCGGCACGATGGGAATTTCGCTGCTGGGGCGTCCGGGACGCGTTGGCCTCCCAGGTCGCCAACTGGTAACTTCCTGTGCGTGAGCCAGAACAACGAAACTGAAAAATTCGACAACCCCCTCGATACCGCAGTATCGGCGGCATCGAGATTCGCCATCGAAATTGCCGCGTGGGTTGCAGGGCCGTGGGCAGCGGCTGAACTGGCCGGCACCTGGATCGCGACAATTCCCACACTGATCGTCTTGATCGCCCTGCCCGGAGCATTTTCAACCATCGGGGACAAGCGACAGGTTGTTGTCGCAGTACCCGGCAGAGTCCGGTTGCTGATCGAACTCGTCCTCATCGCGGTAGCGGTCTCTGCGGCGTTCCTGGTCTGGACGCCCATCGGGGGCGTCATCGTCGCCGTACTGGCCGTCCTGATGCTCGTTACCGGGTTGCCCCGGGCGAAATGGTTGCTCAGCAACCGGCCCCCCGATTGGCCGCTGCCGTCCAATTCGACTCAGGGCAAGTAGAATCTATTGGTTTGAGTGTTTTTCAGTTCGGCAAAGTTGCCGAACCAGTTGAATCCGAAGTTTTTATGCGACCAATTGCTGATCTCGCGGCCGAAATGGGCCTCGACCCCGCCGTGCTGGAGCCTTACGGAAACGATAAGGCCAAGATTCCCCTCAGCGCCTTCCCCGATGCGGCCAAGAAGGCAAAGCTGATCGTGGTCACTGCGATCACCCCCACTCCCGCTGGAGAAGGCAAATCGACCACCGCGGTCGGGCTTGTACAGGGTCTTGCGAAGATCGGCAAGAAACCTATCCTCACAATCAGGCAACCGGCCCTTGGCCCGGTTTTCGGCCACAAAGGCGGCGGCACGGGCGGCGGTAAGTCCACCGTCCAGCCTGCAGTCGACATCAACCTTCATTTCACCGGCGATTTCCACGCAATCGAATCTGCCCACAACCTGCTGGCTGCGATGGTCGACAATGCCGCGTACCGCAACGTCATCGACGGCTTCGACGCGACGGGCATCACATGGCGCCGCGTTACCGATGCCGAAGACCGCGCACTCCGCACCGTGATGACCGGGGCCGGCGGAAGGCTGAACGGCCCGGTCAGAGAGGCCGGGTTCGATATCAACGCGGCGTCGGAAATCATGGCGATCTGTGCCCTGACCGACTCGTACGAGGACCTCCGTGAGCGGATTGGCGACATGGTCGTCGGCTGGAAAAATGACCGTAAAACGCCGGTCACAGCCCGCGAAATCAGGGGGATCGGGTCGATCATGGCACTGCTCAGGGATGCCATCAAGCCGAACCTTGTCCAGACCGCCGAGGGCCAACCCACCATCGTTCACATGGGCCCTTTCGGCAACATCGCACATGGCTGCTCGTCGATCCTTGCCGACAAACTCGCCGTGAACTGCGGCGACTATGTCGTTACCGAGGCCGGGTTCGGTGCCGACCTGGGATTCGAAAAGTTCATGGACATCAAGGTCAGGCAGGGCGGGCCCGAGCCGTCGGCCGCGGTGGTGGTCACAACGATTCGCGGGCTCAAGTGGCACGGCGGCGTTGCGATGAAGGACATGGCAACGCCCGATCCCGAAGCCGTCCGCCGGGGCACCGAAAACCTCGACAACGCACTGAATATCGTGAGGATGTACGGCCTTCCCGCCGTGGTCGCCATCAACAGGTTCCCCGACGACTCTGCTGAAGAGATCGCAATCGCAAGGGAAGCAGCTATCGCGGGGGGCGCCGTGGGTGTTGCAGAAGCGAAGGGATTTACCGAAGGTGGAGACGGCATGACTGAACTTGCCGCCGCAGTTGTCGAAGCGGCCGATCTGCCTTCCAAGGTGAAATTTCTCTACGAAGACGACGATTCCTTTTTCGACAAGGTCGAACGCATGGCAAAGTCGCTCTACCTCGCGGGCGACGTCAAGTGGGGCCCGATGACTCGAACGACAGCGAGGCGCTTTGCCGATAACGGCTGGAACTTCCCGGTCTGCATCGCAAAGACCCACCTCTCAATCACCGCCGACCCGAAAATAAAGGGCGCGCCCAGGGGCCACACGTTGCCGATCAGGGAGCTGCGAATACTCGCCGGGGCACACCAGATCGTCACCCTCGCCGGCGACGTCATCACACTTCCCGGTCTTCCCTCAACACCCAATGCATGGGATATTGACCTGGACGGCGATGGTAAAATCACGGGGATCTTGAGCACGTAGGCCCGGTGAACAAACTGTCTGCCGGCCACAATCAGGCGACATAAAAGTCAAAAACCATCACACCAGGTAACAATCAAAAAATGACTCAAGAAGCCCGCCCGAACTTCACGTGCAAAGTGTGCGCCTTCGTCGTGATACCACGCTTCCTCCCGCCGACTGCCCCGAGTTGCCCCACCTGTGGCGCCGACACCACGCCAAACCAGTCCGCGATCGACGCCGGGCTCACGGTTTTCTGTGCGTCCTGCCATACGAAGGGCAACGTGTACGAATCCGATAGCTGCACCAACTGCGGAGAGGCATGGAGTGGCTGGGCGGGCGGCGACGCCATCGAGCAGCTTCCGGAGGCGGCAACGCAGGGAGATCGGGTGCTTTATGAATCGTCCCGCGGTCCCGAAGGCGGCACCGTCCCCCGCTGGAAGATCGTCTAAACCCGTGGAGTCCGGCGGATCACCGGCCGGGAGACGACTCCAGCCCCAGTTGCCTTAAAAATCGACATCATGCCGACCTGCCGGTTAATCTGAATGGTACGCGACCGAACTACCGTTACTGATACCCAGTATCAATCATGCTGGATTACACTTGCCTGAAATCAGCACGATATCCGTTGCAAGTACCCGTACTAATGAGACTTAGTATCACTAATAAGACCAGGGCAGCTGCCGCAGTTCTAACGGCTTTTGCGTTATTGACGATGATCGTCTTTACGGCCTGCACAAAAGCTCTGGACGATCCGGTAGGTGGCAAAATCACGGTCGTTACCACGACCTACCCCCTGACTTTCATGGCCCAGAGAATCGGCGGTGACCGGGTGTCGGTGATTCAACTGATCAAACCCGGCGTTGAAGCACATGATTTCGAACCGGTGCCGTCCGATATTCGGACCATCGCAAGTGCGGACATATTTTTCTACAACCACCCTGCCTTCGAAGGGTGGGCGCTGGCGGCCGCGAGTGCGTCTGGCTCCGGGTCGGGCGATACCGGCCGGGCCAACGCGATTCAAACCGTGATTCTCGAATCCGAAGGCGAAGACCACGGTGGGCAGGAACTAAGCGACGCCGACTTCGATCCGCACGTGTGGCTGAACCCGCTCAGGGCACAGAAACAGGCCGAGAGAATCACGGCGGCCCTTGTTACTGCCGATCCCGATGGCGCTCTCGTATTTGTGCGGAATAGTGACGGTTTTGAGGCGGAATTACGCGGACTTGATGAGCAGATCGCAAGGCAACTGACGAACTGCGCACTCGATACCGCGGTCGTATCGCACCTCGCATACGGCCACATGGCCGAACGCTACGGCTTCAACCAGCTCGGGCTTGCCGGCCTGTCGCCGGAGTTCGAGTCGGGACCCTCTCACATCGCCAGCGTAATCAGGCGAATAGACGAACTGGGTATCCGGCACATCCTGCAGGAACCAATTGCCAGCGGCCGCCTTGCAGAAACGGTGGCGGCCGAGGCCGGAGTGGACATCCTGGCGCTGCACCCGCTTGCCGTCAGGACGGTCGAGGAAGCGAAAGCCGGCGAGGACTACATCAGCATCATGCAGGCGAACTCCGAGACACTTGCCATCGCACTTCAATGCAGCTAGTCGATTCCTGACCTAACCGCCCAACCCCCCGGCCCAACGCACAACGCCCCCCGCCTAATGCGACGCCAGGTAGTGGGCGGCCAGCAGGTCCTCCCCCCAGTCGTGTTCGTAGTCGCGCAGCACCGAATGGATGTGGTTCGCACCGTTCTGGGTGTTGTCGTATTCGATCAGGAACCTGGGGTGCCGAATGGCGTAGTAGTGGCCCTCGCCCACCTCTGCCGGACCCGCCCACGCAAAGGTCACTTCGCCAAACCCGGCCGACTCCACTGCCCGCCAGTAATTCGCAGCCAGGTCGTCGCTGGCCCGGTTCACGTAGTGCTTTACGAGCGAAACCAGCCGGTCGCGCTGCCCGTCGCCAAGGGCGCTGAATCCGATACCCACAGGGGCGACATTCGGGTAGGCAGACCGCACATTGGTCGTCAAAATATCGGCCGGGGCAACCGGGTCGACCACGGCAATCGCCGCCTGGTCCGCGCTCAACGAAACGAGGAGTGCCCTGGCCCAGTCCTCTTCCTCGACAAGCGTTCGCTCACCCTCGCGGTCGCCATGCCGGATCGTGGCCGGGTTCGCCCCGAAAAATAGCGGGAGAATCGATACCTGGTCGCCGTGCACGATGTTTACTGAAAGAGCGATGTGGTGACCGCCAACCCTGAAGCTCCACGGCTCATCAACGCTGCCCGGGGTGCCGAACACGCTGAACCAGTAGCGCTCGACCGACCGCTTCCACTGCGATACGTTGCTGCGGATCCCCTCCCACTCACCGAGTATGGTTTCCAGCTCAATGATCCGGTGGGCGGTCGCCGCCCCGCTCGCGCTGTAACCGGTCTCCATAAGGGCAAACGCAGCGTCGCGCTGATCGTCGGTCATTTCGCTTACCAGCAGGCCGTTGCGGTCGATCGGCGTATACGCCCAGGCATACCTCTCGGCGTCGGCACCACTGCCGTTCGCAGCGAACTCAAACGAGGCGACCTGTCGCTGCGTACTGTCCAGCGAGTTCAAAAAATTATTGGCCGCGGCGGTCATTCGTTGTGCGACCGCGGTCGCTGAAGATGGAATCGCAGTTGTCGTCATGAAATTGCCCCCCTTGGTCCTCGCACCAGGCCGCGCCGTATCGTGTGCGCCCACTATAAGCGCAGGACGGCCCCGGAAAACAGTCACACCGGCGATTTCGGCTGCTACTCGCCCCAGACGCCAAACAGCTTCTCGCAGGTGCCGCCAAGAATCCTGTCGACCAGACCCGGTCCGATGGCCGGTTCGATACGGTCGGCGATCTCCCACCCTCAGTCGTACCCGGTCTGCTCGACGATAAACGGAAAATCGGTGCCCCACATAAGCCGGTCGCCTGAATACGCGCCGATCAGCCTGTGCACCCACCCAAAAAGATCAACGTACGGAAATTCTTCGTTCGACGCCCGCGGAAACTCGGAAAGCTTAACGTGGAGGTTCGGATGGCGCGACATCGAGATCAGCCGTTCAAACTCAGGGACCGCTTTGCCCTCTCTCGAGGGAACGCAATGCCCGAAGTGATCGATGATCGCAGCAGTGCCCGGGTGCCGGTCAGCAAGCAACTCGATCTCGTCGTAGTTTTCGGGGCTCACCAGGAACCCCACGGCAATGCCCAGCTCACCGGCCCGTTTGTACAGCGCGCTTCCAACCTCGCCGTCCATTGCCTCACCCGCGCGCCACAACGCAGGGTTGAACCGCACCCCCCGGTAACCCCGGGCCACAAGGTCGTCGAGCATCCCCACCGGGTCGTCGTGCTGCGGGTCCACCAGGCACATTCCGATAAACCTATCCGGCCACTGGGCCAGCGTGTCGTTGACATAGGTGTGATCGAACCCGTGGACGATTGGCTGGACGATAAGCGCCCCCTCAACACCCGCATCGTCCATCAGGCCAAGCAGGAATTCCGCATCGCCACGGGCCGTCGGCATCGCCTGCCCTTCCCGGTAGGGGTAGGTGCCGGGATCGTCTGCCCAGACATGAAGGTGCGAGTCGATCTTTTTCATCAGGTTTACTCTGGGACCGGCATAACAAAAGGAAACAACGAGGTCCGGTGGAGCCAAAGCTTACGTGATCCCCTGCATTGCCAGAAATCGCGCGGTATCCACCGTCTCAAGCGCAACTTGATGCTCATTCGACTTGATTAGCCCTGCCCCGGTGGTACATTCGCTGCCAGTCGCTTGAACTGCTGCACCCTCATTTCGACCGGTCACCGACCCGGCAACGGGAAAATCAAACAAATCGAGAACCTTCAATGATCAAGCTCAGCCTGCAATCGCTCTGCTACCGCGACACTTTCAACGCCGGAAAGATCACGTTGCTCGAAATCATCGATAAAGCGGCCGAGTACAAGATGGACGGCGTCGATCTCCATTTCACTCACTTCGCATCGACCGACGACGACTATCTTGAAGAGTTGAAGCAGACGTGCCTGAAGCGCGGCCTGCACATGTGTTACATCGGGGTATCGAACAACTTTGGCAAGACCGGCGCAGAGTTGCGGGAGCAGATCGACCTGATGAAGAAATGGATCGACGTCGCAGCCCGCATGGGCATCCCGATGGTCCGAGCTTTTGGCTCGTGGGTTCCGGAAGGCGAATCGGATGACTCGGCATGGCCCCGCCTTGTCGAATCGACAAAAGAGGTCGCCAAATACGGAGAATCAAAGGGAGTTGTCGTCGGCCTCCACAACCACAACCACGGCTGCATTCCCGCCACCGGCGACCAGGTGATTCGCCTTCTCGACGATGTCGATAACCCCTACTACTCGCATATCCTCGACACCGGCCAGTACCTGGGTTCGCCCGGCGTATCGCTCGGCGAGCGCGGCCAGGAAGACCCCGAATGGAACTTCTACGGGTCGATCGAAACATCCGCGCCGCGGGCGGTTCACGTCAGGGCGAAGATCTACCGGATCGCAAGTGGCGAAGAGGCGTGGCTCGACTACGACCGCATCATGCCGACCATCAAAAATGTTGGGTTCAACGGGTGGATGTCGATCGTGTTCGAAGGCCAGGACGAACTCGATGAGCCGACCGCTGTACCGCTTGCCAACAGCTTCATGCGGTCCATGCTGGCCAAGTACGAAATGTAGTTCGGCCCGGTCCCCGCGAGTTATTATCTGCCATGAATCCCGTCTACCTGCAGGCGCTATCCTTCCAGGACCTTCTAGGCCCCGGCGAAGACTGCATCCATGCGGCCGCCGACATGGCGGCCGAACTGGGCATCGCGGGCATCGACATCGAAGACCGGCTCCTGGAAAACTTCGAGCCCCGCTACCTGCAGGAACTGGCCCACCAGGTCGAAGGTCGTGGGGTCCAGTTTGGCTACTGCGGCCTGATCGTCGATTTCAAGGCCCCCATTTCATCGATTGAAGACGAGATCGACCGCGCAAAACAACTGATCGATGCGGTCCCGCACCTCGGGATCAACTCGATACGCGTGCCCGGTAACGGCGTCGTGGCGGGCCAGACGGTCGAATCGACCTTCGCAGCAGTCCGGGACAAGTTTCAGCAGATCTGCGATTACGCCGGGCAGGCAGGGATAAAAGTGTTCCTGCACAACCACAACCACGGCTCGACTCCATCGAC
>Ga0066376_10004502_pt1 | contig 12077 bp, 15 predicted proteins | sample Knorr_S15_td_Bot_FD_77009 | JGI IMG/M metagenome (GOLD analysis project Ga0066376, IMG submission 77009) | Marine microbial communities from Southern Atlantic Ocean transect - Knorr_S15_td_Bottom_ad_5009_LV_A | ecosystem: Environmental > Aquatic > Marine > Oceanic | place: Southern Atlantic... | reverse complement strand
GCGTTAACCTCTACGCCTCCGACCAATTACACCGTGCCCAGGAATAGGAATTCGCCCCGCCGGAAGTGGTGGTGGTGGCTTAACAGTCCCGAGAGTCTCGAGACAACAGGAATGCACGATGCCATGCAGGACGGGCTGATTTTGTTAGAGGAGTATTTACAGAGTTCCATCGACACACGTATCGCCGATCAGCTCCAGGCCGGTGAGGCGTCTGACAAGCTGTTGTACGCCGCCGAACTGTGGCAGGCGGCTGCAGATATGGCTGCTCTCGAGGTCTAGGCATGTCGAGATGGTCGAGGCCAGCGATCACTCCCAATTGATCTGCGCTCCAGCTGACTGCTTCAACTAATCGGCGATCAGCCGTCCGATTCTTCGGTCGCTATCTCTTCCCATATTTGATCTACGTATCGATACGACACGCCACAGTATCGGCAGATCTTGAACACGAGGGTGGTGTTCGCGGTAACTTCGACGGGCACGATGGAAAAATCGTGCCGGTTGTCTTGCGGACCCTCGATGCAGTCACTCATTTTCGAAGCTCCCTTTATGGACCCTGACGATTCGTCTGTCTCCTGTGGAGACAACCTACCCGCCGTATCCCTCCAGCACGTGCCCGTGCAGATAGTCTTTGTCGAGTTCGATGCCGATGCCCGGGCGGTCTGAGAGATAGATCTTGTCACCCCTGATGTCGAGCGGGTGGTCGATGAATGCATCATAGGCATTGAGTTTTGCCCTGCTTGTTTCGACCCGATAATGGTTTGGTACCGAGGCCATTACATGTGCACCTGCAAGAACGTTGATGGGGCCACTTGCGTCGTGTGGCGAAATCGGGACGTAGTAGGCTTCGGCCAGGGTGGCGATTTTCTTGATCTCAGTAATACCGCCGGTCCAGGTCACGTCGGGCATTATGAAATCGGCCAGTTCGTTCTCCAGAATCGGGATGAACTCCCAGCGCGTGTGAATCCGCTCGCCCACACAAATGGGCACCCCGACGTGGTCTCGGACCTGCTTCAGGGCGTGGATGCTTTCCACCGGGACCGGTTCTTCGAACCAGAAGATGTTGTACGGCTCGAGTGCGCGTGCCAGGCGAATAGCGGTAGGGGCGTCGAATCGGGCGTGGCAGTCGATGAGAATTTCAAAATCAGGTCCAACGGCTTCCCGAACCGCCGCGATCAAATCGACTCCGTGGTTCTCGGCTTCTGCGCTGAGCTTGCCAGTCAGGTAGCCGTTTGATTCCTCTTCGTGATGCGGCTGCCAGGGGTCGGTCTTTAAAGACTTTTGCCCGGTCGCAGCGATGGCTTTTGCGTGCTGAACTGTGTCTTTGGTCGAAGATCTGTCATTCGGGTGACAGTAGATAGGGATTCCCTCGCGGACCGGACCGCCGAACAGTTCGGAGATTGGCAGGCCGAGGACTTTGCCGCGGATGTCCCACAGCGCGATGTCGATGCCACTGATGATGCTTGTGGTGGCCCCGCGGGAGCCCATGTAGGTGAACGACCTGAATACCTTGTTCCAGATCATTTCGATCAGGCGGGGATCGTCGCCTGCGACCAGGTCGCTCACATGCCGCAGCCCGGCACAGACCACACGGTTTGCGACCTTCGAGGTACCGGTTATCTCGCCCCAACCCGTGATGCCCTCATCGGTGCTGACTTCGACGAATACGTATTCGCGGTTTCTGATTTCCTTGCTGTCGTCTGCAGTATCGAGATAGGGCGAGGGTGCTTCGATTAGCCAGGGTGTGACTTTGGTGATTTTCAAGGGCTGACTCCGTGCTTACCTTCAGCAGAGTGTTCGTCGGGGAGAATCGGAATCCTATGCACGGGTACACAGCTTGTCTACTTGTTTTGAGTGATCGAGCCACGAAATCGTAATTGAATGCAGTTCGATCCGGGTTGTTCGATCGGAAATCCCGGGCGCGAAAAGGACCCGAGGAATTCGGAGTCTTTTTTTTGGCGGATTGGTAGCCCCGCGGAGAATCGAACTCCGGTCTCAGCCTTGAAAGGGCTGTGTCCTGACCGCTGGACGACGGGGCCGTGCTTTGCGAACTGGACTGCTTCGCAGCCCCAGTTGAATTAAGCACTGAATATCAGCATACCTCAGAGCCGGTGGAAACGGCGATTCGTGCTGCCCACCAGATTTATTTCCAGATGAGGTTTTTTGGTATGTTCAGGATCGCCGGGTGGTGCTGGCAGGGCACTCGGTGGTGAGTGGGCATGTATCACAATGCGGTATCCGGGCCTTGCAGATCTGTCGACCGTGGGTGATTAGCAGCACGTGCATGTTGTACCGGTCGTCTTCCGGGATCAGCGATTCCATGATCGGGTGCGCCTGGTCGGCGGTAGTTTTCTGATCGATGAGACCCAGTCGGATCGAGACACGATGGATGTGGGTGTCGACCGGAAATGCTGGCATCTTCAACGAAAACGCCATAACGACCGCCGCAGTTTTTGGTCCAACTCCCGGTAGAGATGTAAACCATTGACGGGTTTCTTCCAGGGGCAGGTCGGCAAGAAACTCGAGTTCGAAATGGCCGAGTCGCTTCAGTATTTCCACAAGGATTTTCTGGATTCGCTCCGATTTCTGATTAGCGAGGCCGCCATGGCGAATTGCGTTCGCCACCGTAACCGTGTCGGCTTCGATGACTTCACCCCACGTCGGCAGCTTTTTGCGGAGAGAATCGTATGCCCGTTCGGCGTTGAGATCGGAAGTGTGCTGAGTGAGGACGGTGAAGATCAGTTCATCGAGTGCGGCCATCCGGGGTCGCCACACGACGGGGCCGTAGATGCCGCTCAGGCGCTGCTCTACAAGCGCGATCGCAACTGCTGGCTGCTTGCGACGCCGGGAACGTCGGTTGGTGGGGCTGGCTGACATTCTTCGCTAGTAGTTGCGAGACTGAACGTACTCGGCGAGGGCCAGCAGCGAATCGAGTGAGTCGGAAGGCGGAATCTCGTCGAGAGCACGCACTGCCGTTTCGATGTACTCGTTTGCCACCTGGAGAGTCATTTCCAACGCCCCAGTCTGCTTGATTGCATCAACCGCAGGTGGGAGTAACTCTTCTCTGGCCTCTTCCGGGGCAGTGAACAACCTAGTTATAACATCCGCTGCACCGTTTTCGGCGGCAATGATTGCCGGGAGTGTGAGAATTCCCTCTCCGAGATCGTGACCGGCGGGTTTGCCGAGTTGCTCACTGGTCGATTTGTAGTCCAGCAGATCGTCGTAGACCTGGTAGGCCATGCCGATGCTGTAACCGTAGTTCCGAACGTTTTCAACTGCGCCGTCGCTGCCTTCGCCAAGGATCGCCCCGCTTACAGCGGCGGTGCAGAAAAGGGAAGCGGTCTTATCATAAATCCGGCTGTTGTACTCTTCGAGCGACACGCCCATCTGCCAGGCAGTGTATATCTCGCTGAGTTCGCCGCGGGCCAGTTCGGTAATAGTCTCGGCGAAGCGGCTAACTAACCTGATGTTGTTGGTGTCGCAGACATACATTGCGGAGGTCGCAAATATGAAGTCGCCGATGAGTACGGCCACGTTACGGCCCCAGAGTTTGCTGGCCGTGTGGTGACCTCGACGGGTGTCGGCGTGGTCTACCGTGTCGTCGTGTACTAGCGTTGCGATGTGCAGCAGTTCGACAGCAGTTGCCATCCTGATCGACCGCTCGTCGATGTCGAGACCCCACAGGCGTGAGGCCAGCAGGGTGAGGGCGGGCCTCACGCGCTTGCCGGGTGTTGCAAGGACATGCCCCAACTGGGCGTCGAGGTCGCGGGTGTTTTCAGGAGCGTTCTCCGGCGTTTTCTCAGCGATGCTCGCGATCTCGTTGATCACAGCCTGAAGACCGGCGGCAACCGGTTCGTAAATGCTTTCCTGTGTGATGGCTTCGACCATGATGTGACCAGCCCGATCCTGTTATTCGCCGGTGAGCCGACGGTTTTCTTCATCGACTACCGAATCGTCGAGCTTGCGGGAGAGCGGAGTTGGTGTTTCGATTGAAGAAGCCGTAACGATGTCCCTGCGGGTCCGACCGTCACCAAGAGTGTCGCTTTCGTCGAACAGCATACTGTGAATTCTGTCGGCTGAACCGGATAGATAAGGATAGAACACAGTTCGCAAGGTTGCGATAACGTTCAGTCCCACCCACAAATCGGTGTCCGCTTGAGGTTTATCGAAAGTCGAGAACCTTCGGAGTCGCTTCGGGTCGGCGTACCTGACAGCTGCGTTTGAAACTGGGTTTTAATTTTAGGTGATTCAAGTGCCGCGGACGTGACGATTGAGTGATGGCCTGGCACCATGTTGGATGCAGTTAATCGCTGTTAAGCGACAGGCGATATACCCTGTTTTTCGGTGCCCCTGTGAGTTCCACAGCGCGATCGACGAGGCTCCGTCCTTTGAGACCCTGTGAGCTCAGATCGCGGAGCGACTCAGCGATGCAGTCGTCCGATACTGCTTCCTCTGGACGTTCACCGATGCCCGGGATCAGGATTACGAATTCACCGCGTGGTTCGGCGAAGTGCAATGCGGCTCCCGATGCGGTCCCTCTGAATATTTCTTCATAAAGTTTTGTCAATTCCCGGCAAATGACCAACTGGCGATCGGGGAACACTTTGTGAATGTCGGTCAGTGTGGCTTTCACCCGATGTGGTGATTCGTAGATGACGATCGGACCCGGCTCGTCGACAACCCCGTTGAGAGATGTGACCCTTTCGTTCCGTTTGCGGGGGAGGAATCCCAGAAACAAGAACCTGGTGAATGCCCAACCCGTTACGGACAGAGCCGTGCTGAGGGCGGAGGGGCCGGGGAGCGGGACTACGCGGATTCCGGATGCGACGGCTTCGCTCACCAGTGCCGCTCCGGGATCGCTGATACCAGGAGTTCCCGCATCGGTGATGAATGCCATATCGATCGACTCGAGTATTTCCACGATGCCCCTCAGGCGGTCGGGTGAGGTGTGTTCGTGGAGACTTTCGAGTCGGGGAGACGCACCGATGTGGTTGAGAAGCTTTCGGGCGACGCGGGTGTCTTCGGCGGCGACTACCGGCACGCTCGAAAGAATTTCTATCGCGCGTGCAGTCAAGTCGGATAGGTTTCCGATAGGTGTTGCAACGACGTACAGCGTCGACATTACTCGCTACTCTCTGGCTTCTGGTACGGGACGACCAGGTCAGGCAAAATTATGCGTTTGCTGCTTCGAGGATTTGGTCGATAGCCGCATTGTGCTGCTCGTCGGCATGGTACGAGCTGCGCACGAGAGGCCCAGATGCGACGTGTTTGAACCCCATATCGATGCCGGCCTGTTCGAGCTCTTTGAACTCTTCGGGAAGGTAAAACCGGATGATGGGATGGTGCCGCTTTGTTGGGCGCAGGTACTGGCCGATGGTGAGGAGATCGCAGCCAACGGCCCGGAGGTCGGACATCGTTTCGAGGAGTTCTGCTTTCGTTTCGCCGAGCCCGACCATCATCCCGGACTTCGACGGCATGTACGGGTTGATCTGTTTTACGCGCTTCAGCAGTTCGAGCGAAAGATCATAGTTACCGCGCGGGCGAACTTTTCTGAATACGCGCCGGGCAGTCTCGATGTTGTGGTTCAGGACGTGCGGCCCGGCCGTAACGACCCGTTCGAGTGACTCGAAATCGCCTTCAAAGTCAGGAATAAGAACTTCGATTTTGCAGTCCGGCGTTGTCCACTTCACCTGCGTTATCGTCTGCTCGAAAATGCCTGAACCGTAGTCGGGCAGGTCGTCGCGATCGACCGAGGTAATTACGGTGTAGTTCAGTCCCATCTGCTTCACCGTACTGGCGACGCGGATTGGCTCCGCGAGGTCTACGGTATTTGGCCAGCCCGTTTTGACATTGCAATATGAGCAGGCCCGCGTGCAGGTGTCGCCCAAAATCATGAAAGTTGCCGTACCGCGGTCCCAGCATTCGCCGATGTTCGGGCAGGCGGCCTCTTCACAGACCGTGTTTAGCCGTGCTCCCTTGATTTTCTTGCGAATCTCCAGATAGTTTTCGCCGCCCGGCGCCCTGACTTTGAACCAATCGGGCAGTCTTCGTTCGACGGTCAGCGAGCCAGGTTTTTCGGACTTTGAGACCATCAGATCGTGTTCGATTCAAATTTCTCGATTTTGGGGATCAGGCCGTTGCAGTGGACACAACGTGTGATTAACTGGTTCAGAATAACAGACAGTGCAGTTTTCACGGGGTGTAGAAGGTCGATCCTGGCAAACCACTTTTTACCCGGCAAGTTACCGGCGAGATTCGATTTTCCGCATGGCTAAACGAAGGCATCGAAAACGTTACACGGGCCCCGATCTGACGGCACACGTCGATCTTGGACCCGGTGACCATTTTGAGATTACGTTGGGGGAGATCAACGATGCAGGCGATACGACTGCGGTAACCGAGGGTGCCCCGGTCGTGATTGCCGGCGGTCTGCCGGGCGAAGTGGTAATTGCCGAGGTGCTGAAACGGTTTCCGGAACGGATAGCGGCGAAAGTTGTTCAGGTGTTGCAGTCGGCGCCAGAGCGCGTTGAGCCCGAATGCCAGTATTTTCTGACCTGCAGCGGGTGCCAGTGGCAACACGTTTCGTATGGCCATCAACTTGAGTTGAAGCGTAATCGAGTTCAACGCGAGATAGACAGGTACGAGTGTCTTTCGCATCTGGAAGTAGACCGTACAGTTGAGAGTGTCAAGCAGCTCGGGTACCGCAATCACGGGCGGTTTACCATCGGCAAGCGCGACGATGCGGGCCAAGTCGGTTACGTGAATGCTGTGACCCGGCAATTTTTGCGAATTGAAGAGTGCCTGTTGATGGACCAGCCGATCAACGACACCCTGAAGCTCGTGCAGGACCGGATGGACGGGCAAACCCAGATGTCGGTCAGGGTCGGAGCCAATACCGGCTCGATCCTGGTTCAGCCACGCATGAACATCTCCGGGCTTGGTGTCGTCACGGGCGAGCAACATTACGATGAAAAAGTTAGGGGTGCTCGCTTCAGAGTTGCCGCCTCGTCGTTTTTCCAGGTGAACACTGCGCAGCTGTCGCGCGCGGTGGACGAGGTCCGTGAACTGCTCGATTTCGACGGCAGCGAGGTGTTGATCGACGCTTACTGCGGTGTTGGGGTGTTCTCAGTGCTTTTGGCACCATATGTCCGGCGCGTCATCGGAATCGAAGAGTCGGCATCGGCGATCGCGGATGCGGAGCTCAATTCGAGTGGCGTCGAGAACGTCGAGTTCATCGAAGGGAAGACCGAGGTCGTTCTTGGCACCTGGCCTGAAAGTTGGCCAGGTGCCGCGCCTGACGCCGACATCGAAAACGGAGGCATGGACGCGCTGTTGCTCGACCCGCCGCGGGTTGGATGCCATCCCGATGTGCTGAAATCTGTCAAGAAGTTGAGGCCGAAAAAGGTGTTGATGGTCTCATGCGAACCGGCCGCAATGGCGCGCGATCTTGATCTGTTGTGTAGAGATGGTGTGTACCGGTTGGAAATCGTTCGACCGGTCGACATGTTTCCGCAGACCCGCCACGTTGAGGTAATTAGTTTGCTAACGCTTCAGGATTCCGGGGACCAGGATTTTGGCGACAACAGATAACAGTTCGCTGATTCTTGCCAGCAGATCGCCGCGCCGCGCGGAGATACTTGGCGATGCGGGGATAAAGTTCACAGTTACTTCTGCCGATATCGATGAAGAAGTATTTCTTTCTGGCGCCGGGCGTTCCTCGAACACACGAAGCCCGGTTGAAGTCGTGCAGCGACTGGCTTTCGAAAAAGCCAGGGCAGTCGCAGCCAACAGGCTAGGTGCGTTTGTTCTTGGTGCCGACACGGTAGTCGTTCTTGACGATGAGATACTTGGCAAGCCCGGGTCGTCCGGCAATGCGGTGGCAATGCTTCACCGGCTGAGCGGTCGAGCGCACGAGGTGATCACCGGGGTGACGGTCGTTGATCCCAACGGCACCGTTCGTACTGATTTTGCCAGCACCTCTGTATTGTTTCGTAATCTCGAGCGCAGCGAGGTTGCCAACTATGTCGCGACGGGTTCACCGCTCGACAAGGCGGGCGGGTATGGAATTCAGGACAGTTCATTTGCACTCGTCGAGAGTTACGATGATTGTTATTTAAACGTTATGGGTCTTCCGATGTGCGTGACGATCAGGCTGCTTGAAATATCAGGATTCAGGCGGTTCAGCACGGCCGTTTGCAAGAGACATTTGAACTTTGATGCTGCTTGTGGCTCGAAGGCGATCAAATGACGCTATTCGGTATTGGCGGTTTCGAGTTTCTTCTAATCGCCGCGATCGCACTTTTCGTGCTGGGACCCAAACGCATGCTCGAAGGAATTCGCGAGGGGCGCAGGATTTATTCCGAATTCAAGCGTCAGCGAGATGCTCTACAGTCGATGATCGCCGAAGCGATCGATCTCGAAGAACTCAAGAAACAGAGTGACCCCGACGGGCTGATAAAGGAGTTGAAAGACGAAGCGATTGCGCTGAAGGATGAACTGGCGCTCGATCAGGTTGCAGACGATTTAGAACGGCCCACGGACCTGGGCAAGGGTGTCGGTTTCGGGTCGGTTGCAAGATCAAATCGGTTGAACCGTCCGTCTGTCGATGTCGACTCTGAGATACGAGATACCATCCCGGATGTTGATTTGGCTGAACCTCGCGCCGAAATTGCGGGAGAGGTTGAGCGGGCCAAGCCAGGGAACGATACAACCGATGATGAGGTGAAGTCTTGAACGACAACGCCATGTCGGTACTGCAGCATCTTGGCGAGCTCAAGCGACGGTTGGTTAGAGTAGCGATCGTGGCCGTTGTATTTATCGCGATTGCGATCGCTTTTTATGTGCAAATATTCGAGGTGTTTACGGATACGGCCAGAAGGCTGATCGTTGATGTAGATGGCGTAGTTGCGGTCCAGAGAATCACAGAGGGTTGGGTGGTCGCCGCAAAGCTGGCGATCTTGGTCGGGCTGGTTGCCGCATTTCCGTACTTCATGTGGGAATTGGCGATGTTCTTCAAGCCAGGGCTAAAATCAGGCGAGCGCAAGTACATATTCTTGCTGGTGCCGGCGTCGATGGCGATGTTCGCACTGGGTGCCGCGTTTTCCTGGTTCATTCTGATCCCCAGGCTGGTCGAGTTTCTACTCAGGCTTTCGCAGCCCATCGGCGATCCGCTGATTACTGTCGGACCCCTCGTAGGGCTGATGGTTACCATCATGTTCTGGCTCGGAATCATTTTCGAAATTCCGATCTTCATGTTCCTGCTGGCAAAGATGGGCATTCTTACCTCGGGATGGGTCAAGACGAAGCGGCGGTGGATGATCCTTATCTCATTCATCTTCGGTGCGGTGGCAACGCCGACGGATCCGATTTCTCAACTGATAGTGGCGGGCCCGACCTGGCTGCTATTTGAGATCGGGATGCTGCTTGTGAAACTGGCCGAGCGGGGACAAACGGAGTAGAACGCCGGTTGCCAGCGTTTGTTCAGTTCGCACGATATTGTTGTCGGAAGGGGAGCGGTCGACGGATCAGGGGGCGAAAAGCCGTTCAGGTGGTTTTCGTATCGGTGTTCTGGTCGCCCGAGTCTGAGTCGGAGTCTGAATCGGTGCTGTCGGTTTTGTTGTTAATGGCCGACTTGAATTCGTTGATCGCCTGGCCCATTCCCTTGCCGACTTGTGGCAGTTTGCCTACTCCGAAAAGTAGCAGGACGATCACAAGAATGATGACGATTTGAATTGGACCGATTTGCGAGAACACTTAAAAAAGCTCCGGTTTGCCCTTTAAGGACCTGTTGAAATGGATCGAGGTCCAACTGCAAGTATACGCCGCGACTATTCGAACGCCCAACCAAGAGACGTGACGGTATAAGAAGCTTATTTGAGGGTTGTAAGGGGACCTTGCTGGCTATCCCATGTAGCGCCACACCGCGATCACCCTGCTGATCACCTCGACATCGCTGGAGTTGAATGTCATGGCTTCCATTTGCGAGTTTGCGGGTTCGAGTCGGGTCCGCGGTCCTTCGGCATAAAAATGCTTGAGAGTTGTTGTGTTATCCGACTTGATCCGCACGGCGGCCATTTGCCCGTTCCGCACGCTCGAGGCCTGTTCCATGATCACCAGGTCGCCATCGGAAATCAGGGCGTCGATCATCGACTCGCCGCGAACCTTCAGTGCGTACAGGTTGTCGCCGAGGCCAACAATTGCCTGGGGCAGGTCGATTAGTTCCTGACCTGTGAGGTCGGACCATGTGTCGTTCTCTGGCATCGGGAACGGCGAACCGGCGGCAATAGTTCCGAGTAGGGGAACTGCAACCGTGTCGATACCGACAGGTGCTGCAGTACCGCTCTTCTGGCCGGCCAGTTTCAGACCACGTGAAACCTCGGAGTCACGGCTCAGAGCACCGCTGTCTTTCAAGCGGTCCAGATTGTACGAGACTACCGACGTGGAGCTGATGCCACAGCCGCTCTGGATATCGCGAACGGTTGGCGGGTAATCATGTTCTTCAATGAACTCCTCGATGAACGACAGGATCTGCTGCTGGCGTTCTGAGAGTGCTTTCATTTGTCTTGCCTTTAGTCCTAGCTCTGAATGGCCTTCTGGATCGTTTGATAGTCGGATTGTATCCGCACTAATGTTCGGAAATTATCAGCGGACGCTCTGCAATGTCAACAAAAAATGGCACCAATTGCGATCATCAGTTCGGTTTTGACAGTGGATCATTGCTTGGGCAAGCCGGTGCGGACCACTGATTGGGAAATTCTGCAGGTGCAGTTTCAAGGTGCGCCAGGAAGAGACTGGCACGGTACGCCGTCATCGTTTCCGTCCAGGCCATGCGGATCGTCACCGGGTCCGCCAGCAGCTATAAAGAATGCATTTGCCGATGCCCAGTCTTCGAACTCCCCACAGTTTTTGTCAGGGCCGAATGGATCGAATCCGATGGCCGCTGTTGCACCCGCCAGCGCCGATGCGGTCGCTACGGGTGGAGTGGAAGTGGCAAGAGGAGGTGTAGGAAGTTCAGGTGTCGTCGTGGAGGAGAGGCGGTCGGTACCGGCGTGAGCGGAGGTGTTGGTGGCAACGCGGTGGGCGTTGGCGTGTCGGTCGATGTTGGCGAAGACATGGGCGTGAGAGCCAGGATTACGGTTGAGGTGGACTGCGGTGCCGTTGTCGCGGTTGTGATGGGAGTTGATACTGGGGTCGCTGTCGGTATCGAGGTGGCTAAGGGGATCGAATCTGGCTGAGCTGGCGTCGCGGTAGCCGTTACCACGATTATCACGGGTGTCGCTTGCAGAACTGTGGGTATCGGACTGGGGTCGGAGCGGGTAGATCCACCTGATCCGACTGCACGGGGGATTACGTCGTCGCCAATTCCGTCCGATGTTGCTTCCGGAGTAGGCGTGGCCGTCACGATAACGGTCTGGAAGATCACGATTGGTGTTGCCGTGAACGCCAGGATTGTGATTGTAGTTGGCGACACAATTGGGGTGACGATCGCCGGTTTCGGTTCGGTGCCGCAACCCGCCAGCGCGAACAGAATAAGTAATGCCGAGGCAACAATTTCGACCACGCGAGTTCTAGTGATTGTGCCCGGCGTGGTCGTGCGACCCGTGTTCGTGATCATGAGAGGGATCGAGATTTCGGTCGCCGGGATGAACCGGATGGTTATCGCCGAAAGAGATACCTTCGAGCTTGCGAGGCGGGGCACCGGCGTTTTCGGCCTGACCGAAGGCCACGTAGTGTGGAGCTTCGCCTTCAAAGACGAGATAGGCCGACTGTTGTGTCGATAGAGACTCATGACCGCCGAACCATATGACGAGAGGGCCGTTCACCATTTGAATTGGGCCTTCTTTTACGGGTCTTTTAACGTTTTCGTCTATTTCGCCGGTACCTGAGGGGCCGATTCCCCATCTTGCGGTGCCACTGAAATCGCCGGGTACGACGAACCGCCAGCGGGGCAGCAGCCCTTTCCAGGGTGCGACCTCTACAGCAACGCGATCTTCGATACCCTCGAACGGGTGGTGAATACGCCAGTTGTACTGGGTGTCGTCAGATTGAGACGACGGACCCGGCCGATGAGTTTCGGCTGC
>Ga0066376_10004501_pt1 | contig 12078 bp, 13 predicted proteins | sample Knorr_S15_td_Bot_FD_77009 | JGI IMG/M metagenome (GOLD analysis project Ga0066376, IMG submission 77009) | Marine microbial communities from Southern Atlantic Ocean transect - Knorr_S15_td_Bottom_ad_5009_LV_A | ecosystem: Environmental > Aquatic > Marine > Oceanic | place: Southern Atlantic... | reverse complement strand
TTAAAGAGCTGCTAAAATAGTGAAAAACATAATACCAGAATATTTAATGTTTTTTGAGTATAGGAATTTATAATTAAACCACCAAATCATATGTGATAATAAAGAGCAAAACCCTAAACATCCAAGCGTGGAGTTAATCTTATTTATAAATTAAATAACAATAATTATAATTAGAGTCTAATGAACTAGATATTTAACTCCTGGATATTATTAAGATTCTGTTAATCCTAGTAATTCATATAAAATTAATCACTCTTTTACATTGGTTTTTAGCGAATCAATTTGATAAATTTTTATATGGCAATCTTTAATAAAATGATATCCAGCCTGGTTCCATTCTTTCCAAAGATCCTAACCTATCAATTTGCCAAAAAATATGTGGCGGGCACCACCAAGGAGACAGCCTTAAAAGCCATAAAAAAACTTAATGAAAGTGGATATCTGGTGACCCTAGACATCCTTGGAGAGCATACCAAGGACAGGGATGTGGCTGCAGATATTACAGCGCAGTATGTTGAGCTTTACAGAGAAATAGATTCCAGGTCTCTTTCGTGCAATATCTCTCTTAAGCCCACTCACATTGGCTCTGAGATCAGCACAGATACATACAATGAGAATCTTCAAAAGATTATCACTATATCAGAGGATACAAATAATTTTGTTAGAATTGATATGGAAAGCTCCAAGCACACAGATTTTACAATCAATTCTTTCTTAGAACAGAGAAAAAACAATCTTCAAATTGGACCGGTCTTCCAGGCATACCTATACAGAACCTATGATGATGTTACCGCGCTTGACCCTGAGAATCTTAACTTCAGGCTGTGCAAGGGCATATACAAGGAAAGCGATGATGTGTGCATCAATGATAGATTGAAAATTAATGAAAATTATCTGAAGATACTTCGCTATGCATTTGAAAAAAATATCTTTGTTGGCATCGCCACACACGATACAACCTTGCTTGAATCTATATACGCACTGATAGATGAGCTTCATGTTTCATCTGACAGCTTTGAATTTCAGGTGCTCTATGGGGTCCCCATGCATGGGTGGAACCAAAAAAATCTAGACAATGGATATAAGGTAAGGGTGTATGTCCCATTTGGTGAGGATTGGTATAAGTACTCAATTAGAAGATTAAAAGAAAATCCTGATATCGCAGGATATATTATCAAAAATTTATTTTCAAGAAATACTTAGAAATAATTAATGACTAAACTATATTCATATAACTGCGAGGTTTTATTATTTTAGAACAAAGAAAAATAAAGCTACTGTATTTAGCTAAAGATTATATAGAGGCAAATATTATAAAAGCAAGACTCTCTGAGATGGAAATTCACTCTTATTTGTTTGGGAATAATTTGCAAATAGCGATTGGGGGATTGCCAATAGATTCAACCTTTACCAGGATATATATTAGTGAAAATAATTTTACTGTTGCTAATGAATTTATTCAGGAATATAAGAGTAATCTTTTAATAAAGGACACAAGAACATGGACTTGTTCATATTGTAAAGAATCCTCTCCTATAACAATAACATCATGTTGGAATTGTGGTCAAGATTCCATAAAAACTAATGACTAAATTTCTATAAAATAACAATTCACTTTAAGGAAATAAAATAATGGATATAAATTTACTCACAGACTTTTTTATGTGGTTCTCAATTATTAATGTTTTACTCCTAATACTTATGTATGCATTTATATACTTTGCATTTGATTTTATATATATGTTTTTCAAGAAAATATATATGGGAAGCAAAGAGGAGTTTAATAAATTGCTTATTAAGATTTTTTTGTTATATAGAGTGTTGACTGGCTTTTTTGCAATAATTCCTTATATAACATTATTAATCATTAATGACTAAACTCCTATTCATATTACTATTACTCTTTGGGTTAATTTATACTCAGGAGTCCATAAATCAACAAAGTGAATTAAAAAGACACAATCTGTCAATTGGATTGCTTGACGATAAAACAGGATTTAGTATGATTGGCTATACCTACAATATAAGGCAGAATGAATCAAACGAGTATTTTATCGGTGGTGGGACTATGTTGTTTGCATTCACAGGAACCGTAGGGTGGAAACACTACTATAAAAAATCTAAACTTTCTGTTTACTCTGTTTTATCAGAGCAGGTGGTTCGCCACATTGGTTTTAGTGGTTATATATCGACACTTTCTTATTCATTAGAATACAATTTAGCAAAGAGGTCGCAAATAAAATTTGGTGGTTTTGGTTTTTATATTATTCGTACCGATGAAGATAAAAAAGAATTTGGGGTATGGCCTTTTATAGGTTTAAACTTTCGGTTCTAGAATATCTTTTTGTAAAACAAAAAAGGGGCTCATAGGAGCCCCTTTTTAAGGAGAAAAACAATACCTGGTAATATTGTTTTTCGGTCTAGTAAGATCTAATTAGTTTCTAAGTGGTTTTCCTTTTGCTAACATATATTTAATTCTTTCAACAGTCTTTTGTTCCCCGCAAAGACTAATAAAAGCATCCCGCTCAATATCAAGGAGATACTGCTCATCCACCGGTGAGAAGGGTCCCCCCTTATCTCCACCGGTAAGAACGTAGGATAGCTTGTTTGCAATAAGCGCATCATGCTCGCTTATTTTCTTTGTCTTTACAAGTGCCTTAACCATTGTTTTTATAGCGAGTCGCCCACTTGTCCCGGGTAACTTAAATTTTTCAATCTCTGGTGCTTTATACTCCTTGCTCATATCAATCACCACATCCTTTGCCGAGCTTAGAAGATGATCCCTATTCACCACGATCATATCATCATCTGATAGATAGCCATAGCTCTTTGCCTGCTTCGCTGAAAAAGATACCTTGGCATAGCCAATGGTCTCAAATGCTTTTTGAATAATTGGAAATGCTCCAGGTACCATGGTCTTGATTTTTTTGGTTAATCGAGATATCATTCTAAGATTTCCACCCGCTCCGGGTATCAGCCCAACACCAACCTCAACAAGTCCGATGTAGGACTCAGCGGCCGCAACAATTCGGTCACATGCTCCAATGGTTTCATATCCACCGCCAAGCGCAAGCCCAAATGGAGCGGCAACCACCGGAAATGGAGCAAATCGAAGCTCCTGCATCAATCCCTGCATAATGGTGATAACCTTCTCGATGTTCTCCCAATCTTTACGCTCCGCAAAATCAAGAATCATATTTAGATTAGCTCCAGCTGAGAAGTTTTTTCCATCTCCTGATATGACAAGTCCCTTATAATTATTTTCTTGGGTCCAGTCTTTTGCAAATTTAAATGTTTCCATGATTGAACCATCAATTGGATTTAGATCCTCCTTAAGAACAGAGTGAAGCTCAACCCCAACCACCCCATCTCCCAAATCAACAACAGATGCAGACCAATTCTTTTTAATCAGTCCATTATTCTTTTTTAGATTAAAAAACTTCAGACTCTTTGATGATACCGGAACCGCAATATAATCTTTTTTATTTTGACAGTAATAGTGCTTCACCCCATCTATGTACTTATAGAATGATGTGTTGCCAGCATCAAGCATCTCGCTAACCCAGGAAGGAATTTTAATATTCTCTTCCTTCATTCGCTCTACAGAGCGCTCAAGTCCAATAATATCCCATGCCTCAAATGGACCTCTGTCCCAGCCAAATCCCCATCTCATTGAACGATCGATACTGTAAATTTCATCAGATATCTCTGGTATTCTGTTGGCAGAGTAGATCAGTGTTTTTGAAATTGTCTGCCATGTAAATTTCCCTGAGGGGTCATCGGCGTAGCATAGCTTCTCAATTCGCTTATCAAGAGCAGTGAATTCCTTTGCAATTCGAACGCCAGGATATCTTTTCTTATTTTGTGGAGAATATTCAAGGGATTCTAAATCAATTGAGTGTATCACACCCTTTTCTATTTTTTTATAAAAGCCCTGACCTGATTTTTGTCCTAGCCACTTATTCTCTAGCATTTTATTTATGTAATCAGGAAGTATAAATGTTTCTCGACTCTCATCATCAACGCATTTCTCGTATGCTGTTTTTGCGACATATCCCATGGTATCAAGCCCAACAATATCCGCTGTTCTGAATGTTCCACTTTTGGGTCTGCCAATAAGTGTCCCCGTGAAAAAATCAATATCCTCTACGCTGAATTTCATTTCTTTGGCAATAGCGAGTACTTTCATCATTCCAAATACACCGATTCTATTTGCAATAAAATTAGGTGTATCTTTTGCGTGTACCACGCCCTTACCTAAATCAGCCTCTAGAATACTAACAATTAAATCAAGTGACTCTTTGTTTACTGATTTTGGATATATAACCTCAACCAGTTTCATGTATCTGGGGGGATTAAAAAAATGTGTAATAAAAAACCTATCCTTAAGTGATTGATCCATATCCTCAGATAGCTCTGATAGTGAAATTCCAGAGGTGTTTGATGTTAATATCGCGCTCTTCGACAGATGCGGAGTGATTTTAGAGTAGAGATCTTTTTTCCAGTCAATTCTCTCGGAGATTGCCTCAAAAACCCAATCACACTCTGATATTTTAGATAGATGATCATTGTAGTTCATTGGAGTGATCATATCAGCTGTTTTTTTATTATAAAATGCAGCGGGCTTTATCTCTTGGGTGGCTTTAATTCCACTTTCGGCTGTCTGCTGATCAATATCAAATGCATAAACCTCAAAATTAGCATTTGTAAGGTGGGCGGCGATCTGGCCTCCCATTACCCCAGTTCCAAGTACAGCTACTTTCTTTATATTAGAACTCATCTGTTAAACCCTTTCAATAATCGTGGAAATTCCCTGACCCGTTCCAATGCACATTGTTGCCAGGCCTGTGTTTAGATTGTTCTGCTCAAGCACATTCATTAGAGTAATGATGATACGTGTTCCAGAGCATCCCAATGGATGTCCAAGGGCAATGGCTCCCCCATTGATATTTATTTTATTCTCATCCCAATCACCTTTTCTGATAACATACAGCGATTGAGCGGCAAAGGCCTCATTAAGCTCAATTGCATCAATATCGCTCATGCTCATTCCCGCTTTATTTAGCGCTTTTTCTGTGGCGGGAAGGGGTCCGGATCCCATTGTTTTCCAGTCAACCCCTGCAATGGCTCTTGATTTTATTTTAAATTTTGCTTTTAAATTGTTCTTTGCTATAAAACCCTCTCCTGCAAGTAGAATAGCAGAGGCACCTACCGAAATAGGGCTGGATGTGGCGGCGGTAATTGTGCCCTCAGCATCAAATGCGGGGCTTAGAGATTTCATTTTTTCTATGTCTGGAGTTCGTGGGCCCTCATCCGCGCTGATTGTATTCTCATTAAATGTTATTGCTACTATTTCATTGTCAAACTTTCCAGTTTCCATAGCCTTCAGAGCTTTGCTGTGTGAATTAATAGAGAAACTCTCTTGATCTTCTCTTGAAATGTTTAGCTCTTTAGCTAGATTTTCTGCGGTTTCTCCCATTCCTATATAGTACTCCTCTTCATATAAGACAGGATTAAAGCTGGGTGTGTATCCACCCATTGGAACGCCAAACATATCCTCTGCGCCACCAGCGATTCCACACTCTATGTCGCCTGCTGTGATTGCCTGGCTGACCTGATGCGCTGCATCCATTGATGATCCACATAATCGATTAACAACCTTTCCACCTGTCTCTTTAGGTAGTCCGGCCATTATAGAAACGCCTCTGGCCATGAGAAAGCCCTGTGGACCTTCAGGAAACGCACATCCAATAACTACATCTTCTATATATTTATGCTCTATAGCGGTATTTCTTTCAAGTAATACTTTAATAGTATCTGCAGCCAAATCATCGGGGCGGATACCAATCATCTGTCCATTCTTCATTCCAATGGGACTTCTTACTCCGTCAATTATATATGTATCGATCATTAAAAGCTCCTTCTAGTCTAAATAGTATTTTTCATGCTTGTAGAAAGTTGTTACGACTTTCTTCATAAGCTCGATTTCATTTGGGGTGTAATGTAGCTGTTTTTTATAGCCATCTACTTGCTTATCAATTTGTGTTCTATCGCGATCCTTATAAATTTCTGAAACAATTATATCCATTTCTTTGTTTATACTTTTATAATGCTGGCACAGTGAGAGCTCAAGCAGCTCAAGATGCTCTCTGAGTTTATCTGGATCCTTAATATTTTTTGTTCGCTTAAGGATTGTGTCAATAATTAAAAGAGAGCAAAGCATATTTGCAAAAGGCTCTTGAATCCACTGATTGTTTTTAAAATCTTGACCATATTTAAGGATTATCATATTAAGAGTCGCAAGACATGCAGAGCGACAAAATTCAACGATTCTCTCATTTAGATTATCTGTGTCTAATGAGAATGTAAACCAGTCTTTTTCTCTGAGTGTGATTGCATCTCGAATAGGAAGCTCTTCAAGTATTGATTTTTTTAGTGTGATTCCGCAGATAAGCAGCCTGTTTATTTCATTTGTTCCCTCAAAGATTCTATTGATTCTCTCATCTCTGTAGATCGTCGCTATCCCATAATCCTCGATAAAGCCCGCTCCACCTAAAACCTGAATACTCTCATCAGCAACAAAGGCAAGCGTCTCAGAGCCCACTATCTTACATATGGAGGCTTCAATGGCATGATCCTCTATTATCTTCTGCATCTTCACATAGTAATCATTAGATTTTTTATCAAGCTTAGCGATGGCTTTGTCAATGGAGCCGGATGTCATATAGTTAACACTATCAGCTTCCCATGTCCGAGTAATCATCTTAGCAAATTTTGACTTAATCATATCAAAGTGTATGATAGAGCGACTGAACTGCTCTCTTTCCTTTGCATAATCATAGGCCCCATTTAGTGTGTATTTCGCGCCTGCGACGGTGGTTACACCCAGTTTGTATCTTCCTGTGTATAGAACGTTTAATGCGATGGGGCCACCCTGCCCAACCTCACCCAAAACATTTTCCACTGGTACTTTACAGTTCTCAAAATAAAGTGTGACTGTAGAGGAGCCCTTGATACCCAACTTATTTTCCTCTTCTCCAATTACATAGCCCTCACAATCCCTATCAACAATAAACGCCGTATACTTTCCATCTACTTTTGCAAAGGTGGTACACACATCTGCCCATCCACCATTTGTTACATAAAGTTTCTGACCATTTAATATATAAAATTTACCATCATCGCTAAGCTTCGCTTTTGATTTGCCGGCCATTGCATCAGAGCCCGAAGATGCCTCTGTCAAGGCGAAGCAGCCCATCCACTCTCCATTGGCAAGTTTTGGTAGATATTTTTTTTTCTGAGCATCACTCCCGTACCAGATAATAGGAAGTGTCCCAATTCCAGTATGAGCAGAGAATGTGGTCATCATCGATGCGCTCTTCCCTTTTGAGAGAACATCAGCCACAATGCATGCGGTGGTTTTATCAAGCTCAAGTCCCCCAAACTCTTCAGGAACATCTATTCCACAGAAACCCAGTTCACCCATCTCTCTAAAAATCTGGCGAGAAAGGTCTTTATTTAGGACATTAAGATCTTTATGTACGGGATCCATTCGTTTAGTTGCAAATTCTGATGCTGCTGTTACAAACATTTTTTGATCTTCGGTAAAATTCTCCCTGCTAAACACATCTCCTTTAGAGAATGGAATTACAAGGAAAGAGCCCCCTCTATACATTATTTGATTATAATTAATATCATATAATTCTGCATTCTCACTCATCATTTTTCCTTTTAAGGCTGTTAGTTAATAGCTCCATGGATGTAATTAAATATAATTGAGCATCTATATCTGAATCATCAAATAAACAAAACCAGTTTATTCCCTGAAGTGATGTTAGAATATTCATTGATATAATTTTTGTATCAACCTCTTTAAATTCTTTTTCTCGAATGCCTTTCTTAAGTATCAACTCAAATAGATACAGCAATTTATTATAGAGAATTTTTGATTTTTCTTTTACATCATCATCTTTGTTCGCAAGGGACCAAAATTCAATCTCAGCAAGAAAAACATGTTTTTTTTTCTTAAATACATCATAGACAACACCCGCTATGTCCATTAGTATTTGCGATGCAGATTTATTTTTTTTGTTTTTGGTGTAGAAATCAGGGAAGCTATATGTTTCCCAGTGATCTATTAACGCAAGAAACAATAATTTTTTACTATTGTAATAATGATATATCGCTCCTTTGCTCATGTTAGATTTTTTTGCAATATCATCCATTGTTGTATCTGAATACCCCTTACCAACAAAAACCTCATAGGCTGCATCTAGAATCATATTTTGTTTTATTTCTTTTTTATTTATATTGCTCATTATTATACCGACCGGTCGGTATATATTAAAATTAAATATTTAGAAATAAAACAGTTTTTTTTATTTATTTTTTAGATTTTTTATAAGGAGCTGAGTACTTTTTCTTTGACCGTACGCTGACTATTTTACCCTGTTCCAAGCGAATAAAAACAGATGCAATTCGAGAAAGTCTATCTTTTGAGTGTGTGGATACGATTACAGTTACACCATCAAAATTAATTTTTCTATAGAGAATTCGAGTTAGAATATTCATCCTCTCCTCACCTAAATACTGGCCAAAGCCATCAATCAGAAGGACCTTTGTATCGCAGGCAATTGAGACCGCAAGCTCCACCCATCTTCTTTCTCCGTCACTTAATTTTCTATAATCTCTCTCAAGATATTTATTGAGCTTCATCTTATTAATAATATTCTTGATTCCTTTTTTAGGATCAGTTATGCTTGAATGTGAGTTAACCATTTTATTTATATAACCCTCGACAGAAACTTTAAACCAAGGAATCTTGAGCCCTTGAGGTACATGATAAACATCGCTATTAAAGCTTCTAGCACTAATTTTATTTAAATCTGAGTTCTCATAGAATACTGCTCCATTTGATGCGGGCTCTTTCTTGCAGAGCAAATTAAGCAATGTGGATTTTCCAGAGCCAATATCACCATAAATAACATAGCAAGAACCACGATGGATATCTAATTTTCTTATATCTAATGTTCTTTTATTATTTTTACTTATTGATATTTTATTTATACTATAGATTGGATTTTTCATTTTTCCTCACTTTACAATATTATCAACAAAATTGTTTAATACCACTGTGCCATATTTACACTCTTTTACCTCAGAAATTTTATTAATTATTCCTTTTTTAAATCTTATTGATAGATACTTTTCCATCACTGTTTTTGTAAATTCTGGATGAAATTGAACTCCATAAAATGAATCATTATAAATAAATGACTGAATTCCCATTTCATTCTCTGCAAGCAATACAGATTTCTCTGGTATTTTGATAACAACATCTTGATGTGATTGATATACATTTATATTTTTTGTTAGACCTGAAAATAATGGGCAATCTGTTGCGCTTTCTAAAAGATCTACCCTGCAGCTTCCAAGCTCCCAGCCTTTTTTATTTAAAACAACCTTCCCTCCAAAAGTATCGGCGATCAGCTGATGACCAAAGCAGATACCCAGTACCGGTTTTTTTACTTTTTTTACTTCGAATAACTTTTCTTTAAGATAGTCTATCCAATGAAAATTATCATAAACAGAATGAGCGCTTCCTGTTATGATCCACGCACTATCTTCATTCGCATCTAAATGCTCCATTTCATATCCCTTTACAACATTAATTGATACATCATCGTACTGACTTAAAGCCTTTTGTATCCAGTCTGATGCTTGTCCATAAAGAGACTTTACCTCTGAGATGCCTGGCCCATTTATAATAATTGAGATTTTCTTCATTAGTTTATCCAATCATTTTTTTTATTATGAAAATCACAATGCAGGCTTAAATCACAGGAATCACAATCAGGTTCACTTTCCTTGCAAATATTTTTAGAGAATTCTGCTAGATGATCAAATAAAAAGAGCTCTCTTCCATATGGAATAGAATTAATAATTGTTTTTCTATTTAATTCCATATTAATCCCACTGGAAATAGCGCCGATTCGTTTCATGACACGAAGAGATGAGCTGGGAATTTCTATATTCTCAGGTGGGGTTGTATACTGATCATCCTCCAACCCAGGAGTTATGCATTTAAAGCATGTGATCATATGCATTATTTTATCTAATCTTACCATCATATTCATGAAAGTAATTTTAATAGAATGTTTTAGTCGCTCTCTAAATACCTTTCAGCTTCAATCGCTGCCATACATCCAGTACCCGCAGCTGTCACTGCCTGTTTATAGGTAAAGTCTTGTATGTCCCCAGCTGCAAAAACGCCATCCACAGAAGTTGATGTTGAATCAGCTTTGGTGATGATATAGCCTGAATCATTAAGAATCAATTGACCTTTAAAAATATCAGAATTGGGGTTGTGGCCTATGGCCATAAAGACCCCATCTGTAGCGTGGTTGCTCACATCACCAGAAACCACATTTTTAATATCAACACTTTCTAAACCCTTCTCTTTAGGATCTCCATACATTTCAACTATTTCGGAGTTCCACATTGTAGAGATTTTTGGGTTATTTTTAGCTCTCTCCTGCATTATTTTAGATGCTCTAAACTCTTCCCGTCTATGGACAATAGTAACTGTTGATGCGAATTTTGTTAGAAATGTAGCCTCCTCCATGGCTGAATCTCCGCCTCCCACTACAAGGATCTCTTTCTCTTTAAAAAAGAATCCATCGCAAGTAGCGCATGCAGAGACGCCAAAGCCCATGAGCTTCGTCTCGGATTCTAAGCCAAGGAGCTTTGCTGATGCCCCTGTAGATATAATTATTGATTCAGCTTCATACTCTTTATCTGAAACATGTACTTTAAATGGCTTAGAGCTAAAATCTACTCTATCAACATTCTCAAATAATGTTGTTGCACCAAATTCCTGGGCCTGCTCACGGAATTTATCCATAAGCTCAGGACCTAGAATTCCACCAGGAAATCCTGGATAATTTTCAACATCAGTTGTTATTGTTAGCTGTCCACCAGGCTGGATTCCTTCAAAAACTAAAGGACTCATATTAGCTCTTGCTGCGTATATCGCTGCAGTTAATCCTGCTGGGCCTGATCCTATTATAATTACTTTATTCATTATCCTTTTATTAATTTATCTAATAAACTAGTTAATTCCTCTTTTGAAACTGCTCCAACTCTCTGTTCTATAACCTTACCACTCTTAAACAATAGTATACTTGGGATGCTTCTGATTCCAAATCTTGTTGCAATCCCTGGAGCCTCATCAATATTAATCTTTACTATATCACTCTTATTCTGATAATCTTCTGCAATAGATTCTATTGTTGGGGTAAGCATTTTGCATGGACCACACCATTCAGCCCAGAAATCTACAAGCACTGGCTTATTTGAGTTAATAACAACAGATTCAAAATTTTCTTCATTTACATCAATTGTAAATTTACTCATTATCAATCCTTTCTAATAAAATTTGCAGAATATAATCCTATTAATTTAGCACACTGTTCCTATCAAAATATATTATTTTTTAATCTATAAAGGTCCATGATATGTTTAGGTAATGGAATATTGACAGATTAGCTCCTAAAAAAGAATATTGGGGTAGTGAGTATGAGCTGCCTATATCTGAGAGTGGGCTATCCAGAGAAAAGTCATGACCATTATTCGTGATATTGTGATATGAGATTGTAAAGTTATCAAATTCTAATCCCGCAGCTAGATTCATGTAATGAACGATTCCGCTTCCATCTATATCTGCTCCCTCAATCATTGGAAGTGTATTTAAATTAAATGCGCCATCCTTCAAATGGCTCCATCTTCCACTTGATTCTAGCGAAAGTGAGTAGGGCTTATTATTAATTGGAATTTGATAGCTAATGCGATAATAAATATAGCTATTAACCTTTGGCATATAGGTCATATCATCTGATGTATCTTGATTTAAATAGCCAGTATATCCAAAAACTCCTAAAAAATTATTTTGATGATATGTAAAATCAATATCACAATAAAAGTAGCGTGAGTATCTATCATTATTATAATAGCTACTAGGTTTTAATTCATTGAACCAAATAGCTTCAGTTGAAATATGTCCAGCAGATGATCCAAAAT
>Ga0066376_10004499_pt1 | contig 12080 bp, 9 predicted proteins | sample Knorr_S15_td_Bot_FD_77009 | JGI IMG/M metagenome (GOLD analysis project Ga0066376, IMG submission 77009) | Marine microbial communities from Southern Atlantic Ocean transect - Knorr_S15_td_Bottom_ad_5009_LV_A | ecosystem: Environmental > Aquatic > Marine > Oceanic | place: Southern Atlantic... | reverse complement strand
GTGGTCTCGATCCCCGGCGGCGAGCCCCTGATCCACAAGGAAATCGGCGATATCGTCGCGGGCATCGTGGCGCGCAAGAAATTCGTCTATCTCTGCACCAACGCCCTGCTGCTCGAGAAGAAGCTGCATCTCTTCGAGCCCAGCCCCTACCTCACCTTCTCGATCCATCTCGACGGCCTGCGCGACGAGCATGACGCCTCGGTCTGCCAGGACGGCGTCTTCGACCGCGCCGTCTCCGCCATCAAGGCGGTCCGCGACAAGGGTTTCCGCGTCAACGTCAACTGCACCCTGTTCGGCGATATAGACGCCGAGAAGGTCGCCGGATTTTTCGATTTCGTCTCGCAGCTCGGCGTCGAGGGAGTCACCGTTTCGCCCGGCTTCAGCTACGAGAAGGCGCCGGTCCAGGATAATTTCCTGGCCCGCTCCAAGACCAAGCGGCTGTTCCGCGAGATCTTCCGCCTCGGCGTGGGACGCAACTGGAAACTCAACCACTCGTCGCTCTATCTCGATTTCCTCGCCGGCAATCAGGAGTACCGCTGCTCTCCCTGGGGCAACCCGACGCGCTGCGTGTTCGGCTGGCAACGCCCCTGCTACCTGCTCGGCGAAGGCTACGCGCCGACCTTCCGCGCCCTCATGGATGAAACCGACTGGTCGCTCTACGGCACCGGGGCGTATGAAAAATGCGCCAACTGCATGGCCCATTGCGGCTATGAAGCGACCGCCGTTTCCGACACCATCGCCCATCCGCTCAAGGCCTTCGCCGTCCATCGCGCCGGGCCGCGCACCGACGGGCCCATGGCGCCCGAGATTCCGCTCGATGACGCCCGGCCCGCCGAAGCGGTCCCCGAGGTGCCGGAAGACTTCATCTTACCCGCCGCCGAATAGCAGGCCGGCGCAGCGCCTCAAGGCGGCCATGGCCTTGCGGCTGTCGCGGGCGACCCCGAGCACGGCGGGCAATTGACCGGGGTGGCGCAGCAATTCCCGCAACACCGGCGCCAGGCGCACCTCGCCGTGCTCGCCGAACCCGGCCAGGGCGGCGCCAGGCAAGACCCGATCGGCCGGATCGGCGATGGCGCGAACCGCCGCGAAGGGCAGGCCCGCGCGCGCCGCCACCCGGGCCACCGCATGGCTTTCCATATCCACGGCGGCGGCGCCGTGGCGGGCATGAAGCAACGCCTTCTCGGCGACCGTGACGATCGCCCCGTCACGTCCAGCCAGGGGGGCGGCCAGGGGCGACAGAGAAGCCAGCGCCGCGATCAGCTCGTCACGCCAGGCGCCATGGCATTCGATCTTCCCGCCCTGGCCGTCGATCACCGCGGTGGCGACGATCAGCCGGCCGGGCGACAGTGCCGGGTCGAGCCCGCCGGCGATGCCGAAGCTCATCAAGGATGCGATCCCCTGCCCGGCGAGGGATTGCGCGGCGGCGGCCGGATCACCGACGGCGTGAAGTACACAGATTGGAAGGGGAGAATGGCGGGCAACGCGGTCCAGGCAGCGCGCCTCCGCCGCCAGCCCGGTGACGATCCCGATCCGGCGAGTCAAATTCCGAAAGGCGTGGTCTGGCGATTGCCCTTGCGGAGGTTGCGATAGCGCGCAAGCGCCCACAGCGGGAAGTAGGCCCGATAGCCGTGGTATTTGAGATAGAACACCCTGGGGAAACCGACCGCGGTGAAAAATTTCTCATCCCACAGGGCGTCCGTCCGCGACGCGTCGAGCAGATAGTCGACGCCGCGCCGCACGGCCTCGCTCTCGGTTTCGCCGGCGGCCATCAGGCCAAGCAACGCCCAGGCGGTCTGCGACGGGGTGCTCGCCTTCGCCAGATCGCGCATCTCGGGATAGTAGGTGGCGCCGTCCTCGCCCCAGCCGCCGTCGTCGTGCTGACGCGCTTTCAGCCAGGCGACGGCGCGGCGGATATGGGGCTCGGCCGGGTCGCAGTCTTCGACGGCGTTGAAGGCGCAGAGCGCCGACCAGGTGCCGTAGATGTAATTGGTTCCCCAGCGGCCGAACCACGATCCGTCGGGTTCCTGCATGCGCTTGAGGAATTCGAGTCCCTGGGCGACGGTCGGGTGATCCGTGCCGTAACCGAGCTGACACAGCATGCCGATGCAGCGGGCCGAGACATCGACGGTCGGCGGATCGAGCAGGGCGCCGTGATCGGCGAAGGGAATGTGATTGAGATAATAATGATCGTTGTCGACGTCGAAGGCGCCCCAGCCGCCATTGCGGCTCTGCATGCCCTCGACCCATTCGAGGCCGCGCGCGACGGAATGGGCATTCTCGCCGTTTCCGGCGCGATCGAGCGCCATGACCACGACGGCGGCGTCGTCGATATCCGGGTAATAGTCGTTCTGGTATTGGAAGGCCCAGCCACCGGGCCGCAGGTCGGGGCGCTGCACCGCCCAATCTCCCTTGACGTCGAGCACCTGCTTGCTCTTCAGCCATTTCATCGCCGAGACGATAGTCGGGGAATCGACGGACTCGCCGGCTTCCATCATGGCGTGGGCCGCGAGGCAGGTATCCCAGACCGGCGAATTGCAGGGTTGGCAATAGGCTTCGCCGTTCTTGACGACGATCAGATTCTCGATCGATTGCTTGGCGTCCCTGCGGTGCGGATGGTCGCGCTCATAACCGAGGCAATCCAACGCCATCAGCGAATTCGCCATGGCCGGGAAGATCGCTCCCAATCCGTGTTCGCCGTTGAGGCGCTCGACAATGAATTCCTCGGCTAGCTTGATCGCCCGTTGCCGCGACGATTTCGGAAACGCCGGTTCGAGCACGCGGAGAACCTTGTCGACGGCGACAAAGGCGTGGGTCAGGGCGCCCGCGCGCTGGGCGAAGTAGTTGCGTTCGTCCTCGGGGGCCGTGACGAACAGCTCGCGGATATCTCGATTGCGCGGGTTGCGCGCTCTCGGACGATGGGACCGCATGATCAGCAGGGGCACCAGCACGGTCCGCGACCAGTAGGATATTTTATCCATGTGGAACGGGAACCAGCGCGGCAACAGCATGATCTCGATGGGCATCACCGGAACGGCGCGCCACGGCACCTGTGCGAAAAGGGCGAGAGTGGCGCGGGTGAAGACATTGCAGCGCGCCGCGCCGCCACCGGCCAGAACCGCCTCGCGGGCGCGGCGCATATGGGGCGCGTCGGGGGAATCGCCGGCCAGTTTCAAGGCGTAATAGGCCTTGACCGTGCAACTCATATTGAAATCGCCGTCGTAGTAGAGCGGCCAGCCGCCGTGATCGCCCTGGATGGCGCGGATGTAGGTGGCGAGTTTCTCCTCGATGACCGGGTCGATCTCGTCGAGATAATGCTGCAGAAGGATGTACTCCGAGGGAATAGTCGCATCGGCTTCGAGCGGGAACATCCACTCGCCGTTATCGAGCTGCATCTTCCGCAGCCCCTCGAGCGCCTCATCGATGACTCCGTCGAGACGTTCGCCGTTCATTAATCTGGCGCCGTTTGTCGGGCGGCCGGTCGCCCTCGAGACGGTATCGATGGAAATATCGCGCTGAACCGTATTCACGGCGTCGTCCATACCCCTGGCCATGAAAGTACTTTCCGTATCAGCCATGGACATGCACGGCTTCGATGCCGAGTCCCAATGTGTCCAATACGGTCGTGGTTATGTTGGCGGCGACGAGTCCCGCGTCAAGATACATGCCGTCGGGCGTGCCGTGAGCGACGAAGCGGTCCGGCAGGGTCATCGGCCTGAACTTGAGGCCGGCGTCGAAGTGGCCCTCGCGCGCGAGGAAGGTCATCACCTGGGCGGAGAATCCGCCGCTAGACGCCTCCTCGATGGTCACCAGCACCTCATGGTCGCGCGCCAGGCGCCGGACCAGGTCTTCATCGATGGGCTTGGCGAAGCGGGCGTCCGCCACGGTCGTCGACAAGCCCCGCGCCTGAAGCTCGTCCGCCGCCGCCAGAGATTCCTGCAGGCGGCAGCCGAGGCTGAGCAGGGCCACCGTGGTGCCTTCGCGCAGCACCCTGCCGCGGCCGATCTCCAGCGGTACGCCCTCGACCGGCATTTCAACGCCGGTGCCGTTGCCGCGGGGATAGCGGAACGCGCAGGGCCGGTCGTCGATGGCCACCGCCGTGGCCACCATATGGACAAGTTCTGCCTCGTCGGCCGCGGCCATCAAAACGAAGCCGGGAAGGCAGCCGAGATAGGACAGGTCGAACGATCCCGCATGGGTCGGCCCGTCGGCGCCGACCAGACCGGCCCGGTCGATAGCGAAGCGCACGGGCAGAGACTGGATCGCCACGTCATGGACAATCTGGTCATAGGCGCGCTGCAAGAAGGTCGAATAGATCGCGATGAACGGCTTGCAGCCTTCCGTCGCCAGGCCCGCCGCGAAGGTCACCGCATGCTGTTCGGCGATGCCGACATCGAAACCGCGATCGGGAAAGCGCTCGATGAATTTATGGATCCCGGTGCCCGACGGCATGGCCGCCGTAATGCCGATGATCTTGTCGTCCTTCTCGGCTTCGGCGATCAGGGCGTCGGCGAATACGGAGGTATAGGACGGCGCGCCCGCCTTGCCTTTCTGCTGTTCGCCGGTCACCACGTCGAACTTGCCGACGCCATGAAACTTGTCCGAGGATTTTTCGGCCGGCGCATAGCCGTGACCCTTCTTGGTCACCACATGGATCAACACCGGGCCGAGCTCGTCGCTGTCGCGGATATTCTTCAGCACCGGCAGCAGGTGGTCCAGGTTGTGGCCGTCGATGGGGCCGACGTAGAAGAACCCGAGTTCCTCGAACAGGGTGCCGCCGGTCACCATGCCGCGGGCGTATTCCTCGGCGCGGCGCGCCGCGGTCTCGATGGAGCGCGGGAACTTCTTGGCCATTTCCCGCGCCAGATGCCTGATCGAACGGTAGGGCTTGGAAGAAATCGTGCGCGACAGATAGGCGCTCATGGCGCCGACCGCCGGGGCGATCGACATATCGTTGTCGTTGAGAATGACGATCAGGCGGGTGTCCATGGAGCCCGCGTTGTTCATGGCTTCATAGGCCATGCCCGCCGACATGGCGCCGTCGCCGATGACGGCGATGACTTTGTTGGAGCCCTCGGCCAGATCCCGCGCGACGGCCATGCCGAGGCCGGCCGAAATCGAGGTCGAGCTGTGGGCCGCGCCGAACGGGTCATACTCGGACTCGCTGCGCTTGGTGAAGCCGTATAGTCCACCGGGCTGGCGGATGGTGCGGATTCGGTCGCGCCGCCCGGTGAGAATCTTATGGGGGTAGGATTGATGACCGACATCCCAGACCAGACGGTCCGCCGGGGTGTTGAATACGTGATGTAGGGCAACCGTCAACTCGACCACGCCGAGGCCGGCGCCGAGATGCCCGCCGGTCACGGAAACCGCATCGATCGTCTCATAGCGCAGCTCGTCGGCAAGCTGCTTGAGCTCATCCACCGACAAATCACGCATATCGGCAGGATCGGTCACCCCATCCAATAACGGTGTTCTGTTTGATTTTTTCTTCATTTAATCCCCCGACACATACCCTCGAGAATACTCCCTAACTGTACTGTAATACACACTTCGAAATAAGCCACCCGAACGGATCGAGGACGGTAAATCAAGCTCGCCGACATCTGGCCGCAGTCTAGAAATACCTTTCACCGCCGTGACTTGCAAGCAATTGAAAGCATCGCCGCCGTTGTCATTAAACCTTCCCGCTCCTATTTCAAGTAAATTTCAATCATTACGTGTCATCCGTTTTTGATTCCACCGTCTAAGTTATCGGCTAATATAATGATATTGCTGGAAAAATACAAGAAGCCGACAATAATTTCAACCACTGGGTTCGCTAATCTTTAAAGACTTTGATCCGTCACCCGTAGTGCTTATACCCCGACGATCGCCAATTTCGGCTTGGCCCGCGGGTGATCGAGCAGCTTTCCGAGAACGTTCCGGTTGGCGAAATCGATATCTTCCTTGAAATCGATCTCCGTCCAGGGCAGGCCGGTGATGTCCTCGAAGCCGAAGGCGCCGGGCGGATCGGTGATCAGAATGCCGCGCAACGCCTCGTCATAAAGCTCAAACCGCATGTCGGTGTCGAGATAACGCTTCGTCTCCGACACCAAACGGCGCGCCACGTCCTCGCCGAGGCGGAAAAACCCGACCGATTCACCCCAGAAATCATAGGCGACATTGACCACCTTGTGGAACTCGACGAGGTGGCCGTCGCGCACACAGAGCTTGGTCGGCTCATCGCCTTCCTCGAAATCGCGGTCCAGCAGGAAGCAGTTGCCGTGATCCGACGCCAGCAGTCGCTCCATCATGCGATAGTCATAGAGCACATCGCCGTCCATCAGGATCACGTCGCCGCCGCGCATCAGCGCCTCGCGGACACTCCACAGGGTGACGATGCTGCCTTGCTTGTAATCAGGGTTGTCGACGAGTTCGACATTATTGCCGAGGCCGAGGGCGGCGACCTCGGCCTCGATCAACTCCGCGAGGTATCCCACGGCGACGGTGATTTCGTCGATCCCGCAGGCGCGCAGGATCTCAAGATGCCGCTGCAACAGGGTTTTGCCGCCGAACGAGAGCATCACCTTGGGCAGACGCTCCCGCTCGAAGGTCATGCGGAGCCCCTTGCCGGCCGCCAGGATGATTGCTCTCATAGGTAAATTCTCTTGCTCACGCTGAGAATCCTTTACAACACACCATAACGGAGAGCAATCCACATATTCTCCCAGCGCGGCAGCTTGACCCTCTTCCCGGGCTCTCGCCAGCCGCCGGCGACGAGACGCTCGAGCAAACGTCCATAGACCGTCATCATGACCACGGCGGGGCGCAATGACATGCCGTCAACCGACGTCATGGCCGACAACAGACCGTCGGCCTCGGCGAAGCGTTGGCGGGCCCTTGCGGCGAGATAGGCGCAGGCTGCGGGCAGCGCCGGGTGGGCGACCACCTCGAGCGGGTCGCGCGACGCAATGCCGGCCGCCTCCAGCGCTTCCCGGGGCAGGTAAAGCCGCCCCTCTTCGGCGTCCTCGGCCAGGTCACGCAGGATGTTGGTGAATTGCAGCGCCATGCCCACGGCGCGGGCGAAATCATCGGCGCGCGGGTCGCCGCAGCCGAACACCCGGACCGACAACAGGCCGACGGCGCCGGCGACGCGGGAACAGTAGAGTTCGAGCTCCGCCATGCTCGGCGCCCGCAAGGACTCTCCGGTATCCATCTCGACGCCCTTGAGGATGTCGATCAGGTCACTCCGGCGCAGCCCGAAGCGCGCAACCGGCGCCGCCAGCGCCCGGGTCAGCATACGGTTGGGCCGCCCCTCATACAGCGCATCGATGGCGTCATGCCAGGCGGCCAGGTCACGGCGCTTAGCCGCCACGGCGCTCGGCCCGTCGGCGATGTCATCGACCACCCGGCAAAAGGCATAGATGGCGTACATGCCCCGGCGTTTGGGCTTCGGCAGCAACCGCATGGCGTCGTAGAATGACGAGCCCGAGCGGCGCACCAGGGCGCCGGCAAAACCCGCCGCCAGATCATCGGGCGATGGCGTCGCCTCGAACGCCGCGCGCAGGATGCCCTTGACCACGCAGGCGATCTTGGCGCCGGTCGTCAGATCGACCCGTTCGGCGAGTGGATCGCGGCGCCGCAGCTCGACGGCCAGGGCCTCGGCGAGGGCGACGATCACCGACGCTTCGCGCCGCATGCCGGGATGGCGGATCAAGGACCCCAAGGGCCGCGCCGCGACGAGCAGTTCATCGACGCCGTCGAGGCAGCGGTCCAGAATCCAACGCATTCTCACCGTCGCATGGTCACCATCGAGGGTCTCGACGCCGATCTCGGCGGCGCGGAAATAATCGAGCGGAATGTAGACCCGATCGAGGGCGCGATAATCGTCTTGGCAATCCTGTAGGTGATTGATGATCTGCAAACCGGCGCAGAGCGCGTCCGAGGCGGCGTGCGCGGCGGCCCCCTCGCCATGCAGATCGAGCAGGAAGCGTCCCACCGGATTGGCCGAATAGAGACAATATCCGAGCAGGTCGGGCCAATCGTCGTAGCGGTTCTTGACGGCGTCCTGCTTGAAGGCCTTGAGTAGGCCGCGCGCGTGGTCCACGGGCACGCCGATGGTTTTCAGGCCGGCCGCGAGCCGCGCCGCGACCGCGCATTCAGCGGACGCCGGCTCGCCGCCGGCCAGCGTCGCATCGAACGCCTCGAGCCGGCGTAATTTGTCCTGGGGGCTCAACGAGGGATGGTCGGCGATATCGTCGGCGGCGCGAACCACCGCATAGAACTGGGCCACGGAGGGCCGCAGCTTGGCCGGCAGGAGCCACGACCCGACCGGAAAATTTTCGTCCACCGCGCCCTTGGAAGGGCCCGCGCGGATAGCCGATTCTGGGCTCATGTTCTGTGCCGAAACCATGCGATTACAGGCTGTTCATTACCACGTCGTTCACCGTGCCGCAAAGCCGCGCAGAGGAGCCAGTCGAATCCTTTATACCACCCCGCGATGATAGGAACCCATTTCATGACATCAAATACCGCATCATGAGCCCGGAGGGCGAGATCGGTTAAATTGCCGAACACGCCGAGGCCATACTCGATGAGAACGGGAACCTCGCGCGCATGTTCGGAACGTCTCAGGACATCACGGAAAGCAAACTGGTCGAGGTCGAGCTGCAGTCCGCCATGGCCGGCGACCGCGAACGCCTGATCGCCGCCGGCATGAGCGATTACACATCGAAGCCGCTGGACAGAAGGCGGTTGATCGAATTGGTCGACTCATGGCGGCCCGGCGACACCACAACCCGCGAGACACGAGAGGCCGATATGTTTGACGACGGCACACCCATCCTCGATTCCCATGTCATGGACGACTGGCAGGCGTTCTTTTCGGAGGACGAGTTCATCGAGTTGATCAACAGCCAGGCGACCGATGCGCGCAGCTGCATGAAGAGCCTTAAGGACGCCGCCGCCGACGGCGACTTCAAGGAGGTGGAAACATTCGCCCATAGCCTCAAGAGCAGCTGCGGCAGCCTCGGCATGCGCCGGGTCGGATCGGTCGCCACGGCCTTGGAAAGAGCCTGCCGGAACGACCGCTTCGAGGAAGCGGGAAGCCTGGTGCCCAAGATCGACGAGGTCGTGGCGGCGGCCATGGAGGTTCTCGAGGAACGCTATGCGGAAATCTTCGAAGCGGCAGCCGAAAACAATGAAAAGATGGCGGGGTGATTGCGGCAATGGCGAGTAATTTAGGCGATCTCAAGGTCCTGGTCGTGGAAGATTCCCCGGCGGCGGCGAAACTCCTCCAGATGGTTCTCGCCGGGCTCGGTATCCATCAGACGTTCATCGCCCGTGACGGCAAGGTGGCGCAGGATTTCCTCGACGCCGCCGACGATCTCGTCGATTTGATCATCTGCGATTGGAAGATGCCGCGCATGAGCGGCCTGGAGCTGCTCTGTCAGGTGCGCACCGTCTATCCCGAAATGCCCTTCATGATGGTCACCGGCAACGCCGACCTGGAGTCCGTGCGGGCCGCCAAGAAATCCGGCGTGGACGCCTATATCACCAAGCCGTTTTCAGCCCGCCAGGTGCAATCCAAACTGCTGGCCCTGACCAACAATATGACGAATTCGATCGTCTACTCGGACTGACCGCATCGGGCGGCGCGGTCATGACCGGAGGCCGGCCCAGTCGATCGGGGCGCGGCAATCGATGCGCGCCACTGACGGCGGCATGGGATATTTCAGGCCGGTCGCGCAGTTGAACAGCAGGGCGGTCTCACCGGCGGAGACGCGCCCGTCGGCGCAGGCGTCCTTGTAGGCCGCATAGGTCGCCGCCCCTTCGGGACAGAGCAGCAATCCCTCGATGCGCGCCACTTCGGCCTGGGCCGCGGCAATCGCCTCGTCGTCGACGGCGATGGCGAAGCCGCCGCTCTCGCGCAGCGCGCGCAGGATGAGGAAATCGCCGATCGCCGCCGGCACCCGGATGCCGCTGGCGATGGTATGGGCGTCGACCCAGGGCTCGGCATGGTCCGCGCCCTGCTCGTAGGCGCGCACCATGGGGGCGCAGCCGGACGCCTGAACCACCACCATGCGCGGCCGCTTGGGCCCGATGAAACCGATGGCCTCGAGTTCGGCGAAGGCCTTCCACATGCCGATCAGGCCGGTGCCGCCGCCGGTCGGATAGAAGATGACATCGGGCAATTCCCAGCCGAACTGCTCGGCCAGCTCTAGGCCCATGGTCTTCTTGCCCTCGATCCGGTAGGGCTCCTTGAGGGTCGAGCAGTCGAACCAGCCCATGGGTTCCTTGCCGTCGCCGGCGATCTTGCCGCAATCGCCGATCAGGCCGTTGACGCGATACAGCTTGGCGCCCTGGTAGGCGATCTCGGCGATATTGATTTCCGGGGTGTCGTCGGGGCAGAACACGTAACACTCGATGCCGGCGCGGCTGCAATAGGCGGCCGCCGCGGCGCCCGCGTTGCCGTTGGTTGGCATCACCATGCGCGTCACCCCGAGCTCCTTCGCCATGCTCACCGCCAGGGCGATGCCGCGCGCCTTGAACGAGCCGGTGGGCAGCCGTCCTTCGTCCTTGATGAACAGCTCGCCGCCGCCCAGGGCGAGCTTCGGCACAGCCACGATCGGCGTCATGACCTCGCCGAGGGAGACGATATTCGCCGGGTCGCGCACCGACAGCAATTCGCGATAGCGCCAGAAATCCGGCGGCCGTTGGGCCAGGGCCTGCTTGCTCAGCGCCGCCCGCACGCCATCCAAGTCATAGCGCACGAGCAACGGTTTCCCGGCCCCCCTGGACAGACCGTGGAGCACATCGGCCTCATGGCGCTCGCCAGTCATGGCGCATTCGAGGTGGGTAACGAACGTCGGCCGGTCTTCAAGCAGATTGCTGTGCATCGGGGGGAACCTCTTCAAAAATGGAATCGCGATGTTACGCGATGTTACGCGATGTTAAACGACCCACAACAGGATCGACAGGCCGATCGCCGCGATCCAGAAGGTCTCGGCGACCAGCAGGATCAGCGCCTTGGGCCCCAGGGTCGCCAAATCCTTGAGCGATGTCTTGATGCCGAGAGCGGCAATCGCCGCCACCAGCGCCCAGCGAGATACCTCCTCCAGCGCCAGACGCAGCGGCTCGGGAATCAGCTCCAGGCTGTTCACCGTGACCAGCGCAACGAAGCCGACCAGGAACAGGCGAAAGGGCGGACGCTGGGATCGGCCGGCGCCCTGGCCGCCGAACATCAACAGGGTTATGGCGACCACCACGGGCACCAGCAGGGCGACGCGCAGGAGCTTGGTCACCGTCGCCGCTTCGCCCGCCGTATCGGAATGGTGTAGCCCGCCCCGATCACCTGGGCGACGTCGTGGATCGTCGCGCCCAGGAACATGCCCGCCTTGAGGTCGTCGAATTCGAGCGATGTGGCGATGATCGGGTAGGCGACCATGGCCAGGGTGCTGAGGGTGGTCACGCCGAGCACCGTGAAGATGGTGTCGCGTTCGCTTATGCCGTCCTTGCCGCGCGGCAGTATCGAGGCGATGGCCAGCGCCGCGGAAGCGCCGCAGATGCCGACCGAGACTCCGGTCAGCAGTCCGAAATCGCGCTTCAGGCCCATCTGGCGGGCCAGCAGCATACCGAATCCTATGGTCAGGGAGACCCCCAGGACGGTGAGCAACAAGGGGCCGTAGCCGAGCTTGAGCACCGCATCGGCGGTGATCTTGGCGCCCAGCAGCGCCACCCCGATGCGCAGGATCGCGCTCGACGTGAAGGCGACGCCGGCCCGGCACTGACTATCCTTGGCCAGGAAGTTAAACGCCATGCCGAGCAGCAGGGCGAACAGCATCACCGGCGCGCCGTAATGCTCCGACAGGAAGGTCGCCGCCATGGCCACGGTGGCGCTCACCACACAGCCAGGCGCCAGCTTCTTGAGGCGGCTCGATGATGGAATGCTGGTCACGATACACGTCGCCGGATGACTCTCATCATCTTAAGGTAAAGCGCACGTCATCTTAAGGTAAAGCGCACGGCTCCGTATGCAAAACGAATAGCCGCGAAGATCGGCGGCTCCGACGCCGCCCTTAGGTGACGACCCGCAGCGGGTT
>Ga0066376_10004497_pt1 | contig 12084 bp, 9 predicted proteins | sample Knorr_S15_td_Bot_FD_77009 | JGI IMG/M metagenome (GOLD analysis project Ga0066376, IMG submission 77009) | Marine microbial communities from Southern Atlantic Ocean transect - Knorr_S15_td_Bottom_ad_5009_LV_A | ecosystem: Environmental > Aquatic > Marine > Oceanic | place: Southern Atlantic... | reverse complement strand
GTGAAGAGAGGTGGGGGGAGGGCGTCGTGTTTCAGGCGGCTCGTCTGAGCGTTTCGTTCTGGTCGTTCTGGTCGTTCTGGTCGTTCTGGTCGTTCTGGTCGACCAGTCCTGCGACGGCAGTCCTGAGCGCTTCGATGGCCAGTTGTCTTGAGCCGCCGAGAGACTGTTCGAGCCGAACGAGTTCTGTGTCGACGCGTTCTCGGATGGGGATCGATCCGGGAGCCCGGTAGATCTGCTGGTGGACTTTCCGGGCGCCCAGTTCCTGTTCGTAGAAGAGCGTCTCGGTCAGTTTTTCACCGGGCCGGATCCCGGTAAAGCGGATGTCGATATCGTCGGGGTACTTGAGACCCGAGAGTTCGATCATGTCACGAGCGAGGTCGACGATTCTGACGGGTTGTCCCATTTCGAGGATCAGCACATCTCCGGATTCGCCGATGGCCCCGGCCTGCAGGACCAGCTGCACGGCTTCGGGGATGGTCATGAAGTAGCGTTCCATTTCGGGGTGAGTGACGGTGAGTGGCCCACCGGCGGCGATTTGTTTGCGGAAGGTGGGGACGACGCTGCCGGCCGAGTCGAGCACGTTGCCGAAGCGGACGATCATCATGCGGGTTCGTGATGAGTCGGTGCGAGACTGCAGGTATTTCTCGGAGACGAGTTTCGTGGCCCCCATGATGCTCGAGGGGTCGACCGCCTTGTCGGTTGAGATCAGCACGAGGGCATCGACGGCGAAGGAGTCGGCGAGGTCGACCATGGTACGGGTGCCGCCGATGTTGTTGGCGATGGCCTGCTGCGGGTTCGATTCCATCAGCGGCACGTGTTTGTAGGCGGCCGCGTGGAAGATCAGTTGCGGCCGGAATTCTTCCATCACGCGGCTCATGGCAGTGCGGTCGACCACGCTGGCGACGACCGGGTGCAACGGTGTCGATCCGGCAGCCAGTTCGGCTTCGATGTGAAAGATGCCGGTTTCGGAGTGATCGACGAGCACGAGTGATTCGGGTTCGAGGTTGTCGATTTGTCGACAGAGTTCTGAACCGATGCTGCCGGCCGCTCCGGTCACCAGCACGCGTTTGCCCTGGACGAGGCTGCGGATGGCGTCGCGGTCGAGTTCAGCCGGTTCACGGCGGAGCAAGTCGGCGATCGTGACGTCTCGCACCGCGAGTTGATCGCGGCCCCCCAGCAGGCTCTCGGCGGTGGGCATCACCTGGACTCGGACGCTGCTGCCGGCGAACAGCCGGATCAATTCCCGGACCACGTCGCCGCAGGTGGTACTGGGCAGCAGCACAAAATCGGCTCGCTGCTTGCGGGCCAGTCGCATCCAGTCTGTTGCGAGTATGCCGTCATCGGCCAGCGGGAAGACTGGGATGCCTGCGATCAGCGCGTTGCGTGGGCTGGAGGCTGTTAGCGGGAGGCCGACGAACCCGACGACCCGGACCGGTCCGCCGGGTGAGCCGAGGCTGCGAGAGATTGCCACGGCGTCGCGATCGGCTCCCAGGATCAGGGCTCGCTTCTGGTGTCCCGCCACGACGGCACCCTCGCTGACGACCCGGATGCCGACCCGCAGCAGTCCGATGGTGAGGATCGAGAGCATCGCGTCGATCAGCAGCACGGTGCGGGGCAGGGGGAGTCCGTCCAGGACCAGCAGCAGCAGCAGGTAGCCGATGCCCGCGGCGGCGATGCTGCCTCCGACCAGGTTGAACAGGTCGGTGACGGTGGTGTAGCGGAACGTCCGTCGCCATTCTCCGGTTACCAGGCAGATGCCGAGCTTGACGGCCAGCAGCGCCGGCAGCCCGACCAGGATGACCTGCTGATAGATCTCCGGCAGCCGAAAATCGAACCTCAGCAGAAACGCGACCACGAAGCACAGTGCATAGAGCACCGCGTAGGTGGGCAGGATCAGTGCCAGGCGGTTGCGCATCGTGAGAAACGAGCGAGCCCGTCGGGGACCGGCCGCTGTGGACGGGCCCGGCGACTTGCCGCGTGGGATGGGGAGAGGAGTGGGAGTGAAGGCGGGGTGTTAGTTGATCAGTCGCCCGCCGTCCAGATCAGTCCCGATCCCAGGGGAATCTCATCGAGGGCCGATTCGTGTAGCGTTTCATCGCCAGTCGCAGCCGACCTCCGGCTCCGGGAGCCAGGTGGACGCTCAGGGTGTCGGCATCCAGCGGCTTGTCGAGTGTGCCCTGTTTGACGCCGGTGAACTGATGTTCGGCATATCCGCCGGCCTGGATCACCACGGTGCGGGGGTTGAGCTGGTCGGTGTTGACCAGCGAGAGCGTCACCGAGGTGTCGTCGAGGGCTTCGACCAGTGCAGCGACTCCCCGGGGCACCCCGGCCCGTCGAGCGACGGGGTCGAAGTAGCGAACTCGAGCGTGCAGCACCTGTCCACGGTGCCCGGGGTGGATGCCTCCGAGCATCAGCTGGATCAGCGATCCGACACTGGCGGGATTGAACTTCATCGGGTCATCGGCCAGCCGGGTATCGGGGGTGGTCGTATCGGCGCGGGACCCGGCCACGCGGCTGCGGATTCGCTCGAGATCACCTCGCAGTGCCGACGCCGGGTAGTTCGGGTTCTTGCCGTCGAGAAAGGCGACCCAGCTGTTGCCGGGGAACAGTGAGCGATCCGAGTCCTTCATCGAGTGGTACCAGGTCTCGAGACCTCCGGAGGTGTAGCGGCCGGGAGTGAAGTTGTACCAGCCGTTGTCACCGTACATCCGCGGCGTCATCTTCTTGCCGTCGATCACCTTCGACTGTGCATTGATGGCCTTGATCTGCTGCCGCCAGACGTCGAGGTACTTGTCGTCTCCGGAGAGCAGGTAGGCGTTGGTGAAGCCGGTGTGGCCCAGGTAGTGGGTATTGCGGTGGGCGGTGGCTCCGGTCTGGGGGACCTTGACCGAGAAGTTCCAGCCGTAGACTCCTCCGTACCACTTCCCTCCGACGGCACCGCCGATTGTTCCATCGAGCCCGATGTTGGTGGGGATGATGCCCTTGTTGTCGATGGTCCGCTGTCGCCAGGCGTCGACGTATTCGAAGATCCAGTCGCGGTACTTGGCCTCTCCGGTCAGCAGGTAGGCGTTGAGAGCCAGCGAGGTTGCCAGCAGGTTCTGGGGGTGATCGCCGATGATGTCGTTGTAGTCCTGGAAGTGCTCGACCATCTCCTGGTAGCTGCGTTCGCCGTGTCCGAGGCTGAAGCGGTTGGCGATCTCGATCGGGTCGCCGGCCCAGTCGAGCCCGGTGGCCTTGCGCATCAGCGGTCCGCGGCTGCCGTTGAAGAGGCTGCGGATGATCTTGTGCCTGGGGTCGTAGTTGGGTGCGCCGGGATCTTCGTTGAGATAGAACCCGGCGAAGCGTCGGACCCGGTGCCCGAAGCGGATGTCGGCGGGGTCGGAGAGTCCCTGGAGGTTGAAGACGGTCAGGCCTTCGCCGTTGTGCACCCAGTCGAAGGTGACGGGGAATTCCTTGTAGTACATCCCGTCGCGGGCAAAGGGGACATCGACTGTTTTGGCGAGGGTGTACTGCCTGAGGTGACCTTCCCAGGCGTGTTTGTACATCTTCAGTACCGCATCATCGGCACCCAGGGCGTGCAGGATCGGCCAGTCGTTGCAGTTCTCGATGGCGTCATCGGGACCGTCGTCTCCGCCCCAGCGTTCGACGCACAGCAGGAACCCCCGCTCGTCGAAGTACCTGGCAAAGAACTCGCGGCAGGCCGCGGTATTGGTCGCCAGCAGCTGTCGTTGCAGTAGAGCCCACTCGGGCGGAGAAACGGCTCGATCCAGCCTCACCGAGACCGGCGCGGCCGCACGGATCGAAACGGGCCCGCAGGCGGCCAGGGTGGTCAGCGTGGCCAGGAAGAGACGAATGGCGAAGCGGTGGTGACGCATCGAGTGGTCTCCGAGGAGTGAATCGGAGGCCACATCGTATCGATGCGGGGTGCCGCTGGCGAACGTAGCCGAATTCGTGAGAATCGGAATGGGATGCTCTGAGCGTCCAGATTCTTGCGAATTCGGCCTGGGAACCTGCTGCGGGGGGCTCGGGTCAGGGAGCCATCTCCCAGCCGTAGTTCTTCAGTTCCATCGCAAGCAGGCTGATGCCAACGACGAGTGCGGCGACGGAGACGAACAGCAGGCCGACGAAGACGTCGAGGCCGGGTGCGTTAGAGCTTGGAGGTGACATTGTCGCCCTTCGTAATCACGCCGTTCTTGGCTTTTTCCTGGACGGTGCCGACGGCCTTGTCGGCAAAGACCTGGATGATGCGAATTTGCCCCAGGTACTTGGTTCGCTTGGCCTTCCCGTCGCCGGGACGGTAGACGGTCAGCTGTTGACCCTTCTTGATGCCGTCGTCGCTGCCGATGGTGACTTCGACGTAGAGGATGCGGTTGCCGATTCCGTAGCGTGAGGATTGGACCTTGCCATCGATCGGGGGAGGGGGTGCGATGTCGGCGCTGGGGAGCGTTCCGATTCCTCCGCCCTTGCGTCGGGCCTCGACCCGGGCGGTCTTGAGTTGATCGAGAATGACCAGGTGTCGGACTTCGCGTGTGCCCAGTTGCAGCCTGAGGTCGAAGATGATGTCTTCGAGGCCTCGGTTGGTGCGGACCGACTCGACCAGGTTCATGTGCAACCCGCTGTTGACCTGCCGCTGCTCGACCGCCTCTTCGCGACGGAATTTCGCCTCGTCGCCTTCCAGCTGGGCGACGGTCCGCTGCGTGTCGTGGGCGGTTTTGAGGTTGTTGAGCGCTGTCTGGAAGTTGTCGGCGCGGTTCTTTTCACGGTTGAAATCGGCGAGCCGTTTCTTGGACTGGGTATCGAGGTCGGCGATGGTGGTCGTCGACTTGTTCTTGTACTCGTTGAACAGGTTCTGGGTTGTCTGGTGAAAGTCCATCTCGACCTTCAACTGGTCCTGGCTGCCTGTGAATTCCTGCTTCCAGTTCCTTTCGACGGTGGCGACGGCACCGGCGAAGGCCATGAACAACAGGCTGAGGACAACTTGCAGGACGACGAGCATTTTGCCGACGAAGGTCATGGTCTCTCTCCCTGCCGCCAACAGCTGGCGGGATGGGGCCTGGTGGATTCGGCCCTGGAACTTGGATCTGCTTTGGGATCTAGGGTTGGATTTTCTTGGTGGTCTTTGCTGGGGCCTGGGGCGTCGCAGAGGGTGCAGCAGCGGGATCGGACTCGTATTGCCCTCGGGCTCCGGATCGGACCAGTTGCAGTTGACGTCTCTTGAGTCGGTTGACGACTCCACGTTTTCGGATCAGCAGGTCTCGGAGACGTCTCTGTTGTTCGTTGACCTGGAAGAGGTCGGTACGGATCTCATCGAGCTGCGCCAGCAGCCGGTAGACCTCTTCGCGTCGTGCTTCGTTTTTTCGCAGCGTGCCCTGGGTCTTTTCGACCGTGACGATGTTTTCCTTGCTGGCCTCGTCGATTTGCTGGTTGAGCTTTGCGAGTTCGCTTGCGAGTTCATCGCAGCGAGCGGTCATCGAGGCTTCGTCGACGGTGGTCAGTGTGGACCATTCTTTTTCCTGGGCCAGGAACGTCACGGTTTCTGTCTTCAGGTCATCGATCTGCTGGTTCTGCGTTGTGACCATGTCCTTGCGTGCGGCGATCACGGTTGCCGCGAGGCTCTTGGAGCCGGTGCTCAGCTGCTTGTCACCCTGCCGGGCCTTGACGCCGTAGGTGGTGGTTTCTCCGGGGGTGGTCTCGAACGTGTAGTCGCCGGTGATCTGGTCGCGTTCGATAGGCCAGTTGGCTCCACCGAGGGACGTCACCGATGCGACGCCCATGAAGGCGAGGCAGAGGGCCAGTACAGCGACACAGAGGCTTTTGCTGATATTCGTCATGGGACATCCCCGGTCATCAGGCCGCAGCTCAAGAAAGTGGGATCCACGTATTCTCGCAACGTTTCGCAACGTTTCGGGAACCGGCTTGCCTGAAGTATAGGCCGTGTGTTTTCGGGTGGTCAATTCGGAACTGCAAGAGATGCTGAAGCCGCGGGGTCACAGGCGTCGGAAGCGGAACAGGCGTCAGGGGTGTTGCGATCGGATTGGGAGGCCCAATCCCAAGGCTGTGCCGGTCATCTCGGGAGCGCGGCCCCGCGGTGGGTGGAGTTGAGTGAATGGAGTTAAAAGGAGCATGCCCGGCCGCCGGGTTGAAAAGAAGAAGTGGCATCCGTGCCTGAGGACCGTCCCTGGTAAGTTCACACGCTGACTGATTGAGTGAACGACAGCCTCTTTCCACGTCCGTGACCGGGCATGCCCGGTGCGGGCTTTCTGCGGAGTTCTTGGCTGGAACCGCGCGGTGAAGTTCACTCGGTCAACTGCAGGAACAGCGGCCCGAATTCGGGCATGTCCTCTCGCAGCGTCTCGATCCACGCGTCGACCGTCCAGATCTCAACGCAGATCACCGCCCCGACCAGCATCACGTCCTGGTTGGGTTCGATTCCGAGAAACGACCGGAATTCGTCGGGCACCAGCAGTCGGGATCGGTTGGCCAATCGGACCGTCTGGTGCCGGGTCGACAGCAGGCGTCCCAGCCTCTGTACGTCCCCGTAACGATTCTCCATCCTTCCCGCCTCGATCTTCTGGTGAATCAGTGCCACGCCGGCATCGATCCGTTCCTGCCAGTCGTTGGCTCGCCAGAGACTCACACAACCAAATCGTTCCTTCGAGATGATCGTCTGGCCATCGTCGTCCGTGACAGCCTCGGCCATGTCCGCCGGCAGAGAGACTCGGAACCGCTCGTCGACGGTTCGTCGTACTTCACCGGTGATGAATGACTGTGGAGGCATTGGCCAGTGGCTGGTGGGGATGGTGCGGAAGACAAGCAGGCCGGACGGAGTCCATGCCGGCGACCCGCTCCGCAAGTCGCATCCAGCATAGTGGGCAGAAAACCCACATTCAACCGTATTGTCAAAGATCGTATGGGCATAAAACCCACAAAGAGGACTGTAGTGAGGTGGGGTTGAGTTGGCAAATGGAAAAACCGTTATTGGTGGAAAAACCGGAAAAAAGTCGCGGGGCGAGTTGGGAGCGGGACCGGTCGGGACCGGCACCCCCGGCACAGGTCCGGCTGCGGCGGAAGCCGGTCTCGGGGCTACTTGGGTTGGAGCGTAACGCGGACGGTGACCTGGCCCGTGTTGTCGTGCAGCCGGCCCCATCGATCTTTGCAGCGGAGGAACAGCTTGCCGTCCCGGGCCGGCTTGAATTGAGCCTCGGTCCCCAGCTCGGCGGCTCGAGTCAACTGGTAGTTATTCCAGATGACCGCCTGCAGTCGTCCGGTGCCTCGCTGGTCGCCGTCGGCATCGACCGGTTTGCCATCGGCGGAGGTCTGCCACTCACCGGTGGCGGTCACCGTGTAGGTACGACCGGCCTGTACGCCGACCCGGCTGGCCTGCCAGCCACGTCCGGCCCGCACCATCACCATCACCTCCCGGCCTTCCCGCGCACGTCGGAAGCGAGTCTTCCAGTCCCAGGCACACAGGTCGACTCGGTATCCGGTTTCGAGGTTCCTGAGAAAGACGCCGTACTCGAATTCGATCTCCCGGTTCATCGTCCCGAAGAACGACTGGTAGCTGGCGCCCGGCCGGGCACCCAGCAGCGAGAAGCCCAGCGTGCGAAATCGTTGTCCATAGTTGGGGTTGTTGGCCAGCAGGTGGCACAGCGCCCATCTCTGGGCATAGTTCTTCCATCCGTCGGAGGTCTGGCCGGTCCTGGTCAGCGTCTTGATCGGCGTGGGCTTGATGCCATTGAGGTAGCGGATCGGCCCCCGGTCGGCGCGCACGCTGCGGTCATTCTGGCTGGCCCAGTACCGGCCCATTTCGGCCATGCCTTCGCTGTACCACACCGGCCCGGACGATCCGAACATCTGGTGGCAGTAGGCGTGTACCGCCTCGTGCTGTGTCGCTCCGGTCCCGGCCACCGCGTAGACCACGCTCTTGGTAAAGAACGCCGTGCCCTGCATCTTCTTGAAGCTGATCGTGACTCCGCTGCCGGTGCGGATCTTCTGAATCGCCAGCGGGGGCAGTCGACCGGCGGGCCAGTTGCCGAGGTCCTTGACGACGCAGCATTCGATCACGTGCCGGTTGGGGCGTCGCCAGTACCCCGAGACGATTCCGAGCAGAGTCTCGAGCCGTTCGAGCAGTTTCCGAGTCCGCTCGGGATCATCATCGCTATGAACGATGAAGTTCTTGGATCGGTACGTGGCGACGGCGGCCGCTTCGAGATTCGGGCCGGTGAGCAGCACGATCAGCCCGCAGGCGATCAGGACCGCGGGGGCTGAGACTCTGATTACGGGGTGGCGTGGCACGGCGTGGGCGAGCGGTCGGGCTACCAGAGGTCCTTGATTCTACGCCGGATCTCTTCGGCCGTCACGTCGGCTGCGAGGTCCTCGTCGGCCTCATCCCGATCGTCGGCGTTCCGAGCCGCCTGTCGGTCGAAGCATGCGATCACGTCGTCGGTGAGGAACCGCGAGAGTTGCGAGAATCCGTGAGCATCGCTGCGGCGTCGGCCTCGAAAGTAGTACCTCTGCGGGTAGCAGACAAACAGCCGATTCTTGGCCCGGGTCATCGCGACGTACAGCAGCCTGCGTTCCTCCTCGATCTCATCGGCGTCGCCGGTCGCCATATCCGAGGGGATGTTGCCGTCGGCGACGTGGATCACGAAGACGCTGTCCCATTCGAGTCCCTTGGCAGAGTGGATGGTCGAGAGCACCAGGAAGTCGTCGTCGAGGATGGGTTCTGCGGCGAAGTCCTGTGTGGAGGCGGGTGGGTCGAGCGTGATTTCGGCGAGGAACCTGCTGCGGTCGTTGTAGCGGGTGGCGAGTTGTTCGAGTTGTTCGAGATCACGGATCCGTGCCGCGGCGTGGTCGTAGCGGCTTTCGAGCAGTGGAGTGTAGAACCGGCGGACCTGGTGCAATTCGGCCGAGACGTTCTGTTCGTCGCGGTTGTCTCCGGCGAGTTGTTTCAGCAGTTGCATCAGCCTGGGCCAGATCTCCTCGGAGGCCGCGGGCGGCTTGACATCGTCCCAGGCCGAAATGACTCCGCCTTTCTCGAGCAGTGCTTCGACCATCCGCCCGGCTCGGACCGGTCCTACTCCCGGCAGCATCAGCAACAGCCTGGTGGCGGCGACTCCATCGCGGGGGTTGTCAACCAGCTTGAGGAACGCCAGCAGGTCCTTGATGTGTGCGGTTTCGAGGAATCTCAGGCCGCCGTACTTGTGAAACGGCACGTTTCTGTTGGCGAGTTCCACTTCGAGAGCGAGGCTGTGGTGGGAGGCTCGAAACAGTACGGCCTGGTCCTTCAGAGCGACACCTTCTTCGCGACGTGCCAGCACCGTCTCAACCACGAATTCGCTCTGTTCGTCCTCGTCGATACAGTCGACCAGGACCGGGCGTTCCCCGGAGGTTCGTTCGGACCAGAGCGTCTTTGTGTGCCGTTGACTGGCCTGTGCGATCACTGTGTTGGTGGCATCGAGGATCGGCTGTGTGCTGCGGTAGTTCTGTTCCAGCGGCACGACGGTGGTGCCGGGGTGTTCTTCGGGGAAGTCGAGGATATTGCGGATGGTGGCGGCACGAAACGAGTAGATCGACTGGGCGTCGTCGCCGACGGCCGTCAGTCCCCGGCCATCGGGGCACAGCCCTTTCAGCAGTCGTCCCTGCAGCCGGTTGGTGTCCTGGTACTCATCGACCAGCACGCAGTCGAACAGCTTGCGGATGGCTGCTCCGGCGGATGGGTCATCGAGCAGGGCATCCCAGAAGACGAGCAGGTCGTCGAAATCGAGGCAATACTGGATCTCCTTGCGGTCGACATAGGCCGCAAACAGTTCCCCCAGACCCTCGAGATCCTCGGCGCACCAGGGAAAAGCGGATTCGAGCACGTCCTTGAGGCTGGTCTGCGTGTTGACCACCCGGCTGTAGATCGCCGCACAGGTCCCCTTCTTGGGAAACCGTCGCCCGGTCTCGCCGAGTCCCAGCTCGTTTCTCAGCGATGCCATCAGGTCTTCGCAGTCGCTGCGATCGAGGATCGAGAATTCCGTCGGCAACTCGATCAGGCGTCCGAATCGTCTCAGCAGCCGCGTGGCGATCGAGTGAAAGGTACCGCCCCAGACCCGAGTCGACCCGGCCGCCGTGCCTTGGCGGGTGCCTTCGAGTTGTCTGAGGATGGCGTCGACCCGCCTGAGCATTTCGGCGGACGCACGTCGGGTGAAGGTCAGCAGCAGGATTCTGGAGGCGTCGGTCCCCTGGTGAATCAGCCACGCCACGCGGTGGGCCAGGGTGGTGGTCTTGCCGGTCCCGGCTCCGGCGACGATCAGCAAGGGCGAGAGGTCGTGGCAGGCGGCCTCGCGCTGCGGCGGGTTCAACTCGCCCAGCACCGTCTCGATCGACGTCGATTCCTGGTTCATTCCCAACCCGGTTCTCTGGCCCGGTTCTCTGGCCCGGTTCTCTGGCCCGGTTCCTCACGGCCACGGCAGAACCTGTCGCGGGCCGGCCCATCATGCCGCACCGAGCCACCTGGCGAAAGGGCCTCGAGCGGCTCGTCGGCCGGATTGGTCGACGCGGTCACCGGTCGGTACGATGGCGGCCATGTCACTGGGAGTCGTCAGCAACTGTTTCAGGAGCCAGCTCGAGGCGGGCCAACCGCTTTCGGGCCTGATCGGGCAGGCCAGCGACCTCGGCTACACGGTGATCGAACTCCGGCAGGGCTGCCTGGGCGATTGCGAGAGTCCTGGCGAGCTGGTGCCCGATCCGGATCGGCTCCAGGAGCTGGTGAGTGTGTGTCCGGGAGTGCAGTGGGACCTGGCACTGGCCTACCCGTGCTTCGACCCCTCGACGGAGGGCGACGACACGGTGTTTGTGTCCGCGTGCGAGTCGATCGTCCGCCTGGCCTCCGGCGACACGCCTCACCTGCGGCTGGTGGACCTTTCGACCGATCACACCCACGTGGATCCGTCGGAAGCGGCCTCCACGGTGCGGCGGTTGCTCGAGAGGGTGTGCGAGGTGGGTGGCGTGCTGTCGATCGAGCATGCTCGGGAGAGCTGGGAGTGGTTCAGCGACGTGATGGCTCGAGCCCGGGAGGCCGCCGGTGCCCGGGGTCAGTCTCTGAAGGTCTGTTTCGATCCGTGCAACCTGCTGGGTGCGCCGGGTCGGCCCGATCCGGCCCAGGTCACCGCGGGGCTCGATCCGGGCTCGGTCTCGATGATCCACATCAAGCAGCGCCGCGATGGAGTGGCCTGGCCGGCGGTGGCCGAGGGTGAGGTGGACTGGGCCGAGGTGATCAGTGCGATGGGCCGGATGGGTGGGGGGCTGGGCTTTGACGGGCCGTTGTTGTTCGAGGTGGCTCCGAGCCGCGACATCTGGGGATTCCTCGAGGGGAGCCGGGTGTACCTGAGTCGGTTGGGGCTGGAGATGGGCTTGGAGATGGGCCCCGAGAGTGGCCTCGACGCGGAAACGGGAGAGGGGACATGAAACGGATGGTGGCGTGTTGGATTCGGGTGGTGTTGCTGGTCGCCGTGCTGGTGGGGGTGCCGGTGCAAAGGGGGGTTGCCGGCGAGACCGACGTGAAGGTCGGCAAGCTGATCGAGGGAATGCGGGTCGGGCCGCTGAAGCGGCTGGACTTCGGAGTCACCCGCCGGGGGACGCTGATCCCGGCGCTGGTGACCGACGAGGACCTGGATCTGACGACGCGAAAGACCCGTATCCTGCTGGTCAACTTCGACGGGTTGACCCAGCCCGAGGAATCGATTGGTGGGGCGTTGAAGTGGTTCTACGAGTCCGACGACGCGGCGGAATACCGCAAGCGTTTCCTGCTGTCGGCGGTACCGGTGGCGAACCCCGACGGCTGGGCGGCCCGGCGGGTCGACAGCAATCTCTCGGGCGGGACCCCCTCCTCGGCCTATCCGCCGACGGGAACCGCCTACAGCGATCCGAAGAATCCTGAGGCTCATTACCTGTGGCGTTTTATCGGCATCTCGGCTCCGGACCTGGTCATCGAGATTGGCAGTGGCAGCAGTCCGGGACTGTTTGTGCCGCGAACCGGTCTCTCGCAACTGAAACCTCTGGTGAAGCTGGGACCGCCGCTGGTGGCCACCCGAGGACTCG
>Ga0066376_10004495_pt1 | contig 12085 bp, 10 predicted proteins | sample Knorr_S15_td_Bot_FD_77009 | JGI IMG/M metagenome (GOLD analysis project Ga0066376, IMG submission 77009) | Marine microbial communities from Southern Atlantic Ocean transect - Knorr_S15_td_Bottom_ad_5009_LV_A | ecosystem: Environmental > Aquatic > Marine > Oceanic | place: Southern Atlantic... | reverse complement strand
GTTGCGCACCGAAATAAGCGCAAAGTCGAGATTCTCACTCGCCAGCATGCTCCCCACATCGCTATAGGCGGCATCCGGGTGTGGTTCGGGAGAGTCCGGCGGAACTGCTGCCTCCGAGCGGGGATGGTCGCATACCACGAAACGATCGATGGTCGGACAGTGCCTCAGCGTCTGCCGCCAGCCGCTGCTGTGGGGGGCGGTCAGTCCCACCAGCGCAGCTGTGACACCTGGACCGCGAAGGCTCTCGGGGGCAGTTTCAGTCATACCGTTAGGCGCCGGCATTGGACAATCCCCCCCTCTCGGGAGGAGCGGTACAGATCCTCCAGCAGGGCTACGGTTCGGCGCCCTTCGCGCCCGTCCACCCGCAGCTGGGTCCCCTGCTCGAGACAGGAGACGACATCCTCGATAATGTTGTGCAGCGGGTTGTCGATGGCGTTGAGCCGCTCTTCCAACCCCTCGCCAAAGACGCGGCAGGTGCCATTGAGGGCGGCCTCGATGATGACTCCGCCCTCGGTGCCGTGGACCTCGGCGCTGAAGTAGACGTTTTCAGGAAACGTCGTGGTCCCCAGAATCGTGCCCTTGGCGCCGCTGCTGAAATTGAGAATCGCCATACCCAGGTCTTCGGTCTCGATATCGTGATTGGCGATGTCGGTCTCGGCGTATACCCGCGAAGGCTCCCCCATGAACCAGAGGAGGAGATCCAGCAGGTGGGACCCCTGGTTGGCCAGCGAGCCACCGCCGTCCATGGCCCACGTGCCCCGCCAGCCGCCGCTGTGCTCGAAGTATTCACCCGACCGAAACCACTTGAAGCGCACCTCACCCAGTATGGGCTTGCCCAGCCAGCCCTCCCGCAGCGCCGTGGCGACGCGAAAGTTGGTGTCGACGTAGCGGCTCTGGTAGTCTACCGCCAGTTTGACGCCAGCGGCATCGGCTGCACCGATGAGACGATCACAGGCCGCTACGGTGACGTCCATCGGCTTCGTCGTGACCACATGCTTGCCGGCCTCAACGACCTGAATTCCGATCTTCGCGTGAAGCCCACTCGGAGTCATCACCAGCACGACGTCCACATCCTGGCGACCGAGAACCTGAGCCAGATCGGTGGACCAGTTGCACCCCAGCTCCTCTCCTACTTCACGCGCCAGCTCAGCGTTCAGGTCGACCACAGCGATCAGCTCGGCACCAGCTGTCTCGCTCACCAGTCGGGCCCGCCCGCGTCCCATACCCAGCCCGACAACGGCAAATCCTACCATGCTCTCTCACTCTCCCTTCAAAAACTGGTCGATGTAGTCGCGAGACCGCACCAAGCCTTCCTTCTGCAACTCGGGTGTCGCCCAGAAATGGTGGTCCTCCAACTCGACGCTGAGCACGCCATCGTACCCAGCCTCTTCCAGGCGGCGGATGATCAGCTGCCAGTCGACGATACCCTCCCCCGGGATCGTGTAGCGCCACCAGCCCTCACCGAACCCGTACGAACGCGAGTAGCTCTCCCCCAGAATTCCGGATTCGTAGAGCTTCTCCGAGTTGATCTCGGTGTCCTTGAGGTGTACGTGCTTGACTCGATCGGCGAACTCGTGGAGGAGTCGGACGTGATCGACCTGGATGCGGGCGAAGTGAGACGGGTCATAGCATATCCCCAGATTCGGGGACGGGATGCACTCGAAGATGCGTCTGAGGCTCTCGGGGGTACACCCCAGATTGGGACAGAATGGGGACCCGCCCGGCCAGGGCTCGATGGCGATGTTGACCCCGACCTTCTCGGCGTGGGCGACCACGCTGGGGTAGACTTTCTCGAAGATCTCAAAGGTCTGTGCCCTTGGCTGAGCGCGGTCATCGGGCCCAAGGATGGCAAAATAGGTGTGCCCGCCGTGCCTGGCGATGGCGGAGAGATCCTTCTTAAGAGCACTGAGTGCCTTCCGTCGAGTAGGCGCATCCGGAGACAGCAACCCTCCGGCCCCGGCATCGCAGGTCCCGATGGCCAGCCCCGAGCGCTCACAGGTCTTGGCTATTTCCCGGGTCAATACACCAGTGTCTACGGCCTCGAAGCCGCTCTCGGCCAGCCACTGACAGAAGGCTTCGAAGCCGATCTCGCGGGCAAAACCCGGCATGCGCGTCCCGATTTTCATGATTCCCATCTTTCCTTTCGGATTCGTTGTATTTAGCACTCGCCTGCGTCAGAGCCGCCCGACGTGACGGTGTCGTGTCCTGTGCGTTCTTCCACCCTCACCCACTGACTCGCTACCAGAGAGATGAAGGCGAGCACGGAGCCTGCGAAGAATATGATCTGGTAGCCGAACAGATGCCAGACGACGCCGCCCACGAGAGGGGCGATGACGGCGGCCACGTGGTTCATCGTCACTCCCATCGACAGCGTCGGCTTGAGGTCCCGCTGGGGGGCGATTTTGTAGATGTAAGTAGTGAGGGCGATACTGCCAAAGAAGATGAGGTTGTCGATGCAGTAGAGGACGTAAAGCGTCGGTCGGTGCTCGATCAAGCCGTATCCCAGAAAGACGAAAATCAGGCCGATGTAACTGGCGGAGAGCATGATCCGCTCGCCGAAACGGTCGACCATTCGCCCCAGGATCGGAGCGCTCAGGGTGATCAGAAACTGGTTGACGAAAGCGAGGACCAGCGTCGTCTCCACCGGCATTCCGTGCACCTTGACGAGCGCAAAGATCGCGAACGTGATGAACATCTGCTTGCGCCATCCGCCGAGGAAGTTGAGTAGATAATAGAGGGCATACTCGCGCTTGAGGAGAATCCCCTTGTGCTCGTCCGCTGGTACCTTGCGAGTGGCGAAAAGAAGGGTCACACCGCCCAGTACGGCTGCCAAACCGGCAAGGACAAACAGTCCCTCGTAGCCGACGTGATCCATCAGCACCATGCAGGCGCCGATCGAAGCGAGCCAGGCGATGCTGCCGACGCTGCGCAGTTGCCCGAGCCAGCGTCCCTTGTCCCCCGGCGGGGAGTAGGCCAGCGCCAGGGCTTGCTCGAGGGGGGCCCACAGGTGAAAGCCGATACTCCATATCACCGAGTAGAGCGCCAGTGTCGGAATTGACGACACCGTGGCATAGGCGGCGATGCCGATACCCATGATGCCGAGGGCGACCCCGGAGATCAGCGAAGGAGCCAGGCGGACCATCAGCGCGATGAAAATCACCTGGAGGAATCCAGGTACCTCGCGGAGGGCCTCTACGTACCCCAGCTCGTGGGGCTCGATCGCCAGCCGCGAGACCACGAAGTTGTTGTACAGTCCCAGCTGCACCCCGAAGAAAGCGCCGACTGCGAAGACGGCTGCCGCCAGGAGCTTGAAGTCCCTGTTCCACGCCTTGAAGGGGTTGGTCACGTCGACGTGCTCATGTGGGTATACGCAAATCGCCTACCAGAAAAAGAGGTAGTTCCCGGTCATGCCCGTGAATCCGTCGATGATGCACCACAGTCCGCCCGCCACGTAGTGGCCCAGGATAAGCCCGAGAAAAAACGGCCGCGTCTTGCGGTACCAGGTCACGCCCCCGTACCTCAGCACCGTCGTCTTCACCAGCCACGCCAGGAAGATGCTAGGCATGAGATGGTGGGCGGTCCACATGGCGCCAATGGGAAAGGCGATGGGATGCAGGGGCCACCACAACCACCGTTTCGACGCCAGGGTTAGCAGGAGCTGAGTGGCGCCGCCTAGACCGGCGACGCCAAAAAACTCCCAGCTGACGGGAGTGGGGTTGGTCAGATGATAAGCGGCGAATCCGTACGGCGCCGTCGCCGCTCCCGCCCCGAAGAACCAGGCACTGAGGTTGAGCGCCCCGTGCTGGTAGCCGACGGTGAGGATCAACCACACGGCGGCGGAAACACTGGCCACCACGGCCAGCATGATGGCGAAGAACAGACGACGTCGGTTGGTGTGGACGTAATACTCGGCCAGCTTCAGGCTGTGGATGACAGCTGACATAATGGTGACCCGCATGCCCCCCGACCAGGTCAGCGACATCCCCATGGTCGCCAGGTTGCCCGCCTCGAGCGCAGTGGCTCCGAAAGCCCCAACCATGACATCGGCGGGGATCATCGGCGCCTTGGTGACCGCCACTCCGCCTTCAGATACGATGCGCGTCAACCCAAGCATGACGAGAAAGGTCACCAGGAGGAACCCGGGAACCAGCCACCAGCTCATCCCCGCCGCGGTCAGCCACACCATCATCACGACTGCACTGCCCAACAGGAGCGACACCGCCTGTCGGTAGGAGAGGATCTCGTCGGAATCGTCTACATCATCGGCACCCGCCCAGAACTTCCGCCATACATTGTACAGGTGGCGCCGCGCGACCCAGAGGGTGCTGGCGGCCAGCACGACGATCGCGCCGAGTCCCTGATAGACCAGATAGGAAGACCCCAATGCCGTCCCCATGACATGCTGAGTCCCCGGAATTCCGAAGTGGAGGAGGAAGGCGTGTTCGAGGGAGGTTAGCAAGCCCAGCATCCAGAGGCTGAATCCCAGCTTGGTACTCAACAGATAACCGAAGCCGACAACCGCATAGCTGAGCGAGAGTCTGAGGCGGAACTTGGCGTCCCAGAAATAGTAATACTTCCAGATCAGCATACCCTCCGGGAACGCCGGATAGTAGTTGTGGAGGGCCCGCATGCTGTATAGGACAATGGGGACCAGAATCCCGATCCAGGCGGCGGGGGATCTGAAAAACCGGCTGAAGACACCGGGATCCTCCTCCTCTTCCCCGATGATTGCTATGGGCACCTGCACCAGCGGAAAGGTCAGGCGCTCGTGGATCAGCCACTGCCTCCGCATAATTACCATGATGGCAGTCATGGAGCCGTACAGGGCGAGCAAGAAGGGCGTCCACGCCAGCAGCACCGGTATCCACTCACCCCAGGGCAGCGGCGTGCCCTTCGGCAATCCCTCGTAGAACCAGGTGATGGCCTGCTGGTCGGTGACCCGAAGCCAGTCCGCGAAGTGGGGCAGTACCATGTCCACCCAGCTGTTTTCCGGCGTGGCGTAATACGTACCGGCGGAGATGTGCGGGAGGAGCTTGGCCACGAGCCCACTCGTGGCCAGGGTGCAGGCCACGGCGGCCATGACATAGACGGTGGCGTATTCGGCCTTGGTAAACCGCCAGGATGGACGGATCAGGGCGAAAAGTGGGCTTGCGACGACCAGAAACAGGAAGAAAATGAAGACGGCCGCGGGTGTGCTGTAGTCGAAATGGAGGGGCGAGCCCGAGACGATCAGGCTCTCGTAGGGCGCGGCGATGCCGAGAAGAGCTGCGACCAGGGCGCCGACCGCGATCGACCGATAGGTGACGCCACCGACTTTGGAATGGGGTTTGACTTCCACGCGCTCCACGACCGTGATGGTGAAGGAAGATGGTACGATAAAGCTTCGCCCTCGGATCGTCAAGCCGGCGGTCACCCGGCCGAGCTGGTTGACCGGCTACGCCACATATCATACTCTTAGCCGTCGTTTGCCTCAACAGCCCGCCATCAGGCACCGCCAGCCATCAACCAGACCCCACGCAAGCCCATCACCAGCAAGGAGGAAAGAGATGTCCGATAATCGCGTCTTCGTCGGCGATTTGAGTCGCAAGGAGTTCAGGGAGCGCATGGGAGAGGGAGTCATCCAGGCTGCCGTTGTGCCCACGGCCGCAACCGAGCAACATAACGAGCACCTGGAGATGATTCACGACAGCCTGCACGTAACCTATATGGCCGAGCATGCCGCAAAAAGACTTCACCCGAAGGTAGTAGTGGCCACGCCCATCACCATCGGCGTCTCCGAGCACTGGATGGAGCACATAGGTACGCTGACTGCCCGCCCCGAAATCTTCTGTGAATACGTTTACGACGTGTGCAACTCGTTGAAAAGGGCAGGCGTGAAGAACATCCTTATCCTCAACGGGCATGGGGGCAACGTGAAGCCTCTCATGCGCCGCATCGACGAGTACCGGGAAAAACTGGGGGTCAATCTGAGATTCAATTCCTACTGGGATGTGTACGACCCCGACCTCGTCCAGGAAGTCATGGACAACGGGCGCCTGCCCGGTCACGCCGACGAATTTGAGACCTCCACCATGCTCGTACTGGACCCGAAGCGGGTGCACACCGCCGATATCGACAACGATGCGGCGGCTCTGGGCACCAAGGAAAAGGGGGAGAAGCTCATCGAACCGGCGGTGGCGGGTGTAGCGAGCATCCTGGAAAAGATGATCGCCGGTGAAGAGATCGACTGTCCGCCAGTCACCTTTCGCGCCGACGGACGAATAAACATGATCACCGGCGATCCGGTTTGAACAGGGCGTGCTCTGGACCGTAGTCTTGCCCCGGACCACTCCGCCCTGCTAGGGTTTGAGAATGACCCCCAGCGCTCCCCCGGGGTTTTCGACCAGCACGTCGACCGCATGGCTGATCTGCTCCAGCCGGAATCGGTGAGTGATCAGCGGAGCCACCTGTAAACGCGAGGCTTCTATAGCTCTCAGACACTCGCTGAGATTGCGTTGCGTCGGCCACTCGACAAAAACCGGTGGGTACCCGGCGCCGTGCTCGTAGGCTTCATCGTGGTACCCGGGCCCGGTGCGAGCGGAGCTGCGGACATCGACGTTGCCCAGGGCGGCGGCGAATCCGTGGGTGATCCGGGCGCCGCCGACGATAACGACGCGCCCCATGCGATGGCTATCGGGGGTCCGTTTGAGGCTGGCGACAATCTGCTCGAAGGCCTGGGTGCCGTCTCCGCCGAAGGCGATGACACCGAAGTCCATACCATAGCCTGAGCTGAACTCCTCCGCCTCGGCCACCGGATCCGCACACGACGCATCGACGACCGCCTCCACGCCCGTGCGCTCGCCCAACTCCACCCTCAGGGGCAATCGATCCACCCCCATCATGTGACAACCGGACAGCTGGCCGAACTGGCCGCAGAGATTCCCAACCAGGCCCAGACCCATCACCATACCGTTCTCGCCAAACTGGGGCTGGGCGCGCCTGATGGCGTGCAGAGCCGTAGCGGCCAGGTGAGCGAACGCGCCGGACTCGAAGTCCACTGAAGCTGGCAGGGGCGCGCACAGATTCTGCGGAACGCACGCGAAATCCGTATGCAGGGCGTAGCCGCCCCCCATGCAGGCGAGGCGATCGCCGACGCGGAAGGTCTCAACCCCCTCGCCGACGGCTTCCACGAATCCCGCGTTGGCGTAGCCAAAAGGGCGGGGAGAAGCATCATCGGGGAGAGCTCCCTCTCTCTCTCTTTGCCTTTTTGCCGCTCCCAGTTCGGATCCGGGGCTGATCAGAGACGCCTGCACCGCCAGCAGGACTTGCCCCGCTGCCGGCTCGGGCCTGTCCTGGGTCAGGCAGACCCCCCGGCCCTTTGCATCGATACAACCGACTTTCCGTCTCGACATATTGATCTCCTTGTTCCATTGGCTGACTTCCCTGTTCCGCTGGTAGCTACGCCAGCCACCATACACAAAGCAGAACGCACTCCAAACGCGCCAGCTGCTTCGAGAAAATTAGCGAGCGCGATATAAAACTGCAACGCCCGTGGTTAACCGCGAGTGGGCTGGCACCATAGCCAGAGCTCTTTCGCTGTCAGTATCCAAGGGCTGGCGCCACGCCCTTGGATACTCGCAGGAGCCCGATTCCCCGGCCCGGTTTGCCCTCACGACGACACCGGTGTTATATTTCATTGGTGGCACATTCGAGCGCTTCCACCCCTTCCCTGGCAAGCGCGGATCCGACGCCTGAGTCAGGCGAGTTCGAGCGCCACTCTCCCCTCCCAGCATCGTTCGAAACGAGACTCCGCCGTGCAGATAATTATAGCCGCTATCGCAGTGGCCCTCCTGCTGCTCTGGGGGGGCATCATCGCCCTGCTCAAAATGGTGGACACGTTCCAGCCGAAGCACTTCCTCGGCCTCGGAGCATACACCACGCTGGTGTCCGGCCTCGTCATGGGGCTGGTGCTCTACAATGCTCACGTGCGCCAGCAGGAGCACGCACGCGAGCTCACTGAGCAGATGGATGCCGTCACTCGACGCCTCAGCGACCTGAGCGAGCGACTGGTTGGCCAACTGGCGGAGAAGGCGGATCTGACCGTGTCGGAATTCGAGATCCGCTCGCGCCTGCAAATCGAGAAGGCCCACCACCAGCGCACTCAGGCCGAGCTCGCTGCGGTTTCCTCCGCAAGAAGCGACCTGGAGAAGTCCGTCCAGAAGGAGCGCAGGGCGCGCATCTCCTATCAGAATGACCAGAACTCGAAAATCGAAAAACGCTTCGCGGAAGAGGCAGAACGCTACCAGGCGCTGCAGGATCGGCTGGCCGACCAGCAGCGCTCGACCCAGGGAGCTCGGCAGCAATTGACCGGCATCCAGGACAAACTCGACCGGCTCGGTACGCTGGCCGCTGCCCTGGAGTCCAACCAGAACAAGCTGCTTGGAAAAACAAGCGTCATGCGCCAGATCCAGGATCTGAACGCGCAGAAAGTCGATGCTCTCGCTCGCAGCCAGGTAGCGCTTTACGACGATCTCAACGAAACCATGACCCAGGTAGACAGTCTATACGAATGGCGCAAGAAGCGGTAGAAACGCGAAGCGCCAAAAAAAATCACCATCACCAGGAGATCCCCATGTTCATTGCCAAAGTCAGCATCCGTGCGCTTGCCGCCTTTTCGCTTGCGCTCGCGCTCGGCGTCCTGTCCTGCGGGCCCAGCGAAGAGGAGATTATGCTCGCCGAGCTGGGAGCAGATCTTTCGCTGGCCAATGCCACCATCGATTCTCTCACGTACTCGGTGGAGTCGTCCAACTCCACCATCAACGAAATGAGGGCGCTCGTCGACAGTCTTCAACACGTGGACGACAGGCTGCTCAAGTCCGTACAACAGCTGAACCAGGCGGTCAAGAAATGGCGTACCCTCGCCAGCGAGCAGAAGCGCAAGAATGAGCAGCTCACCGCCGAAATAGAGCGCCTCAAGCGCGACAAGCGCATCGATCAACACAGCATTGCCCGGGTGCGCGCTGAAGCCGACAGCCTCAACAGTTCGCTCCTGGAAGCGCATACGGATATCCGGCGGCAGGAGGGTCGCATCGACCGGCTGCAGACCGAGCTGACCGCCAGCCGCGACGACGCCGATCAGCTGGAGCGCGCCCAGACCTCGGTCCGGCTCTATGTTGCCAGCGAGAATTATCTCAAGGACAACGGCTTCCTCAAGTCCTCGCGCAAGCTGGGACGGGCTTTCCGCAAGTCCTACGCCCTCGTCAAGAGGTTGGACCCCACCGACCCCAAGGTAATCCTGGTCTCGGTGGGCGATCCTCTGTTTGTCGAGGGAGAGCTCAGCGCACTCGTCGACCGCTATGGCAAGCTCAAGGAGGGCAGGGTCTTCACCAAGACGAGAAACAAGGAGAGAGGTGGGGTGGAGATAACCTTTGTAGATGACATGCTTGGAGGCGTCGACGTCCTCGCTATCATGAAGTAATCGAGTCGGGACAGTTAATACACGCGCACCGCGCTTTCGATCACAGGCGTGAAGCCTCACCACCCGTGGACGTAAACCGCGGTGCGCACCTTGTTTCCCGTCAGATCGGTGGACAGCAGAGAGTCGGCGTAGGCGGCGTGTCTGAGCAGACGGTCTTTGCTGCCGCCCTTGAGAAAGAGATGCACGTCGACCTCCGGCTCCGCTTCGAGAGAGGCTATTTTACGGCGGAAGTCCCACTCTGTCAGCCTTCGCGTCACCGTGACACCATCTCTGGATAGTCCGAACTCCCTCTCGCCATACAGGATGACGACATCACCCGCTTCGGGCTCGTGCTGGTGGACCCGCCAGACCGGCGTGGCGGCGTTGAGAATCAAGATTCCCAGGCAGAGCATGAGCATCATGATGCCGAGGAAAATTTCCTTGCTGACGTCGTGTTCGACGCTCTCCTCCTCGATCCCCTTCAGGTAGCGACTCATATCTCCTCAGCTCCGCCTGGCGGGGCCCGCCACCTCGTCACGAGCCTTCGTCCACTCCTCCTCGAGAGCGCCGAGCCGGCGCATGAGATAGTCGGTCATTTTTCTCAGCGGCAGGAAGGCCAGCAGCGCTACCAGCGTCGTCTGAAAGGCCAGGACGAGGCCCTTTGCCATGGATCTCAGGACCTCGAAGGGCTCGGTGGTCTCGCCGATGTGCCCCAACTCCTGCGCCATGAGCAGGATGCCGCACACGGTTCCCAGATACCCGTAAAAGGGGATGCGCGCCAGATCGTGCCTGGTATTCACCAGCGGGCCCCCAAGGACGCCGGTCAGATCGTCCACGACTTCGTCGTCGCGGCTCTTCAGATCCGTATAGTGCCCGTATTCCCTGCTGAAATCCCTGAGCTGCTCCAGCCGTCTTCGACCCAGTGTACCCTCTCTCGGTTTTCCGCGCCCAGACCCGTTCTTCCACGCCCGCTCCTCCTGCACAATGTGGATGGCGGCGTACACGAGGACGAAAATATGTCCTCCGGAAGCTCCGGCGACCAGCAGATAGGAGGAGCGGCCAACCCACTCGATGAGGTCAAACCGGTTGGTGTGAACCGCAAAGTAGAGGATCAGCGCACCAACGGCGAGCCCGGTTGCGGCCCCGATCCCGGCGCCAATCTGGCGCAGGTTCGGAGTGTCCAGCCCATAGGCCCGCTCGCGGGTGCGCAGACGCTGCGATCGATACAAGAGCACGAGACTCCCGGTAGCGCCGCTGGCCAGGAGGAGGAGGAGACTGACGAGTACCGAAGTCCAGTTCATCGGCTCCAACCCGGTCTGTGGAAAATCCTCCACCACTGGCCGCAGATGCCGCCGACATACAGGCACAGCGCAGACAGCAGGAGCCAGGGGATCACCGGCCCTCGAAGGGCGAACCGGGTGACCTCTTGCGCGCCACCGCGTCTGGCGTATCTCCCCTCAGGTGCCGGACCGCGCTCTGGCGGCGGCCGGTAATCGCTCTGGCGATCTTCGTCTCCCTCGCCGGTGGCGCCGAACTCAACGGCCGCGGTCGCATTCGACCACCCCTTCAGCTGTCTGGCCTTCCGGAATATCATTTCCCGCGCTCTGCGCGGCAGCGAACGGGCCCAGCGCTGGAGCTCGGGAGAGGTCGGCACTTCGGCCTCGTAGGTCAGCGGCCCGGCCTCTCCGAGGGTGAAGGCGAGGGACATTACCGCCGACGAGACGGAGGTGGGTGGGGGGGTGAAGCGGACGAAGAGCTCCGGGGGGCCTGAAGTCTCCTCGAGCGTCCTGCCCAGCTCGGCTCGTTTCTTCTGCAACAGAGCCAACCTGCTCAGGGCGTTGTCGAACACCATAGGCTCCCGCCGCCATTTCTGGTCCGGCTGAAGCGAGACGGGTGCGCGACTCAAGGCGCGGCGAACCGACTCCCCCGAGAACCGCACTCTGAGCCAGATCTCGCCAAACAGCCGATCTCCCCAAATGACGCGCGCCTGAGGAATATCGGGTTGGGGATGCGCGTAGTAGATTTCCTCCGCCTGGCCCCCTTCTCGCGTCTCCCACTCTTCGCCGCTGGTGAGGATGGGCGTGAGCTGCCCAAGCTCGTCCTCCAGATACAGCCCACACATAAAGCCGCTCTCGACGCGATCGGTATCCCACACGTGCGCGAGCAGCTCGTTCTCTGCCTCCAGGTGAAAGGCGGGGATCTCCACCCTCGTCGGCGTGAGCCGGGCGCGGCTGATCGGATTGCCGTTGAGGAAGAGCTCGGCCTCATCGTCAGCCCAGAACAGGAGCACCGGCTCAACGCCCTCCGGGAGCTCGACCGGAGCCCGGTCCACACGGCCGAGATGCTCCAGCTGTTGGCGACCGAAGACGCGCACTATGCTGTCTATGGCGGCGGCCGTCTCGTTGTACTCCTGCCGCATCTTGAGCAGCGCCGACCCCCGCTTCACACTATCGCGAGAAGAACCGGTCGAGGCGGCCGCACTCGCGGGCCACGCCCAGAACAGAGTCACGGACAGAGTCACGGACAGAGTCACGGACAGAGTCACGGACAGAGTCCAGACAGGTGCCCAGCCCCGAGTCCAGACAGGTGCCCAGACCCGAGTCCAGGCCTGCGTATCGACGAGCTCCATTCGGCGGGGCGAAGCTGCTC